>SDBT01003405.1_pt1 | contig 27553 bp, 49 predicted proteins | sample 2277101 | NCBI WGS metagenome assembly SDBT01 (sample SAMN10404973, study PRJNA504765) | marine sediment metagenome | isolation source: marine sediment core GS10_PC15, 103 cmbsf | place: Arctic Ocean: Southern Knipovich Ridge | collected 2010 | reverse complement strand
TTTTGTTGAATCGAAGAAATGCTAAACTTCACCTGGGGACAAGTGGCTCTACTCGTATGACAATTTTAAGTAATGGCAGTGTAGGAATCGGGACGATGAATCCTACAGCTAAGTTACATATTTCTACAGTAACAGGCGGAGAAGATTTATTATTTTTGAGAGACGAAATAAACACAGCTGATTTAACTATTAATTCTCCAACAGGTGCACTTATGGAAATCAGAGCAGGAGTTGGAGACAATCTTCAATTATCAAGTAATGCAGCAGCTAATCAAGGTATAAGAATAAGGAATGACGGCAACGTAGGAATAGGAACAGCGAGTCCAGCCTATAAATTAACAGTAGAAGGTGATGGTAACTTTAGTGGTGGTCTTAATGTCACAAACGATTTCCAAGTCGGTGATACTTTATTTATAGATGAATCAGCTAATCGGTTAGGGATTAGGACTACAACTCCATCCGCATACTTACACATTCAAGGAGATTCAGATTCTACACTAGACGGAATCAGAATAACAGAAGCCTCAGACGGATCACCAGCTACAAAAAATAAACTTAGAATTGAAGTTTCAAATGATGCAAATTCTAACATGATATACTTCTGGAATCATGGAATTGGTAATGTTGCAAAGCTAAACAATAAAGGAGTTTATAGCTCAGTTCAAGATTTGATTTTATATAAGAATTCTAGGTTAGATTCTGGAGAACAATCAAGTTCAATAGTTTTAGATGCTTCAACTGGTTCTGCTTTCTTTAATGGAAGTGTAGGGGTAGGAACAAGAAGTCCAGCAGAAAAATTGCACGTTGTTGGAAATATCAGAATGGTAGTAGCTAATGAAATAAATGCTTTAGGTGGAGCTAACCTTAGAACAGTTTTAGGAGTTTTAGATAATGGAGATAATACCTTTGATATTTTAATAGGACATGATGGTACTAATGTTGTTCAGGATATAATATTAGAGCCTGGAATTGCTCACAGAGTTAGAGTAAACACAGCAGACACTCAAGGAAAGTTTAATGTAGAAGGAGATGGTTCAGCAGATGGTGTTATAGCTCACTTCAAAGATGATGGTCCTGGAATTGCTAGAATAATGGTAGACACTGTGACAGGAGAAGATTCTGCAGTTAGCTTTATGGAAAATGGTGCAACTAAATGGTCAGTAGGAAATGATGGAACTGATGATAGCTTCCATATCAATAATGCTGGTGATGCTTTCGGAGCAGATGAATTTGTTATTTTAACTGGTGGAAATGTAGGAATAGGAATAGCGAGTCCAACAGCCAAGCTTCATGTGAATCAATCAAGCACAACAGCTGCAATTCCTGTCTTAACTTTAGATCAAGCAGATAACAATGTGGAATTTATCAAATTAATAGGAATTGCATCTTCTGATATGGCTCATTCGTTTATTCCTGCTGCTGAGCTTGATGTAGCTGCTACACTTGCTACTTGCCATTTTTATAAAGTAAATGTTGATGATGTTGATAATGAAATAGCTGATGGGGATTATTATACTCCCATCTGTACATTGGTGGCGTCACCATAAAATGAAAAAACTAATATTATTCGGAATTGCAAAGGAGGATGGGTAATTGTATGAGATAAAAGTAAGCAGGACAAGAAGCAAGAGTGGCAAACATTGGAAATATTATGCTACAAAAGGAATTGAGAATCATAATGAACATCATTCATTTAGCCCATCAGGAATTGAAGATTATGTAGCTACTCTCCCAGAAGATACAGCTTTAATAAATAATGGAGTAGGCTGGTGGCAGTTCAGAAAGTTAAAGAAAGCATTAGGCACTAATGAGACTATTGATGAATGTGTAGATGGAACTAATTGTGGAGAAACAGATGGTCCAACAGATTATGCTTCAAGGAACTTAGTCGAGCATGTATACCAAGCATGCAAGTCTGGAGACCTAACTGAAGTATTAAGTGACTTCTGGATATTACAAGAAGCTGGATGGGTGGACACCATAGTTGAAGACTTGTACGCAGGCATATTAAAATATTATAATGAAAATCAAGGAGGAGAAGATGAACAAACTAATAATTTTAATTCTGGCCCTAGCACTGATTAGCTCTGCTTCAGCCCTAGAAGAATGTGGATTCTCCACACCAACTAATCAGATCTGCTCTATAGTCACTCCATTCTTATCTTGTGAAGTTCTAGATCTGGATATATTCCAATCAGACGGAACTCCATTTAAAGCAGATGGCGCATTATCACAGATTGGCACATCAAGCATTTACAATCACTCTGTCAACTTCACAGCCGCTGATACTTACATCGTCAAGCTCTGCGATGATTCTGTTAGATCTATCACCGTAATAGATTTAAATCAGCTCTCTGAATCAGTCAGCTGGTGGTCTTATCTGTTGCAGATATTTTATAACACCTTGCCAGGAGCGTGGTAACTTGCCAGACATAAACAAGAAATACGTTTTGTATTATGCCGTCAGAGGCTACGCCACAGGGCAGGCTGTCACTATAGATATCTTCGATACAGTTGGGACTAAAGAGATAGATTCAGGATCTATGCCAGAGCTGAACTCTACTGGCATATATACATTCAACTGGTTTCCCAGGAAGAGAACAACCTATTTGGTTGTCATGAATTGCGCCCTTAAACCCAGGCAGCAGCATGAGGTTATCAGGATTGAAAAGCCAAAGCTCTCTGGAGCTATATCTATCCCCCGGATTAAAATTCCAGATCCTGTCTGGCAGAAGCAAGAGAAACTGGACATAATCAAAAAATTATCCAATCTATCGATTCCAGCTCCTCTTGACTATTCAGACACCTTAGATTCAGTCCTGAGCTTACTCAAAGAAGTCAAGCTTAACCAAACGTCTCAGAAAAGAGGGAGCGCAGTCCTTCGAGTCTCGCTCAAGAAAGAAAGAGAAGCAATCCTCAGCCAGCTGAGTGATCTCTCAAAGCTTAAGAAAGAATTTCAAAGCACAGTATCGAGCTTCCATTCTGAAGTCTCTAGTTTATCAAAGAAAATCTGTGATGAGATGAATACTAATCTCAAGCTCTCTACTCCTGTGAACTCTGTCAATAAAATAGAAAGACTTTTATCTGTATTAGACGAAACTAACTTATTGCTCAAACATGCCACTTAAAACCGATGATGGAGCTGCAGCCAAGTCAGGCACAAATCCGCCAGTCCTGGATCTGCCAACTACAAAAGGCCCTCATAAATTTGTTCTTCAGGAACACCAAAGAGGCAAAAGCTCTCATATGGATTTAAGATTTCAGGTTAATGATCATCTGATCGGCTTCACTCTGGATGACCCTGGCAGGGTAGGAGATCCTTTAATGCTGTCCAACAACCCAGAGGAATCCACAAAGAAGAAGATATTATCCCAGATGAAATCCAGGCAGCCAATAGCTTGGCTCAAAGTTAAGGGCTCTATCGCTCCTGGGGGAATAGGAGCTACTAAAAATCAGCCAGCTAGGTTCATTGCCAAAGATTCCGGGCTCTATGAGATGGGAGCTCAGAAGTCAAACTTCCTTGAGGTATTTCTCAAAGGCAAGACTTACTCAGGAAGGTTCGTATTCAGAAAACTGCCAAGACCCTCTGATTCTGAAAATGCTGAAAAGCAGCCGTTTGTCTGGTTCTTCTGGAAGCCGATTAAGCAAAGCCCATACGTAATATCAAGACGTGGCATTAATGATCAGTTCATTCCACCAAAGGGAAAGTCAGCTATGCCCAAAGATTGGGAAGCTAAGATTCCAGCCGCCCTCAGATGGTGGGAGAAGAACTGGACTGGAGAGCAAGCACTTTCTACAATCCAGGAAATCAGAAAAATACTTCTGAAGAGAAACATACTAACTTCGGAAATGCTTAACTTCACTCTCCAAAGAAGATGGTGGAAAGGGCAAAAAGTTATCCGCGATATGCCAATCCAGCATTGGGTCTTGAATCTCTCTACTGGAACCATGTTTGATCTAGATGGCAATCCTCTTGAACAAAAGAAGGGTATTAATGCTGTAAAGAAGACAGCTGTCCTGGAAAACATCAATTTTGTTGGACAGATTGAAGCTGGTAAGCCAGGAAACCCGAACAAACGAATACCTATGAATGTAGAGCTCCTCGATAAAGGAAAAGTTAATCGTATTGAATCTACTGAGCAGTTCTCTTCTATGAAGTTCTCCGGCAATAAATTAAAAGGATTCTGGATACTTAAGAAAAAGGATTCAGGCTGGACATTCGAGCAGTCACAGGAAGCTCCTAAACCAAAGAAGATTGAGAACACAGAATTGAGACCTGGGCAACTAGGTTTAATTAAACATCTAACGAGGAACCAGGTCTGTTCTTTATCAGAAATTGCAAATACTGTCGGCTGCTCAAAGTCAACAGTTATGTATCACCAAAAGAAGATGGGGCTGAGATGACTGCAGACATTATAATTTATATAATTGGATTAACCGCTTTCGCTATCTATGCATTTCTTTTGGAAACAGGGAGAATCATATGACTGAAGAAACAATTTACCCAAAAGTCCTGATTGGAATCATCACTTATGATTCTGATTGGTACTGTTTGAAAGACTTTGCTGAGTCTGTAGCTCAGCTGGAAAAGCCAGTAGGCACAGATATTATGATTGTAGATAATTCTGATACCAGAGATTATCAAAAGCAATTAAAAAAATTCTTTCCAGACGCTCATCACTTTTATTATGAGCCGCCTGAAGATAAGAAAGGCTTTGACAGATTCAGGCATTGTGAGGTTGAATGCAGAAAGATAATCCAAAAACATGTTGTTCAATCAGAGTACACTCATCTGCTATTCCTTGATTCTGATGTTATCTGCAAGCCAGATGTTCTTGTCAAACTGCTAAATCATGAGAAAGACATAGTCTGTGGATTGTTCAGATATAAAGCGCCGCCAGATGGAAGGCCATTATGGTTTAAAATAAAACGCCCTCCTGTAATTTCTCCAAAAACAGGAGTCTGGATCTATACATTCATTCCAAACGAAAATCTCAGAGATGAACTCCTAGAGATTGACGCCTGCGGATTCGGAGCTATCCTGATTAAAATCAAAGCACTGCAAAAAGTGGAACTTAAGAAATCGCCAGATGACCATTATGGGGCTGACATCCATTTCTGCTTTGATGCTAAGAAGTTAGGCTACAAGATATTCGGAGATCCAACAGCCTTATGCGACCATCGATATAAACAATGCGCCAGGAGGAAGGAATCAAATGCCCACGCTTTCAGTCCAACTTGACAAAGTACCTTTCATGCGGCAAGGAGAACCCGAATATCTAGGCCACATAATCAGAAAGCTGCCTAAGGATCCAACGATACTTGAGATTGGAACTTTCAGAGGATTATCCTCTGTAGTTATGGCAAAAGCAAGACCCGATGTAGAAATTACAACCATTGACCCGCATATAGGAATCCCAGATTCGCCTCAGCTCTATTCAAATCCTTATATCGTTGAAGCCAATCTGAAGAAGTATAGGGTCTTCGACAGGGTCAAACACATTCCTCTGCCCTCAAAAGCCTTCTTCCCAAAGGAAAGCTATGACCTATTATTCATAGATGGAGATCACTCACTTGAAGGAGTCAGATATGACTATCACAAATTCCTGCCGTTTGTTAAACCCGGGGGTTACATAGTCTTCCATGACTTTGGAGACCTACCAGAGGTTACTATATTTGTCTCAAATCTAAAGATAGAAAAAGCAATAGTTTTCAAGACATTATTTATCTTTAAAAAATGAAGGTTCTGATTGGAGTTGGCACATGCGACAAATTTGCTTATTGCGAGGAGCCTGTTTTCAAAAGGATTTTTTCTCAGGACTATCCGGATTTTGATGTCTTGATTGCAGATAATTCTGCAAATATAAACTACTATAATACTCTAAAGATAAACTACCCCAATGCTGATGTTGTCCATCTGATCAGGCCCAGAATTTTCAGGGATGCTTTGGGGCAGGCCAGGGCAGCAATAAAAACTTACGCTATCGCTAATGGATATGATTATCTGTTCTTTGTAGATGCTGATATGGTTCTTGATGAAGATTCTCTGAGTAGATTGATGTCGCATAACAAAGAGTTCGTAACAGGATTAACCTGTTATCATCATGATCCCAATAATAAGACAACTATCTTTAAAGCAGACCCATCCAAAATAAGCAAAGTTCCTGGACAAGCCAAGCTAGTAGGGATGACACATACTGAGATTGAAGCTCTCAATGGGCTTACAGAGATTGAAGCCTGCGGCCTGTCTTGCTGTATTATCAAGTGTAATATACTAATAGGTATAGACTTCTTCATCTCTCACAAAGAGATGGCCTTCCTGGAAGATAGATTGTTTTGCAGAGACCTCAAACAGAAAGGAATCAAGATATTCTTCGATAAGGCTGTTTTTCCAAAACACCTGAATATCTACATTCCAGACAGGACAAAAAGGCTTAATTTCTAGTTAGATATATAAATCAGTATACTGATTTGGTAAAGCATGCAAGAGTTGTCCATGAAAGAACAGTTCGATTTGCCTTTAGTCAAAGATCTGATCGAAGAGAATGAAGAGCTAAAACAGACCGCAACTCTCGCAGGAACTGTATTGCCTGATTCTAAGATTAAAACCATGACAGTCCCTCACACATTCAAAAATAAATTAGTCATGCAAGTAGGGAAATTCAACGGAGTCAACTATGAAAAACAGGATCTTCTAGACGCATTAGCAGAATCTGATAATGCTGATTTAATGTATGATCATTTAGATACCAAAGAAAAGAAAGGTGCTCTTGCATTCGTAGGAAAACTAAGGAAACCCCTATGGGGTACCAACGAACAAGGCGAAGGTATCCTAGCAGACCTAACAATCGCAGATTTATCCTGCGCTCAAAAACTAGCTTTGGGTGCTAAATGGGGTGTATCTCCCACCATAGATTATGATGGAGTAGAAAATGAAAATGGAGAAATCACGGCAAAAGACCTTAACTGGAAATCATTCTCATTCGTTACTGACCCAGCCGTCAGGGCGACAATGTTAAATTCAAAACAAAAAAAAGGAGGTGCCCACATGGCACATGAACCAGATAAAGATAAAAAAGTACCTTATAAGTTCCCTAAGGATGGAACTCTTGCTAAGAAGAAAGATAAGGATGATGACATTGAGATGTCACAGATTGAAGTTCCCGAGAATGTTCTTCCTATGCTTGAGAAGAAGGACGAGATCATTGCTGAACTTCAAGAGTTCAAAGATAAGATTGTCGACGAGCAAAAATCAGATCTTGCATCTGATCTAGCCAACAATGAATTCCTGATTGGCAGAGTAGAGTTGAATGAGCTTGAGGATAGGCGAGTAACTCTGACGGAGAAATCTCCAGAGATACTAAAAGAACTATCCGAAGTCATCGGAGAGCATGCTGAATTACAATCATTCAAGCAATTTGTCAATGATTTCTTAAAGAAGAACCCTGGCAAAACTATCAAGGATGCTGCTGCTGCTTGGAATAAGAAAAAGCCAAAAACAGCAGAGAATACAGGAGATGAAGCAGCTGAGCCTGCTGCTGAACCAGATATTGCAGAGCTTGAAGCTCAACCATTAACAGCTCAACCAGCTCAAGGTCAAGAAACCGCTGAACTTTCCAAACAACAGCTTCGTGATGCTGATACAGAGTTTGCCAAGACAATCGCGAAGTGTATGGGTCATCCGGAGGTTGTACAATGAGATCTATAGCTGAGTTGACCACTGATCCAAACACTACAAAGACAGCCACAACTGGATTTACTTCAATGAGGCCTACTCTCTGGTCTAAAGAAGTGTTAAGGTATTCTGAGTCAATCAAAAGGCTAGACCAGATTGTCAAAATTGACAAGAGTATGGTCGGGACTAAATCTGCTGTAGCCGTTTTCCCAACAACAGAATCACATCAGAGCATTACAACTGCTCCGATAGATTCAACTTACCCAGAAGGTACGGTCAGGAACTTCACTATCCTGGCTAACGCTGGCACTGTAACTGCTACGATTGTCAATACAGACTTCCTAAAAGGAGCAGTTTCAATCGCAAAAGAACTGTTCATGACCTGCGCAGTTGATACAGTTGCTGAAGCAAGGGAAGCAATAGCTCTGGATATAGCTGATGATGTTGACCTAGCCTTAGCAAATGCTTTGCAGTCAACTTCTGTCACCAATCAGCTTTGGGGCGGAGACGCAACTCAAGTTGAAGATTTGACTGATGGTGATGTTATCACTACTGATCTGGTAGCTGATGCTGACAGGCAGCTTGGAGTGAATAACTTCGTATCTCAATACCTGGTTATTTCACCATACCAAAAGGCAACATTCCTAAAAGACTCTCAATTTGTCAATGCTGCTGAATATGGGAGCAATGAAATTGTCTTGAAAGGAGAAATTGGAAAATATCTTGGATTCAAGATAATTGTAACTACAAATGCTAACATGCAGTATACCTCAGATGACACTGAATTGAATGAAACAGCTACTGTCCCAACATTAACAAATGGGATGACAACCTGCATAGCAGTTGGAGACAACAGGAAAGGACAGAAAGTATCTGTTGTTCTGGCCTGGAAAGAGATGGCTCATATAGATTCTGAATATCAAAAGGATGAAGCAAGGCACGTAGTCTTCTACGACCAGACATTCACAACCCAATTGATACATCTAGAAGCTATCTCATTAATCAAAGTAGCTAACAGCTAATTTGGAATTTTAAGGAAAATCCTCGATTTTCCTTGTTTTTCCAGAGCGTTCATACTCGTTAAACATGACACACAGCATTAGAGTCCTAGGAGGACATAACAAAACAGGATTTCATTCCGGTAGATTGCATGCGAAGAACATTCTAGCTGGAAGGGCTGATGTTACATTAAATTCTGGAGATGGTACTGAAACCATCACATTTGCCAAGCCCATGAGAAACGCAAACTATCTGGTTCTATTATCCCTCCAGGAATCTACAACAAATGAAGACATGACTCTGTGCGTTTCTGCTAAATCTCCGCAGGATTTTGTCATTAATGTTACTTCAACAAATCACACAGGTCCTGTTACAATAGGATTCCTTGTTTTAGATTCCAGAGGAAGTGGAGCTGCAGCTCACAGGAGCTCAAGATTCGGATCTCATTCCGGCTATGCTCATTTTAGAAATCTACAATGGGGGATGGTCAGAGTTGCTCTGAATGCATCCGCCACTATTAAATTGCATCATCCTATGAAAAACAAGCCTCTAGTCTTTGCTTCTATAGATGATGATACAGTCGCAACTGCTGGATTTATACATGTAGCTACTGGAGGAGAGCAGACTAATTCACAGTTCATCCTGGATAATGGGGGAGTTACAGGTCCTTCAAGCACAGTAGATATCACCTGGGTAGCATTTGATCCTGGTTTTAATTTCGGAACTATTGATGCTGACGGCCATTCAGGCACTGCTTTAGCAGGAGAAATGAATAGGCAAGCCAAGTTTGGAATTCACTCTGGAGACTTCAGAGCAAAGAACTTTGTCGGTGGTCTTCATGCTATGACTACTTCCTCAAATGATGCTTCAGAGACAGTTACTCTTGGCCAGAAGATGAGAAATGTTCCCATTGTTTTCACAATGTTACAAAGTCCAGTTAATGACACAACAGCTATAACTTACGCTGGTACAATAACTGATGGAGATTTTGTATTGGGGGTTGAGAAGTCAGCCACAGCTAATGGCTCTGTTTACCTGGGCTATCTAGCAATAGATGCTGAGTGGCTTCCAACAGGAGAACCCGAATCAGAACAAGTAGCATAAGGAGGTTGATAATCATGTCAAAAGAAGAAAAAAAGAAAGAAGGTCTTGATGAACACGGTAATGTTTTACCAGGATTCCCTGGTCATTACAGATACAGAAAAGAAGTTAATGCCAAAGCCAGGCATGGAACCACAGGTATGCAAAATTATGGGAAGGACAAAAAAGAAGATTCCCCTAAGGAACCACCAAAGGACCGACCTGAATTATCCAAGAGTGAGATTTACGCTCTCAACAAAGCTCGACAAACCGAGCTTATCAAAGAACTCGCTCATGAAACAGATGATACTCATATCGCTATCCCCAAGCTCGAAAAGGATAGAGTTAATTTAATACTAAAACTTCAAAAGAAGTAAATGGCAAGAAGAAAGACAATATCAGGAGAAGTAATCACTATCACTGAGACTCGTCCCTCTTCTACGAGCTCAGGACATTGGTATTTAGTTCAGGGAACTGCCCAGGGAGTGATAGATTTTTTAGATGAAAACAAAATTCCTGAGCACAAAGTCAAACAATTTGTTTTAGACAGCTCAATTTGGTACGCGTGGTATCACAAATAAGATGGACACAAAATATAAAGTCGGGATATTTATCGGGATTCTTGCACTCTTAGGGGGAGGATACACAATTACATTCTATGAAGACAAGATTGTCGTAGATCTTCCTTCAAGTGTCTGCTCCAAATCAACTCTAAGAGTTACTAAAGATGATTTCACTTTGAAATGCGGAAGACGGATAGCGTTTCAGGCGGATACGCTCGTGGAGTATTATAAAACTTATGGCCCAGATGAATGGGTCAGAAATGTTAGATTTGTAGGTAGGAACAAGAAAGATATAGAATTATACCTAGTTGACAAAGGAGACTCATTTGAGATCTCCAGAGTTACAAGATATAGGAAAGGAAGACAGTCTGTTGCAGATGGAACTCTTACAGAGTCTTACATATTCACAGGAGACAAGGTAAAGATATCTTATGATTATGAAGTCCAGAATTCTGCTAAACACAGAATCACCATGAGGATTAAGAAACAATATCGTGCATCCTTAGATGCCTTTGATCCATTCGGAAACACCGGAGTCCAACAGGGCAATCTTCTATCTTACGAAAATTATGGAAATTTAAAGATTGATCCTACAGTCGCAATGACTGGCTCTCCAAAGAACTTCACTAAAGCATATAAAGAAGGAGACACAATTTCATTGTTATGTAATGTCACAAAACCACGAGGAGAGAACATCTCCAATGTATCCATAGCAACCACAATGAATGGAACCTGGGTTGTTGATGAAACAACATTCCCATCTGACATAACAAATAACCTATCAGTTACTTATGCTATTGTCATTCCACACCAGTTCCTGACAGGCACTTTCAACTGGACTTGCATAGCTTGCAATACCACAAATCTGTCACAGCCTGATACTTGCAAGAATTCATCACAAAGCCAGGTTGACCCTTTTTATGCTCCTAATCCAATCAATATCACCGGCCCAGCTGAGAACATCAACTTCAATCTTCTCAATGGAACTGGATGGGGTCTCTTGACTTCAGGTCTGGCTTACACTCTAGCTTCCACATCTGATGATGGATTCATTTACATCAACTGGACTACTTATCCCATCAGAGCCCACCCAGACAGTGATAATATAACCTGGAATGTTTCAATCCAGGGAACTACAAATATATCCTGGCTTAACCTTACTACATTCGACTCTTTAAACGGCACAATCGGTTATGTCACAATCGACACAACAAATTCATTCAATCAAACAGCAGGCAGCAATCAAACTAGAAATGTATCCTGGAATGTAGGAGCACTCCTAGTTGATGATTATATAATCAAGGTAGAAGGCTGTTCACAGCACAACTATTCTGCACCCAACCTTAGGCTCTGTACTTCAGACACAACCATCATCCCTGTAGAAGTCTTTGATTACACTCTGCTTCCACTTACTACTATCCTAAGATTTTCACCACAATCAAATCTCACTTTAGGACCAGCTCTAGGCCAGACAAATTCTATCCCTTGGCTTAAGATAAATTGGGAAGGCTATCTCCTCCCAACAGGATTTGTCAATCTCACGATGAACCACAGTCAACTGACCAAGTGTTTCAATCTATCAGCTGGCACAACTTCAGATTCTAGCTCAGCAGTTACACTATCTCCAAATGTATCCAGCAGAATTATTAATGTTACTGATGCAGACCCTGACTCCATCTGGATTTTTGGATCAAAGAGTTCTTGTGGGACCTCAACAACCGCTTTTGATATAGATATTGAGGTACTCGATTGAGGTGAGTAAATGGCCTATGCCTCAATCAGTTTGTTCCGAAACCTGACGAACATCAAGAAGGAACTTATTACTGATAACATCTTAAATTCTATCTTCCCTATTGCTGATAGGCTGATCAACAAGATGTTAGCTACTCAAGTGCATCTTGAGCGATTAGATGGGCAGATAGATGGTTCTAATAAAGATTTCAGGACTTCTCATGCTCCAATAGCTGATACAACCCTGAAGAATGTCATAGCTGTAGATACATGCGATACTGCTGATTTCGACCAAAGCACTGACGCTGTTGCTGATGCTCTTGCAGGCTCGCTATCCCATGATGGGGGCTCATCTATAGCCATGGGCAAATCAGGAACTTCTGAAGCTACTGTCAATTATTCAAAAGCAAGCGCCTCTGCTGATGGAACTGGCAGGCGCCTTAAGGTTACAGTCTTCATCAAAGATACCCAACAGCTTCTGATAGGCAACGCTATGGAGATAAGGATCGGTTCCGGAGCTTCTGATTATTATACCAAAAGCTTTACCAGAGCAGAACTTCATAATGGGCTTAATGAAGTTGATATCCTTGTAACTGATATGGGCATATCAGGAACTCCAGTAATTACTGCTTTAGATTATATCTACATTGAATTCAATGTTCCAGCTTCCGCAGATACTATTACTGCAGGAGATCTAAAGATGGATAACTGGAGACTAGAAGATATAGACTCTCCTGATATTGCAGACGTCCAAGTCTTCTATGCTACTCAAGATGATAATTCCGGTTTTATTGAATATGGCTCTGCCCAAATTATCGCTTCCTTCCAAGCTCAGGAAGGGATCATAACTATGTCAACAGCCCCCACTACTTCAACTGCAGAATCCGGAGTCTTTAGCTCTTATGCTTATGTCTCATTAAATATGGATTGGAATCTAGTTAATCCAGCAGCCTGTTATATGGCAGCTCATCTATCATCATTTAGGATATCTGGTAATGCTCCTAATTATACATCCATCATGGACAGCTTCGCCAGGAGAGATCTTGCAGGCGCTCCTGATGAATGGCTTAGACTGGCTTTATCTTTATTGATAAATGCAGTCGGAGAAGACGCAAGCGGTATTGGCTTTCGAAGAGTTGATACTGCGGACTTAACATAATGGCAAGCACACATGGATTTACAACTGCAGCAAAAGTAAAGGAAAGATTAAAGAATTTCAATACTTCTGCAACAGACACTCAGATTGATACATTCATTAACCATGCTGAAGCATTGATCATTCCCCTTACAGGGGAAGTATGGAAAACCACTATTCCGGTTCTCGTAGAAAGTATTGCGACAGATCTAGCGGCCCTTTATCTATTAGCAAATGATCCTTCGGGATTTTCTTCTATCACAGAAGCTGCATTTATTGCAGATGTTTTATGGGCATCTTCCAAAAGAGCTTTAGCTTTCCTTAGAGATGATAGAGTAGTTGAATATCTAAAGGGGTTGCAATAATGCCAGAAGAGCCAGACTTTACTTTACCAGAACTAGAGCCTATGCCTCACACGTTTTTAGATACTAATTTGAGGCGAGCTTATATGGAACAAGCTCCTGCCGCAGCATCCGGTGGTGGAGTTCCTACTGCCACGTCTTTTCCAGTAGCTCCTGTCGCTGGACAGATGATATTCAGGACAGATTTAACTAAGTTTTATATGTATGATGGCGCCAACTGGAGAGAGATGCCAATGTTAGATACTTCAAGCAATCTAGCCATAGGAGGCAAGTATCTTAAAGAATGAGCGGTCTTCAATATACTCCAGTAGGAACGTCATTTCCAGCTGGAACTGTTGGCTCATTATTTTTCAGGACAGATTTATTGAAATTGTATGGCTTTGATGGATCCAACTGGAGACAACTAGGATTGCTCGATATGTCAAGCAATCTGATAATTGGAGGGAAGTATTTGCATGAATAAAAAAGAGCTTATAGGAATTGTAATTTTCCTAGTCTTTTCTCTGGCTATCATTGTCTATTCAGCCAATGAAGAGCCAGCTGAATTTGGTGATGATACAATCACAACTGCTTGGATTGGCGGTCATTCAGGAGTCCTGAATGTTACTGGCAAAGTATGGCTCGGTAATTTCTCTGTGAATATTTCAACGATTGGAGACCTTAACGCAACCACAGTCTATGCTTCTGCATTCTATGCCAATGGAATCCTGCTAACTACTTCTGGTGATCTATCTGATATCATAGCAGGGATTATAGGTAATGTTAGCCTATTGGAAGCAAATGATACAGCTCAGTACCAGAATATAACACTGATGAACACTTCCCTTGGCCAGAAAGCAGACAGGAGTGAAGTGATTGTTCAAGCAAAATTAGATGAAGTGATTGCAGGATTACTTGGTAATGTAACCAACTTAGAAGCCAATGACACAGCACAGTACCAGAATATAACTCTCATGAACACTTCCCTTGGCCAGAAAGCAGATAGAAGTGAAGTAGTAACACAAAGCAAAATAGATGAAGTGATTGCAGGCATGGCTTCAAACATCACTCGAACAGAAGGAAGCATATTTAACAACTTATCTGCTGTCCGCTCAGAGATAGCAACCAACATAACGGTCATCAACAACAACCTAACCCAGCTATGGATAAACATCTCAACAATGAATGACTCACTCCATACTGAATGGATCAACCCTGAAAACATAGTTGACGTTGATGATGAAGATATTGAGAGCGACTTAAATACTTATGTTGATATCGCAGGAGATATAATGACCGGTCCATTAGTAATCAATGGAGATTTAAACATCTCTCAAATCCTTAATGTTTCTCAGAGAATTGTGATTGGAGACTTTAAAGTGAATATTTCCTCAGCAGGAGATGTTAATGCTACTAAGTTTTATGGAGATTTTATCTATGATAGCTGGAGCGTGAAAGCCAATATCTCCAGTTTAAATAAAACATTAGGACAAAAAATAGACAGGGGGGAAGCTGTTAGTTTTGATGATTCTGATTTAATTGTTGCTATAACCAACAACATAACACTCGTAAGAACATCCATTGAACTCAACATAACAAAAGTAAGAGCAGAAATCGATAGCAATGTTAGCACACTTTTCGTGAATGGAACTGATATTTCTGCTATCAAAATAAATGCTTCCAGTATTTTATCTTCTGGTGGCGCAAATATTACAGGAGCAGTTAATATCACTGGCGGTTTAGTTAACATCACAAATCTTACTGTTGATAATTCAGCCTGGTCAATTTATTATAATGGTACTTGTTTGATTATGGCTGTTGGGACAACAGAAGGGAGGATTTGCGGATGAAGCGCCTTTTAGTACTTTTTCTCTCCCTGTCTTTCAGCCTCCTCATTTCCTCCCTCTCAAGAGCAGATTTCGAAGAAATATATCATTACTCCAAAATTGAAGATTTAGTGATACAGCAAGTAGATGGTGATACTAAGTACGTATATATTTCTTTTGATTTATCACAATCAAATATCTCGTCCGTTCTTAATTCTAACCTTAGCATGTATAGATCTCTCGATGGAGACGATGACGACATTCTAGTTTATTTTGTGCCAGACCAAAATATTTCCCTTCCAGATCAGTCCGCAATTTCTCTTCATCGAAATCTTACAATGAATCGCACTCTTATTAGCTATCCAACTGGCATAGGATGGGTCGGCCTAAATACTACTAACATCACAAAACAATTTTTCCACCATAAGGCCGTTTATGATACCTTAACTTTCCGCTTAGAAGACCCCGACAGAAACACCGAAGATGCTACCACCAAGAATCCCATTGGTAGCACTACTTCTGGCATAGGAAATGAAAATTCCGGCATCGAATCTGTTTATCGATCCTCCGAGCATACTCCTGCAGCAGAAAGACCTTTCCTTACTATCCGCACCTCCTCCAACTGCAAGTGCGTGACCTCAGGTGACTGGAAGATACAAAACGAGAATTGCGTCCTCAATTCCAATTGCAAGATGGATGGTTCTGATTTCGTTTGCTCAGGAGCTGGAACTCTCACAATGAATGCAAATATTACTGGCTGGGGTTCTTTTGAATTCAACTCAGGCTGTAATTTATGGTGTAATGTAACGGGGTGCTTTATATGAACATAGAAATAAAAAATGTTGGATATGGAAGCTTAGCAGCCATCATCGGAGCTCTGCTTATGTTAGGCGGAGTAGAAATTACTGATGAAGATGTCTATGGCTGCGAAGATAGGATGATAGCCATGCCATGTGAGGACTTAACTCCTTATTATGGCTTGCCGAACGGCAAATGTATTAACCAAGAATTAGGTAATAAACTCTGTAGATCCGGTTGGACTGATGATATTAGGGACTTCAAAGCTGTTGAAGAGATCAGCCCTGATACTTCACAGGTATATGTGAACGCTAACAACAAAGACTGGATCTGTGATACAGATGATGGTGTGGTTAATTCATACTCTAATTGCCGCTCAAATCAATTCTCAGGCTATCTGGGCGAACTTATCTAACATGACCAACCAATACCTAGGAAAGACTAACAAAGAGCTTATAGTGGAAGTTATAGGCAGAGTAGAGTCTATCCAGAAGGAGCTCAAAGAGTGCAGGCCTGTTTGCTTTAGTTCCAAAAGTAAGCTCATTCAGCTGGAGCAGAAACAAACTGATCTGAAATGGATGGTCACATTAGCTGCAGCAATCACAACTGCTGTATTCAATATCATATTCTGGATAATTAAAAAAATAAAAGGAGGTTAACCATGAAAAGCCCTAAATTCAGCTTTGAAGGCTGGGACCTGAAATCATTCCTCAAAGGCAGGAAGAAGCTCATTGTAGCCGTTGTAGGCTATGTTGGCGGTCTAATTGTAACCAAAGACCCTACTTTGTCAGTAATCGTAGCAGGAGCTACTGAACTGCTTTATGCTTGCGTTGAGTATTTTATCAAAGAAAAGCTCTAAGTGCAGAATTGTCTCCAACCACAAACTGCAGCCCTACTAGGTTATTTGCTGTAGCTGTTGGGATAACTGTAGAAAATTACAGGCAGGTTTGATCAGGCTAAGTTCTCGGGAACTATTGCTGGCCTTGCCTGCCTTCGTAGTATAGGTATGTGTAGATTAGTATATAAATGTTATGATTTCTTAATACTTTTCCATATTGAAAAGAATCAAACCTTCATTTCCTATGGAACTCACTGATCAGTGATTGTGGCCACAAATCTCTCGTCTAAACACTATCTAGACTCCAGGAAGGCCTTGATCAGTTCCTGGATTTTTTCTAAGACCCCTTGATTGCATATGGAACTCAATATGTAGTTTTGGATGTCTATAACCCCTAGTCCTTACAGTCCAAATGTGTATAGAAATAGTCTTAAAGATAGAACAATTTTCCACCCCGACCATGAGCCTCTATCCTCAGCTCAGATGGCAGTCCTCACACATATATGTTAAATCATCTAGGCCCTCCTCGAATATATTCTCGTAGGTATGGTGGTGAACGTGCCCTCTGAATCCTACATATGTTCCACATTCCTCACAACAAAAATTCACAGAAAGAATCTTCTCTCGCCTCAGCTCCTTCCACTCGTCGCTTTGCAGGTACGCGTGATAGCTAGTCTTCATGTTAGGATCAAATACTATTTGAACCCTCTTTGTTACCACCTCTACCATTCAGCTAGCGAAACTCGCCAACTATATAAACCCGTGTCTGCACTCGTACAGACAGCTTGCAAACTAACAGCTCTGAATTCTTTGAGTTGACTCTTTGAAATCCCTCTTTTTATTGACGACAGAAAGTTTTGATATGATGTGATACCAACTCCTCCTCAAAGGAAGAGCTACTCGTTTTTGAATCTTCGGCTACGTGTTACTCCATATACTTAGACGCCTGAAGCTTTCAAAATTCGTGACGCCTTCTTAAACTTTGAAGGAGTTGGTTCTCTTCCATACCAACTTCTTCTATCGAATAAAAACAGGAGGTGTTCTTAAATGAACCAACCAAAAGAAACATTTAGAGCTGGTCTAGTTAAAGCCGCTATCTTTGAGCGACAAGTTCAAGGAAAGAAAGGCGAATTCACAAGCCAGTCAATAGCTCTTCAAACAAGCTATGAAAAAGATGGAGAGTTCCAGAATAGGAATCTAACCATCGTGAAGAAAAATCTTGCAAACACGATAAGTGTTTTAAAGCAAGCAGCAGATTCAATGGGTGTGGCCTATTGAATTCTTTTTTTCTTTTCTCACAATTAGATGAGAAAAGGAAGGTGCTCAAATGATAGAAAACATTATAAATCCAGAGGAAGAATACCTCGATGATTACATCGTGTTAAAAGGTGATTCAGAATGAAAGTCTACTCAGACATCAAAGGCCCTTACATTGTGTTAAGGAATAAAGCCATTCAATCAGCAGGCTTTGGAGAAGGCCAAGAGTTTCTCTGCACAATCTCAGATAAGAAGATTGTCTTGGAGGCGGTTTAAGTGAAACTATGTAAATGGACAGGAAGACCAGAGTGCCTCTTTGTTGAAGAAGGTATCAAAGTCTATACAAATGCTCCAGTAGAGCCATTCGAATTATGTGATGGACCTAAAAGGATCATCCCAGGATTAACCTATTGGTTTAACAACGAAGAGAAGAAGATGTCAGAATTGAGAATGCCATCTTATTGCCAACCAGGAGGATTAGGATTCGGCTCTCCCGAGGAATTTGATAAATACAGGAAGACTCCAGACAAGCTCACTCATTATATATAATTTCTAAAGCTTTATAAAATTCTACATATTCCTTCTACCATGAGCTTCAAAAGAACCTTAATCGCTCTCGTCATACTCGGCATCTTGATCAGAAACATATTCTATTTCTGGATATTGTTCACTGAAGGAGGTATCTGCCTGAGAGAATCAAACATACTGATCTCAGCTTTAGAGCTCGCAATAATCCTGGTTGCAACACTGTTTCTCGCGCTGTTCTCGATGAACGAGCTTCTGAAAGCTATCGCTTTATATAAAAAATAGATTTCTATATAATTTATAAACAATACATTTAAATACTTTATCTCTCTCACTATATCTCATGGTAAGAATAGTTGATGTTAAATGCCCAAAGTGCAAAAGCAAAGCCTTCTACACCAAAATAGATGGAGAAAGGCGCTGCAAGAAATGCGGACAAAAATATAGGGATGAAAACTTGTAGGTGCTCCAATGAGAGGCCCTCGAATCAACCTTAGCGTTCCCAAGCTGGTTTATGATGATATCAAAAACAGAAAAAATTTCAATGCAAGCGAATTCTTCCATCAAAAGTACAGAGAGGAATTCCTCGATGAAGCTGGAATCAAAGAGAAGATCAAGGAGCTCAAGTCAAAGCTTACCTTTTATGAAGACAGGCTCATGGGACTTCAGGATGAGAAGATTGTCACACCTTCTTATAACATCAATCGGTGTCCCATCTGCTCTATGTTCTTCCATGAAGACGTTTCTATCCGGAACAAGATCCATATATACAAATCACTCTACGCCTGCAGGCAATGCACAGCAGAGCAGCCACAGGCAATCGAAAAGATAAAACTCGAGATGCAAGCTCGAGAGGAGGCTCAAGATGTTTAATAAAAAATTAAATGAAAAGATATTGATTCTTGAAGAGACTATAAACAGGATGAGGAGAAGAGAACTAGCAAAGAAGCTGCTCAAAATACAATTGTTCAAAGACAAAAAGAAGCAATGGAGATTCAGGTTAAGAGCTCCTAACGGAAATATCCTTTGCTCTAGTGAAGCATATTCTAAAAAATGTAGTGCTAGTAAAACAGCAGAGTTAATCCAAGGAGCTAAGTTTGTTGTGGTGGAAGAATAACACCTTCCCAAAATAAATCCGACTAAAGTCGGGGGTTTTCAAAGAATGGTAAAAAACAATTTAAGAATTACAAATGTTGTATGTACTGGTAAGTTACCTATTAAATTAAAATATCCTGAAGATTGGAGTAAGATTATCAATAAATCGAAATATTATTGCCAGATTGTAAACGAGAACATCTGCCCTATACTTCAATTTAAATTTGAGAAAGATAATATTACAGTCAATAAGAGAAAAGGTTTTGCCGTAGTAAGTATTTGGTCAAGTGGAAGTGTTAATATAGTTGGAGTATTAAGTTTGGCAGAAGCACAGAAGTATTATGACCAAGTTACTATTGAGATTAAAAGAATAATGTCAGAGGTGAGTTTGCTCTCCTCCCACAACTAAAGTTATGGGTATCCGAGCAAACAACGTTTTATGATATCAAAGGATTCTGTAGGTAAGAGGGTTAGAAATATACGTACAGGAGCAGTTGCTACTGTCATATCTTTCTCTGAAGAACCAAGCACCACACTCTCAAATGGAATCGGATTCTGTATCGACTCGCCAATATCAAGGGATTGGGTTGATGATGAAGAAGAAAAAAAGACATTGAGTGATGAGATAATGAATGGTTCACCTACCACCATCCAAGCAGAAAAAGTCAAACAAGCAATTAAAGAGTTTCTTAAACAGTTAAATAGTAAATTTACAGAACTAGAGATTGATACATCAAAAGATGTAGGGAAGACAGGTTATAATATCCTAGCAGAACAAATCTTCGGAGAGAGGTTGATTTAAATGGGACACTTCATTGATCCAATAATTTTCAAGCAAGAGATTGAAAAGCTAAGGGTCTATTTAAAATCAAGAGACATGACCCCTGGTGAGTTTATACATCTCTTAAGAGATTATGCTGAAATTTCATTTGCCGCTTTCATGTCTCACAAAAAGATGATAGAAGTAGAGAAAAAGTTAGCAGAAGAAGTGAAGCGCCATGGCTGAAACAAGAACCATAAAAGGAGAAGTTGAAAGTTGGTCATCCAAGATCAACGAGTTCGGAAGGAACAACAAAGGCTCTCGTGGTGTCAAGATTGAAGGAAACTGGCACAACCAAGTCGGAACAATCACAGAGCTCGAAGCGCTTCATAACCTATTCCCTCGGGGCTGCTTCGTAGAGTTCCAGGAGAAGAAGAACCTCAAAAACTTCTGGGATATTGATGGCGATATCAAGAAGATTACAAAAGAAGTATGCTATCCAGTAGAAGCCCACAGGGGTATCCCTGAATCCGCAAAAACGTTCAACGAGCCTAAGAAAAATGTTGATAAAGATATCTTATTTGCAGTTGCATTCAAAGGAGCTATTGAACTAATCGCTAACCAAACAGTTGCAAAGAATGAAAATGATGCAGCCAGTGCTACAATCAGTCTAACAGAAAAGCTATACCTCGGACTCAAAGAAAAGAAGCTGCAGCTTCAGGAGAAAGGAGAATGGTAATCATCAGAATTAGAGTTAAAAAGAATCTCAACTATTTTATTGGAACTAAAGAGCAGTTCGAGCACCAGGAGAAGAAGGGAGTATTTCTTGGCAAATCAGGATACTTAAAAGAGGGGAATGACTTAGTTGTGGATACAGATATCCTCAATAAGTCTCATATGATTGAAATCCTGGAGTCTAAATGACAGAAGAAAAGATAATCTGCGAAGCCAAAGGCGGTGATAGCGAGGCTGACTTCGCAAATAAAGGTATTCATTTGTGTTGTGATCATAGGGATATACTAAAATGAAAATAAAATTTATTATTGATACAGATTTACTCAGACAACCTAAGTTGGTCATCAATCTCATAGCCATTTATATCAGAACACTCTGTGGAGATTGTTTCATAGAAGCACCAAAAGGTTATCTCAAAAGAGAAGATTTAGAATGACACTAAAGAAACCATTGAAATTAAAAAGAATCATTAATGAAGTTGATAAAGATAATAAAGGCAAAATAATAGCTACGGGCTATAGGATAGAATGGGAAGAACTAAAGGGGAATTAAAGTGACACTACAGAAGCTATTGGATGAGATTAAGAGGTTGAAGAGAACTGGCGATACTACTGGATTGTATTACATCAGAGAAACTGTTGAAGCTGTTGATCCAATTATGTCAAGATATCTGTTTGGAGAACAAGCAAAGATATGGCAACAAATCAAAGAGGAGCTTAAATGAATGTCATAAGAACCAAAGATGGGGGAGCAATTATTAATTGCACAGAAATGGAATCAATGATTATTGGACCACTTCTTAACCAAATATTCCCTGGATACAATGAACAAATCAAAGAGGAACTGAAATGAATAAAAAGAAATTCCTACCTTGGATTAAGATACCAACTTACCCAACTATTTGCCAATGCTTAGCAGTTAGAGGTAATGATAGATTATTCAGAACCACCAAAGATGTTAAAGTAACGGTTCTATTTTTCTTCAAGAAGACTATTCAGAAAACAATCTATAAGATTGTCCACCAAGAAGTTAGAGGGCCTTGTGAAGCTGATAAAGAAATCACTTTTCAAGAAGCTATGAACATCCTAGCTGGGGCAATAGAAGAATGAATGAAATAGGAGAGCACCATCTAAGTATCATCAGCAAATCCTCTCAGGATTTAGAAGCTGTCAAGAAAGCCTTAGAAGGGTCAGGATTAGAATTTACTCAGGGAGAAATCATTAGTCTCTACGGAATCCCTGTATATCAAAACAAAGCTCGAGGCATTTTATGACACTACAAAAACTATTGGATGAGATTAAGAGGTTGAAAGAAATTCTTAGCAATACCCCCAATGATGAGAAGTGGTTAGCTTGTTGTGAAGATAAACTACAAGGCATAAAAGAAACTGTTGAAGCTGTTGATAAATATACTCGTGTAGGAATTGCAACAGTTGAAAAAGTAAATGAATTAAGATTATGGCAACAAATCAAAGAGGAACTGAAATGAGATTAAAACAAACCAACAAAGAACTAAGGTGTCCCATCTGCAAGAAATTCTCTTTAATAGATATCGCACCACCACCACCATACACAACTATGCCAGAACCCGACCCGCCTCCTCCTTCCAGATTCAGATGTACAAATTACTTCGCTGAGTTCAAGGTGGTGCCCAAATGAACATACTTAATGATGTGGATCCATGCGATTGTTGCCGGAACCTAGACCAATGCATTGATATTGAAAACTCAATGGAATACTGCCAAATGATACATGAATTTGATATAGATCCTTTATGGTTCATATTTAAACCAATGGTGTTTCAATGACAGAAGCAGGCCTAACCTTTCCAACCAAAGAAGAGCACAAAGAAATGCACAGACGAGACTTCTCCAGCTCAGAACAAAACCTAATCAAACAACATCTCGATGTGGCTAACGCCACAACCCGGATGAGAAAGAAGATCGCCAACGGCGACTTTAGAAGTATCACAACCAGTGATATCAAATATCTTGATCCTGAATTTCAGGAACGCCTAAAGCTCGGGGCATACAACCAAATGCTCCGAGAGTTGGGGGTGGCACGAGTATGATAATAAAAGTCCAACCTCGACAATCAGGCAAAACTCATGATCTGATTGAAGAACTGAAGAAAGATAAAGATGCAATAGTTATTGTAGCTTATATGCAATGCAAAGATCTATTCCTCAAAAAAGGAATACCTGGTAATCAAGTGTTTGCAATAACTCAGCACAATCTATCTCAGTTACTAACTGGCAGAAAACCAAGTGTTATTCATTTTGATGAGTTAGGAATGTGTATTGAAGCAATGTTTCCAAGCAAAAAGCTAGGAATCGCTACACACACAAACTGTTAATGGAGGTACCGATGATAGTTAACGTAACTGTAACCTGCCCCAAATGCGACAAGGAGATCCTAAATGAAAATACTTAAATGCCCTAAGTGTAATCGCAATCAAAAGGAAGGAAAGTTCTGCTTAGACTGCGGCGGCCCTCTGACTGAAGTTGTCACATCTGAAGTTAAATTCAGGCCAATAGACACGGTTAGAACTACTGACCAGTTGAAAAGAGACTGTAGAAACTGGCTCACCAGGCTAGGAGTGCAGCAGTCAGATATCAAGATTAATCTATCTGATGGTGATGCCAAAGTTGAATACACTATAAAATCTATAATTTATCAATTTTCCAGCATATTGCAAAGGAATGCAACTAACAATCTTGCAGCAGTAGAACAATTCCTGCACTTTAGAGTTCTCGGGATAGAGAGGGGTATTGAAACCACAGAGCAGGCCTTTGCTGGATATGAGGCCCTTCCAGATTATTCTGATGGCAAGATAGAGAATCCTTATATTGTCTTTGGATTTAAAGAAAAAGTTCCTCTTGAGCAAGTCAAAGCTAAGTTTAAGCAGATGGCTAAAAAATATCACCCTGATGTGAATCCTGATAAAAACACTCACTCAGAGTTCCTTCTCATTAAAAAAGCTATGGAGATGATTGAACGTGAAAACTGAAAAAGAAACCAGAGAAAGGTATAATAAGCTAGAGAAAAATAAGGTAATTAATGAATTAGATGAAGATGGTTTTATCAGATTAACTGATAAAGGCGACCATTGGACAGATTGTCTAGCCTGGATTCTGGAGGAAGACTAATGAAAACTAAAAAAAATATTAAGGACATTAAAGAAGTTAAGGAACAGAAGACACAGCCCTGGAGCTCAGAAGAAAAGGCAAGCTTGGAGCACACCCAGAGACAAATCGAGATACAAAAGCTAGCCAAAGAAAGAGAACTCAACATTTTGGAGCTAGGACAGGCAAACATAGATGATGAAGTGGAATGGCAAATCGGTAGCGCAAGAATCCAAGTCAAAGCAACAGAACTCGCTCTGGAAAAATGCCTACTGGATAAAGTCAACAAATACCATGAGAAAGATGGCCTCTTCAAGATAGATGAAGCCAAGCTTGAGATTAAGAGATTAGAGCAAAACCTTAAGGCAATGCAAAAACAGATTGAAGCTGGTAAGCAAGTTCCTGAAGATGTAACTCCTAAAGAAACAGCTGAAGGCCCTGCTGAATAAGCAGGGTTCATATTCAAAATGGAATGTCCTGTTTGCAATGCAAAAACATTCACCACAACTATGTCTGAAGATGGTGAAGCTATTGAGATACAAGCCTGCAGGAACTGCGGATGGTATGGCAAAGGTGAATAAACTCAAAAGATTCCTCATCATATGGTGGATTATTGATATAATCGGAGCTGTGAAAAATGTCATCCAATAAAGAGATTCTCTGCTTCCATGAGATCGGATATCAGAAGAATCCGTATGTAATCATACCAGAAGATTTTGACGCAATCCTCAGAGAAAACCCCAAAGCTGAGATCCATCTGGATGATGGCAGAAGAGGAATTTGGCTGCATGCGGCCGCCATCCTAAAGAATTTGAAGAGAACAGCAACTATCTTCATAGTGCCTAACTGGGTAAAGAATTACAACATCCCACCTAATGAAAGATACTCTGGATTCCTCGATTTCAACGAAATCGAAAAGCTGATCAAGATGGGATTTGAGATCGGCAGCCACACTGTTAGCCACGCAAACCTAACTGTGCTGCCGTACATAACGCTAATGCACGAACTAAAGTTCTCCAAAGAATTCCTAGAGTCAAGATTCAACGTAAAGGTTGATAAATTCTCAATACCTTTCGGCAAAACAAACTTCCTTATCCACTCAGAAGCTTCCAAGATCTATAAGCAGGTCTATGCTCTAGACCATGGCTTAGGTATAAAAAGGAAGATGATACTAGCTAAAAGTTAGAGTCAATAAAAACAATATCAGGAGACAACTATGGTAAAATGTAAAAATTGTAAATATTTTCGTAATGGAATGACAAAAACAATAACTACGAGTTCGAGTAGAAAAGTTATGCATTATTGTGATCCTAATAGCACTATAAAGCTAGGATGGTATATAGAGTATGATTTTGGTGAACTTTTTGAAAGTGAAGTGCAAAATAGTGATAATGATTGCAAATATTATCAACGCAAATGGTGGAAGTTTTGGATCAAAGGAGAGGGACATTGAGGCTGGAGGAGAATTATGGAAAATAGGAAGCCTTTGAAAGTTGCAAGGATGATATGCAAATCTTGCATTAATGATCAAGGAAAGATTATCGCAGAAGAAACTAATATCATCTGGGAAGATGAATTAATGGAGGACTGATATATATGTATGTAGGATGTACTGATTGTGGAAGACCATTAAGTGAGTTGAAAAGAAGTTATGATAGACCAGAGAATACAAGGGTTGGGTGGGCTAGAACTACATCTGTATGTAAATCTTGTCAAATTAAGTGGTTAAAGAAACACCCTCAATTTAAGAGAAATAGATAAAAATACATCAAATAGTCACACTCAGAATCAAACTCGCCAAATCCTGAGAGCAAACCCTCAATACAAAAGTGCTGAAAGTAGCCCGGGGTTATTGTGTGCCTCGTTAATTGAAACAGCACTATAACTGTTCCCAGGGGGCGACAGTTAATTCGCTAATGCCTACTAGGGTTGTGTGTTTCTACAGCGGGAAAGTCGCTGAAATAACACTGAACTCGCTATACCCTTACTAGGCGGCGACAGCCAAAGGATTCGAAAGACTGAGAACTTGCATGGTTATCACCCAAACTTGTTCTATTCAGAACGGTCTCGAAAGTTCCTTAACCAGACTGAACACCTAGGGAGTCTTAACCGTTCTCCCTTTTCAAAGTCATGCCCTACATGGCCTGGTGTTCCTGGAGTTATAATGAAAAAAATAATATTTGATTTATGCGCTGGAACTGGCGCCTGGAGCAAACCGTACCAGGAAGCTGGCTATGATGTTAGATTAATTGATCTACCTCAGGATATCAGACTGGAAATCAAAAGGCCAGACACTAATGTTTATGGTGTTTTATGTGCGCCGCCCTGCAGGTGCTTCACTAACTCAGGTAATTCTATGAAGAAAAGCATTACTGAAATGATTGATGCTTTAGCCGTTGTTGACGCCTGCCTCAGATTCGTTATGATTTACAAACCCAAGTTCTGGGCTTTGGAGAATCCTCCAGGTAAATTATCAAGTTATCTAGGCAAACCAGTCACAACATTTCACCCCTGGTGGTTTGGCGGCTACAGAAGAAAACTCACCCACTTATGGGGAAAATTCAATGTTCCAAAAAGGAAAGTATTCACTTGTCCAGGAACACTAAAATCCTCAGGCCAGATTGGCAGGGGCGGGGATTACAGGAGAGCAGTAACTCCAGCCGAATTCGCAAGAGCTTTCTTCAAAGCAAATCAATAAACTTTATATACTTCTTCAACCTAACAAAGCTATGTTCTTCCTACCGAAGCCAATCCCATTGGATGCAAGGCCTGCCTTAGGCTACAGGGGCCAACCCAACAAGCGCTCCTGCTTCTTCTGCGGAACTCCAGAAGAGATGAACTTCGACAAAAATGGCCATTTACAAATGCTCAGAGTGATGTCCAAAGATAAGAACCTCTTCAATTCCTTGTTATCAAACCATGTCTACACTTGCGCGAGGTGCAAAAAATCATCCTAAAACCCAGAGGTAGAGCTCAGTTCAAATTCCTGTTCCCATTAATGAGAAAACTCAGACCGAGAAGGTGCGCCATCAGCGCAGAACCTGAAAAGCACCAAACCCCATATCCGCCAGC
>SDBT01003404.1_pt1 | contig 27554 bp, 26 predicted proteins | sample 2277101 | NCBI WGS metagenome assembly SDBT01 (sample SAMN10404973, study PRJNA504765) | marine sediment metagenome | isolation source: marine sediment core GS10_PC15, 103 cmbsf | place: Arctic Ocean: Southern Knipovich Ridge | collected 2010 | reverse complement strand
GGATTATGTCACCGACTGTCCCTATTTCGAGCGCGACGCCGTTCAATGGCTCATGGATCAGGGGGTCGATATCCTGGGAGGGGACTCGCCGGTCTTCGAGAACTGGGACGAGCCCCAGGGCGTCTATGAGCCCATAGACGAGTCGGGGGCGATGATTCTGGCGCCCCTTTCCAACTTGACCGAGATCGTCAAGCCCAGGGTGAAGTTGGTCGCCGTCCCGCTGAAGCTGCAGGGGCTTTGTGCATCCCCCTGTCGCCCCTTCGCGATCGAGGAGTAGGTGAGGCCCTTGACCGGCCAGGGGCCTTTGGTTGACCGAAGAGAGGGAAAGAGCAGGCCAAATGAGAGTAATCGATGTAAGTACCACTCTGGAGAATGGGATGTGGAGTTACCAGCCTTTGGTGCCGACTGTCACCCCGTATCATATTGAGCAGATCGCCAGCATGGAGAAGGAGGGGATGGAGCTGAGCACCATACACATGACTATGACCACGGGCACCTACATTGAGACGGCAGCTCACGTCATGCCTGGAGCCAAGAATATTGACGAGGTAGCGCCAGAACGCTTCCTGCTGAATGCTGTCGTTCTCCAGCTCGACGATAAAGGCGCGAGCGAACCGGTCACAAGGGATGAGCTGGAAGCCCTGAGCGCCGATATCCACAAAGGGGATGCGCTCATCCTTGCCACGGGTTACGACCGGATGCGAGATCAAGAGGATTTCCTTCAGAACAGCCCCTACATTGAGCCGGAGGCCATGCGTTGGATAGTGAGCAAGGGGGTTTCTCTCCTGGCGCTGGATTTCCCTCTGGCTGACAACATCAAAGCGCCAGCGGGCATCACTCAGTGGCTGTTCGAGACAGATGCTCTCCTGATGGCGCTGCTCACCAACCTGAGAGAGGTCAGCAGGCAACGGGTACGCTTCATAGCCCTGCCTCTGAAACTGAAAGGGACATCCGGAGCGCCATGTCGCGCGCTGATCATCGAGGAATAGCGAGGGCTGTCCGTACTCCATATCCCTGAAATCATTCGGCGGAAGACACGGCCATTGCTTGAGCCGGACGACTTCCATCGAGTGAATTTGCATTCGGTGCTCGGCTAGCGATTCCTCTTTGCGTTAGCTCGCGGTCTGATGAGCATCCTCCTACGCCTGTCTGAGAGTTCGCGCAACCGCTTGCTCAGGGAGTTGCGATATATCACCGCCATGCCCTTGCTGTGAACGGGCATCCGACGGCGTCTGGCTCGCAGCTTTCGCTCTCGCTGCTCCCAGCGCTCGCTCAAAGCCGTCCCTCAAGTTCTTCTAGGGACATCTCCCGAACCATCATCTCCGCCTCCGTTCGGGTGACGGTTCTCCCGGCGATCCCGCCGCATCGGTTGATCTCGGCCACCGCTTGATCCAGCCATCGAGAGAGGTTGGAATCAGTGTAGCGCTCGGGATGGTCGGGGTCGTGATCGTGGTTGTCGCTTACGGGGTAGAGGATATGCTTGGCTCCCCATAGATCCAGGGCGACTGGATCTATGGAAGCCGCCAGACGGTCGCAACGAGTCGTGGTTTCCGGGGGGTAGCCTGCCAGCGACCCGTGAGACACCCAAATCGCGTCGAGGATGCTGAAAAGGGGCGCTCTGATGTGTGTCATCATCTCCCCCAAGATGGTTCCCATATCCTCGTAGTGGTAGTTGTCTGTGCTCGCGACCTGGGGCGCGACACTGGAGAGCCTTCGTCGTAGGACCCCCAGCCGTCTCCTCAGTCGAAGCGGGATGGCGTTGCGAAGAAATCTGATAGCCTCTTGGCCGGCCTTCTTATTTCGTCCGTGGTCTTTGAAGTGCATGGAGAGGACGCCGTAGTAGCTCTTTAGGGCGCCGGTGATGCCGCAGCCCTCGTGGTGTTTCAAGACCGGGATGTTGATCACCTTCAGTTTCTGGGAGTAGCCATCGCCAGTCCAAAGCCCTTCCCTCAATTCGACCCGGTTGCCCTCTGCGGTGGTGAAGCATGGATAGGAGATGAACCAGTCCTGACACTCCGGGTGAGGGTTGAGCACGCGATAGCCGTTGTTGTGGTGGTCGCTTGGACCCAGCAGGACCGCCCGGTAGGGGTCCATCAAGAAGATCGAGACGGGCGCACCGTGGAAGGTGGTCTCAGCCAGATAGGCGAAGCTCTGATCGGGATCCTCGGCGTTGGCTTGGGTGGAATCGTCCGGGTAGTAGCGCTCATCCTGGCGGAGCCTGCAGGTCAATCCTCCCCTTCCTTGGCCGTTCTCGAAGAGGACGATCTCTCCTTTGAAGCCATCGGGGTGCTCCAGGAGGGCCTGGATCATCCCTCGGACCACATCGCTATTGGTACAGCCCCGACATTTCCACTGGGCGTTGACCTTGAGCAGGACCACATCGTCGGATGCGATGAGGCCGTTTGGGGAGGCCCATCTCCCCGATGAACTGGATCGATGCAGATGTATGCCATCTCCAGCCATGAGGGTCAGGAGGGCGTCTACCCCGGGGTGGTGCTTGGCGGAGGGATCGGGGACGGGAATATCCCGGACGGAGTATATGATGGAAGAGATTTTTGGCGACATTTTGCCCCCTGAAAATTTATCTGTGGGAGGGCGTGCTCCAGCTGCCTGCACGCCTCAGCGTCGAGAGTGGCGAGCGGGCAACGGATACATCAGAGGCGCTCGCCCACGGCTGAAAGGCGAAGTTTCTCCCTGAGGGCTGCTCGCAGCCTCTTCAGGTGCTTCTGGTAGGCTTCCGAAGCTACCTCCTCGACCGTCATGATGAGCGCGTCCTCTCGTTCACGGGTGTAATAGCCTGGTCGCTGACCCGCTGGCTGGAACCCATATTTCCTGTACAGGCTCTGAGCGACGTGGTTCGAGAACCGGACTTCCAGGGCCATCGAGGTTGCGCCCCTGGCTATGGCCTCGTCGAATATGGTAATTAGTAGCAGCTCACCGATTCCACGCCGTCTGTGGGTGGGCTTCACCGCGATGGTGCTGATGTGACCTTCACCCACCAACATCCAGAACCCCCCATAACCGACCAAGGCTTTCTTGGTCGCGTCACCCAGGGCCCACTGTCGTATGCGAGATACCACGTCGGGGGCGAGGGAGGATTCAGGAGGGTTCGGTCGGGGATGGACCACGAAGAAGCAGGAGAGGCGGTTGTTCAAGATCTCGTGTCGGTATGCCCACCTCGACCAGGGAGAGGAGAAGGAAACCCGATCTATAGCTACTACCGCATCGATGTTGGAGACCCGCATGGGCTCCAACACGTACACCAGGTCGGTGCTCTCCATTCCTCCTCAGCCTTTGGGCTCGGGTCGATGAAGATAGATCGGGGCCAGAGACGCGGGATCGGTCTCAGTGGGTGGCGCGTCTGCGGCGCCAGTCGCTTTGGAACGCAGTCGCTTCCAGCCCAATTCCGCCAAGTGCCCTGGCCGTCGCAGGGAAAGGGCAGGCGAAACCACTTGGGCCGATTCGCCCAGGGCATCGACGATATGGCGCTTCTCGCCCTCGGCCACCTCGCCGCAGAAGAGCGTCGGTTCTCCTATTCTGCCGCATAGCTCCTCTATCGTGGTGATGCGAGGGTCCCATAGCGATCGCAGGTCACCGTCATCGGGCAGGAAAGAGGCTGCACAAATCCGGCCCCGGCCAGCCTGGACTATAGCAACAATGGGGAGGGGCTGCAGACGATGAGGATAGGCCGTTATTTCCAGGGTGGGCACTCCCACCAGGGGGATCTCCAGGCCTAGAGCCAAGCCCTTGCCCACGCTCATGCCGATGCGTAGCCCTGTGAATGACCCAGGGCCCTGGGCCACTGCCACCCCTCTCAGATCCGTGGGAGCAAGCCTCTGTTCCTCCATCATGGCTGCGATGCGCGGCATCAGCTCAACCGTATGGTTTTGTGCCGAGCGCCAGGTTACCTCTACCAGGATCTCTTGAGGAGAGCAAAGGGCCAAGGCCGCCATGGCGGTGGCGGTATCAATGCTTAACAATATCTCGCGGTCTTCGGCCACAGAAGCCTCCGGCGATCATAGCGCCATCCCCATTTTCGCTCTACTGAGTGCAGGGCACTCTCTAAAATAACTCCAAACGCCACTTCGAGGTCAAGGCGACCGTATGCCCAATGCTCGCTTCCTGAACGCTCGGAGGAGCGTCTGGTGGCGCTCTCCCCGTGCCTGGAGGAGAATGCCTCGTTTGTCCGTGTCGATGTAGGTTAAGGTGATCTTCAGGCGATCCGGAGGCAACCAGCGCTCGATCTTGTCAGCCCACTCGATGATGCAGACCTGGCCACCATACAGATATTCATCCCATCCCACATTTACCAGCTCGTCGATATCGTCCAGCCGATAGAGGTCGAGGTGATACAGGAGGAGAGGAGCGCTGCCGTGGCTGTACTCGTTGACGAGGGTGAAGGTGGGGCTTACGATTCGATCGCGGAGGCCCATTCCCTGGCCGATTCCCTGACAGAGACAAGTCTTGCCTGCTCCCAGCTCTCCTTCCAGGCAGAATAGGTCTCCTCTTTGTGCCAACTCTCCCAGGTGAGCGCCGATGCGCTGGGTCTGATCGGCACTGTGACTGATGAGCTCTACATCTCGTTCGTCTAGGATAGGAGCCAAGACTACCTCTCTACGGCGATTATATGGGGGAGACGGTGGTCTGACAAGACTCGGTGGGTTTCTCTCGCAGGCCTAGTCGACCCCGTCATCCTTGAAGGTTTTTTCCAGATCTCCTTCCTCGCCCCAGTTGATGATCCACACGCAAAGGCCAGCCAGCACTATGGTGGCGACGATCAGGGTGGCCAGTTGGGTCGGCTGCAGCCCAACATCCCTGGAAGCGATCAACAACATGATGACCATGCCCGTTCCCAGTAGAATCCAGCTGCTCAAGCGAGGATGACGTTCCGCGAATTCCCTTGCAGCCGAGATGACTTTCATAGGTTCTTTATTCCTCCTCGGCGGATTCTGAGGGCGAGGAGCTCACATCTTGCCGAAGCGGCTTCAGCATTATGAGCTCGTCTTCGCTCGGCAGCTCCTCGGCGACCTCGCGCCACGTGCTGTGCAACTGCTCCATGTCCTGCGACACGTAGCCCCTTCGCCGGTAGAAGAGGTGCCGGCTAGCGGGCTCGGTCCGCTTGACGAATAAGAGGGCAGCCTCGCACCGTAGCTTCGTCGCATCTTTCTCGACCGTATCCAGCAACGCGCCGCCGATGGGCTCGAACTCTCTCTCGGGGTAGACTATGAGCCCTTTCATGTAGGCGCCCACGTCCACTGGGTACCAGCTGATCACCCCCAGGCCGGACTTGGTAGCCCCGATCAAATACGATCGCCAGAGGAACGATTCCTTGAGCTCTCCTTCGACCACTTTGGGGCTCCTGCCGGTGATACGGCTCACGACGGTCACCAGGACGGGAAAGTCGCTGCGTCTAGCTCGGCGCACCTCCACCTGCTCGGTCTCCGGTAGGGTGAGGGGGCGAGGCTTGGGCGTGAGGCCTTCGGATTGTGCCTCGGACGCATCTGTGCTCTGGGGAGGAGCGACGGCGAGAAAGCGCTCCATGATCACCTGATCGTCGTATCCATCATCGAGGCGCACTTGGCGGAGAAACGTTCCGACGGGGGTGAAGCCCAAGCTCTCCAGGAAGGGTTTTCCCAGGGAGTTCTTGGCCTGAACCCGCGCAATCAGTTTCTCATAGCCCTGCTCATGGGCGAATTGAAAGGTGGTTTCGGCTAGTCGGCGCCCGATGCCCTGTCTCCTGCGCTCAGCCGAGACGTAGGTCCTGACCACACCCACGTGATCCATGCTATGCGTGTAGTCGGCGTAGAGATCCAAGGTCTGAAATCCCAGGATGTCACCGTCGCCCTCAGCCACGAAGATGGCCTCCCGGTCCTCCAGCGTATTCAGGTAAGCCCACTGTTGGGCTACCGTGAAGGCTTTGCGCATCACCGTGTGGGCTTTCTCAGCGACGATTTCCTGCCATATAGACACGATGCCCCGCGCATCTTCGGGGGTTGCCTTTCGAATAGATACCGCCACCGTCTCACCCTAACCTTCTCGTGCCATACCGGTTGGATCTGGACGAAATGGAGTTCGCTGTCCCGCGTCTGGCCTAGTGTACCACAAACCATGTCCGCTGTCTAGGATCAGCAGGCCGAGGTCCGATTTTCGCTGCGATGAAACCCGGTTCTCTTGTTGTAACCTCCGCCCACTCCCGAATCCTCGATCATACCATCCACGATCTGGCGCCAGTGGCTTTCCACCTGCCGCCTGGTTTCCTCCAGCGAGCCGCTGTTGTCGATCACCACATCGGCCAACGCTACCTTCTCGGCTTGGGAAGGCTGCATTTCCATCCGCAGTTGGGCGGCGGCTTCGGTCAGGCCTCGCTCTCGCATCAGTCGCCCCCGCTGCTGCTGGGGGGAGGCGGCGACCACCCAGAGGGCATCGCACCGACGGTGGAGCCCTGCTTCGATCAGCTTTATGGCCTCGATGACCACCACCGGATGCTCGCTGGCAGCCAGAGCTTCGCGAATCCGCCGGTCCACTGCAGGGTGAATGATCCTCTCCAGTCTTCGCAATGCCTTCGGGTCTGCGAAGACGATCTCTCCCAGCGAGGGCCGGTCGATCTCTCCATCGGGTTTCAAGATCTCCGGCCCGAAAGCTTTCAAGATAGCTTCCCACTGGGGGGTGCGGGGAGATACTACTTCGTGGGCTAAAGCATCAGCATCGATGATCTCCGCGCCCAGATCCCTCAGCATCTCCAGCACCGTGGATTTGCCGGTGGCTATGTTGCCCGTCAGGCCGATGACGTACATCGCGTCTCCTCTTCGCTCAATTCGATCCATTTTTCCATGAGCGATTCCAGCCGTTTCTGTCCGCTTTCGTAGCCTTTTGCCAGCGTCCGAAGCTCCTCCCATCGCTCTGAGAGGCTGGCGCGGTTCAGGGTTTCCTCTTGTTGGCTCAGCCACGCTTCCGTCTCGGCGATCGCGGCCTCTAGTTCCGCCAATCGGGTCAGGCGGGCCCGCTCTCGACGCCGCTGTTCTCTATCCGACAACCGCGAGTGTCCCCTCCTCTTGCCATGGGTCGGCGGCCTCTTCTTCGCCTCGATTCGGATCGGATTGTGGGAGTAGTTCCCGGGATACACTTCCAAAGTGCCCTCGTTCACCATCCAAATCTGGGTGGCTAAGGCATCTACTAGGTATCGATCGTGAGAAACCAGGAGGATGGTGCCCTCGAACTCGGCCAAGACCGACCCAAGCGCTTCGCGGGAGGGGATATCAAGGTGGCTGGTGGGCTCATCCAGAATTAATAAGTTGGCGCCCTCCAGGGCCAGTCTGGCTAGGGCCAGTCGCCCTCGTTCGCCACCGCTCAGGGTGCTCACCTTCCTTTCCAGGTCGTCGCCCGTGAACAGGAAGGGCGCGAGGAAGCTTCGGATCTCCTCTTCCGAGAGCGGCTGAACTTCCAGGATCTCTTCCCTGACGGTAGCATCGGCGCGCAGCCCACAGTGGCCTTGAGGCAGATAGCCCACCCGAACGTTATGTCCCCATTTGATGGACCCTTCCACCGGCGGTATCTCTCCCACCAGGGTGCGGACCAGTGTCGTCTTGCCTGCGCCGTTGGGACCCATAGCGACCGCTCTTTCCCCCCGCTCCAATCGCAGGTCGGGGCAGACCAAGCGGGCTTGCTTCCTGCTCTCATTGACGCTGGGATATCCCACCACAAGGCCGTCGGTGGCCATCGTTACAACCCCCTCCCGCTTCTGTGATCGTGCGAATGAGAATCGAGGGGCTTTGGCTTCACGAGGGCGTTTCAGGCGCTCTGTGCGCTCCAGGCGTCGCTGCCGCCCTCGTGCTTCCCTGGCGCGCTGTCCCGCCCGATAGCGACGCACGAAAGCCTCCGTCTTGGCGATCTCCTTCTGCTGAGCCTGGTACTCCTTCTGCCGTCGCTTTCGGCGTTCCTCCCGTAGTTTCAGATAACATCGGTAGTTGCCGGGGTAGGTTTCAAGGATGCCCTGCTCCAATTCCCACACCTGGGAGGCCACCTGATCCAGCAGGTAGCGATCGTGAGAGACCACCACCAGGGCGCTGCTCCAGGCTGTCAGTTGGGCCTCCAGCCACTCTAAGGATCGCAGATCCAGATGGGCCGTAGGCTCGTCCAGAAGCAACAAGTCCGTCTCTTCCAGGAGGGCTCGCCCCAGGCGGGCTCGGACCCGTTCGCCTCCACTGAGGCTGGCCAGGGGCCGTCCGAAATCCGACGGTCCAAAGCCCAGACCCATCAGGGCCTGCCTGGCGCGGCTCTCATACTCGTAGCCTCCCGCTTCCTGGAAATGGCCCTGGAGGTCCCCATAGTGGACCAGGGTCGCTTCAGCCCGTTCCGGATCGCTCATCTGGTGCTCTAAATTCCTCAGTTCCTCTTGCATAGCCGTCAGCGAGGCGAAGGCTCCCAGCATCAGCTCATACAGACTCGTCTCATCTCGGATCGAGGCGGGGGTCTCTTGAGGCACGTATCCCAGGTCGCATGCCTTGGCACGATGGATGCATCCGGCATCAGGTGTCTCCACCCCAGCGATCACTCGCAGAAGTGTGGACTTCCCTGCGCCGTTGGCTCCGATTAGGGCGATGCGATCGCCCTCGTGGATGCGCAGGCTCAGGCCTTGCAGAACCTCCTTGCCTCCGAAGGCCTTGACCAAGTTGTCGGCTGTCAGTATAGACATGGATCGCGTGCCTCGGCGAGATTATAGCACATCGGTCGTTCTCACCCCCTGTGTGATCCGTTGGCCTCGAGAATCGAGGGGTTCTCAGGCTTTTTGAGGTATAATGGCGAGAAGGATCATCTGGGAGAGGAGGTGGAACCCATCCGGGAAGCCGATCGGACCATCATCGTCGTCTCAGTCATATTGGCAGTCGTGAGCTGGCTCTCGCTGGTGTTTCTGGTGATGAACCTATTGCCCACCGGCATCAATGTGCTCCTTTTTTTCCTGGCCCTTTTCCTCGCCGTCCTTTGCACGGTCACGCCATTGATGTGGTCCGTCAACCGGCGATTAGCATCGAGCTCGTCGGGCAGCGTTATCGCCTGGCGTTCTCTGCGCCAGGCGGGCGTCTTGGCCCTCTTCGCAAGTCTTTCCGCGTGGCTTCAGATGGTGCGGAGCCTCAATTGGATCACCGCTCTGCTCGTCTTTGGTGTTCTGCTGGCTACGGAAATCCTCTTGGAGATCAGACGATAAGGGAGACGGATATTGGCCACCTTGCTTGCTCTCATTGCCTCGGTGTTGGGAGCGGTGGTGCCCGCCTTCTTTTACGTTCTGATTCTGCGGTGGATGGATCCCTACGAGAAGGAGCCGCTTCGGCTTCTGGCCCTTGCTTTCCTGTGGGGGGCCGTCCCCGCCATCATCCTTTCGCTGATGGGCGAATTCGTCCTGAGAGTCCCTCTCTCGGCCCTGGTGCCGTCGGCTTCGACGATTCTGGAGGCGGGGGTGGTGGGACCCGTGGTGGAGGAGGTAGCCAAAGGGATGGTGCTCCTCTTTCTGGTGTTGGCTTTCCAATCCGAATTCGACAATGCGTTGGATGGCATTATCTACGGCGCCATGGTGGGGCTGGGGTTCGCCATGACCGAGAACATGGTGTACTTTCTGGGGGCCTTCACCAGGGGGATACCAGCGGGCTTCGCCACCATCGGCACTCGAACCATCCTCTTCGGGTTGAATCACGCCTTTTTCACGGCCCTCCTGGGCGGCGCTATAGGCCTGGCGCGCATCACCTCCAGGACGAGCTTACGGTATCTGGCCCCTCCTTTGGGACTAGCGGGGGCAATTTCCTTCCACTCCGTACACAACCTGGGCGTTTCCCTGGTGGAGCGGACCTGTTATCTTTCCTTCCTGGTCAGTGTTCTCAGCGATGGGATGGGAATCCTGTTGATCTTGTTTATCGTGTTCATGGCTTGGCGGCAGGAGAGACGGTGGATCGTGGAGGAGTTGGAGGAGGAGGTCCGAAGTGGCTATCTGCTGGCGGAGGAGGTGCCGGTCGTAGCTTCGGCAGCCAGGCGTTTCACGGCGCTCACACGTGCCCGGCGAGAAGAGGGCTGGGATATCTATCGTAGGTTGCGCCAGTTCTATCAAGCTGCCGCGGAGCTGGCTTTCAAGAAGCGTCAGCGACGCCTGCTGGGACAGGAAGCAGGGATGGAAGCGCACATCGGCGAGCTCAGGAGCCAGTTAAGGACTTTGCGCGCAGCTGGCATTCTTCGTCCCATCAGCGCCCCACTCTGCTCTGACTGTGGGGGTGAAATCAACCCGGGAGATATCTTCTGCCACCTGTGCGGAGTCGAGCTTCCCGATTAGAACGCTTCTGGAGGAGAACTGCGATGGCTGAGAACCTGCGTGGGATCATCGTACCCGTTGTCACCCCGTTCGATTCACGGGGACAGGTGGATCCTGGAGCTCTGGGAGAGATCGTCGATTTCCTGATCGAGGGCGGCGTTCAGGGGATATTCGCATCCGGCACCGGCGGGGAGTTTTTCTCGCTGTCGCTGGAGGAGATCGAGCAAGTGATCAGCGCGGTCGCGGAGCGGGTTTCTGGTCGAGTGGCTGTGGTGGCCAACATCGCCGCCATCGCCACCGATGCCAGCGTGAGATTGGCTCGTCATGCTAAGGCCGCTGGCGTCGATGCGCTGGCCATCCTGCCACCCTATTATATACGCCCCAGCAAAGAGGAGATATTGCATCATTTTCAAGAGATCGCCTCCGCGGCACATGTGCCCGTGCTGGCGTACAACATTCCGGAGCTGACCGGGGTCAATCTTAAGCCCCGGAACCTGAGAGACTGGTGCGAATCTATCCCTAACCTGGTGGGTGTGAAAGACAGCACTGGAGATCTGCTTCAGGCGCTCGGATACCTGGAGCACTGCCCGGATGGGTTTCGAGTATTCACCGGCATCGAATGGCTGCTCCATGCGGGGCTGGCTTCTGGGCTCGTGGGAACCGTGGCCGGCATCGCCAACTTCGTGCCTCGATTGCCGGTGGCCATCTACGATGCTTTCCTGCAGGGAGACCTCGAGCGGTCTCTGCGCCTGCAAAGGCGACTCAATGCCGCAGGGCCGATCTATTCCTTGGGAAATTACCCTGCGGTGGCCAAGGCGGGGCTCAACCTGATGGGCCTGCCGGGCGGCATCCCCCGCAGGCCTCTCGAGCCCCTGGCTCCTCAGGCTTTGGAAGCGCTCCGTCGTCATATAGCCTCCCTGGAGGACTGGGAGGGGTCGTAGCGTCCGTCTCGATGTCAAGTGTGACAGGCGTATGTGACGTCGGTCTCGGAGGGTAAGGTCCTTTCCCTCCCGCGATTCACCGTTTCAAGATGATAACAGGAGCCTCTTCCAGTCAAAGTCGTCGTCCAGGAGCTCCTCTTTGTAGCCTGAGATGTCGATTCCTTTGTTGATGAGGCGGGTGATCGGCGCGATGCCCTTGCGATCGCCCAGGAAGGTGGCGCCTATGATGCGGTCATCTCTCAGGACCAGCTTCTTGTAGATGCCTCGGGAGGCATCTGCCTTGCGGATCTCCTCATCGTCTCCCTGGGCGTTAACCGCTCCCATGCAAGTCAGGTTGACCCCGGCGATCTTCAGGGTCGTAGAGGGGACGGTTCCGCGGTACTTGGCGATAGTATCTCCCAGCATGGTCGAGGCGGCAACTCGGGCCTGATTGACCGCTGCAGGGATTATCCCCCATACTACCCCTTCGAACTCGGCCGCGTCGCCCACGGCGAAGATGTCCTCGTGGCTGGTCTGAAGGGTCTCATCGACGATGACCCCTCGATTGACCTCCAGCCCCGCCTCTTCTGCCAGCTGAACGTTGGGCTGGATGCCCGCTGACACCAAGAGGAGATCACCCTCCAGCCGCTCTCCCGATTCCAGGAGCATGCCGGACACAGCATCTTCTCCCAAGACTCGCTTGCAGGCGGCGGTCTTCGCGATCTGCAACCCCTTGTCCTTCAGCAACCTTTCGAGAACCTCTGCCCCTTGTTCATCCAGTTGCTTTCTGAGGATGTGGCGCGATCTCTCGAGGACGATGACCTCGAGCCCCAACGCCGCCAGGGCTCTGCCTGCCTCCAATCCCAGCAATCCTCCTCCCACGATCAGGGCTCGTTTGGAGTTCTCGGCGTAGGAGCGGATAGCGACGGCATCATCCAAGGTTCGCAGGACGAAAACGCCTTTCTTGTCACTTCCCTCGATGGGCGGCATGAAAGGATGACTTCCAGTGGCTAAAAGGAGACGATCATATGGTACTCGAGACCCATCGGCAAGGAGGAGCTCTCTGCTGCCGGGCTTCAGGTTTATAACCTTCGATGAGAGGCTCAAGGAGATGCCGTTCTCCTCATACCAACCCTGGGGGCGGAAGAAGAGCTCTTCTTGAGATATCTCCCCGGCTAAGAAAGCGGGGAGTTTTGGTCTGAGATAGTAGGGGTAGGCTTCATCGGTGTACACACGAACCTTGACTTCGGGCGCTCTCGACAGGATTCCCCTTGCCACGGTGACGCCAGAGACGCCAGCCCCGATGATGACGATGTTCACCTTCGTGTGTTCCCCTTTCCTGGGCGATGTCGACACATTTTAATTGCTCGGTTAGTTTAGCATGAATCCGGATTCCTAAGTAGGGAATCTTCGCGGACTACGGCGATCGGGGGGGGCTTCCGAGCGCGATTCGAGATGAACGATCGCTGCGCTTTGGTGTGAGAGAGCGGTTCGTCTTTGCCGGTGGAGTTGCGCGCAGCTATTGTATGCAGCGGCTTCTGGCTGAGGAACTGGGTGTGCCGTTGACGGTGCCCAACAATCCGCAAACGGTCGGTGCGTTTGGGGCTGCGCCCCACGCGGCGGAACGAGCCAGGTGATCGGGCGGTCGCAGGCTGAGCTAGATTACGTGCTGCGGGAAGATGTCGACGACTTTCAGCCTCCTCGACGGCGGCGCCGTGGTTCATCGATCGCCTCATGGAGCTCGATGGCCAGTTGACGGAGGCTCTCGATGGATTGCCCGGCTGCATGCACTAGGGCGCTACCCACGATGACTCCATCGGCCAGTCGGGCCACGGCTTTGGCCTGGGCGCCCGAGCCGATGCCGAAGCCGACGGCGAGCGGCTTGCCGGTGGGCAGTCGGTCGGCCACGACCGCGCGCACCCGTGCCACGAAATTGTCCAGCCCGGGCGGCAGCGCGTCGCGGGCTCCGGTCACGCCGGTGATGGATACCAGGTAGATGAACCCCTGGGATCTCTCAGCTATCAGGGCGATTCGATCTGGAGGGCTGGTGGGGGCGAGCAGATAGATCAGGGCCAGGCTGTGCTGCAGGCAAAAGGCCTCTAGCTCGCCAGCCTCTTCGGGGGGCAAGTCGGGCACGATGAAACCGTCCGCGCCGGCGGCTGCGCTATCGACCACGAAGCGTTCGGTGCCGTAAGCGAGGATCGGGTTGATGTAGCCCATCAGCAGGGCCGGCGTTTCTACGCCGCGGGCTCGCAGCTCGGCGACCATGGCGATGCACTCGGCGACCGTGACACCGTTTCTCAGTGCCTGCTGGGTAGCCGCTTGGATGGTGGGTCCGTCGGCGAGCGGGTCAGAAAATGGCACTCCCAACTCGAGTAAGTCGGCGCCCGAGGCTGCCAGGGTTTGCACTACGTCGAGTGATCCCTCCCGCGTAGGATAGCCCAGCACCGAGTACGGCATGAACGCGGTGTGACGTCCTTGAAAGGCTCTGGCGATGCGATGGATTCCGGTCATCCAGGACACTCCGATGGGGGTCTGAAAGATGTGGGCTGCGTTCCGATCGGCTTCCTCCGGGCCTGCATCACCGTATCGAGGTCCTTGTCTCCTCTGCCCGATAGGTTCACGATCATGATCGAGTCCTTGGGCATGGCAGGAGCGCGCTTGATGGCTTCAGCGACGGCATGCGAGGATTCCAGGGCGGGGATGATGCCCTCCAGCTCTGCCAGCAGGTGGAAGGCGGCCAGCGCCTGACCGTCGGTCGCGTAGGTATAGGTAACCCTACCCTGGTCGCGCAGCCAGGCGTGTTCCGGGCCTACGGCCGGATAGTCGAGGCCGGCGCTGATGGAATGCGTTTCCATGACCTGTCCGTCGCTGGTCTGCAACACGAAGGATCGAGTCCCGTGCAGCACCCCCGCTCGTCCGCGCTTCCGGTCGGCGAAACGGGCTGCGTGGCAACCGCCGGTGATCCCTTCGCCTCCCGCTTCGACGCCGGTCATCTGTACCCCGTCGTCCAGGAAGGAGTGGAACAGGCCGATGGCGTTCGATCCTCCTCCCACGCAGGCGATGAGCAGGTCGGGGAGACGGCCTTCGACCTCCAGGATCTGCTCCCGCGCTTCTCGCCCGATGACGCTCTGGAAGTCGCGCACGATGGTGGGGTAAGGGTGAGGGCCCAGCGCCGAGCCGAGCAGGTAATGAGTGGTCTCCACGTTGGTCACCCAGTCACGGATGGCCTCATTGATCGCGTCCTTCAGGGTGCAGCTTCCACTATCTACCGAATGAACTTCGGCGCCCAGCAGCTCCATTCGGAAGACGTTGGGCTGCTGTCGGTCCATGTCCACCGTTCCCATGTAGACGACGCATTCCAATCCCAGCAGGGCGCAGGCGGTGGCTGACGCGACGCCGTGCTGTCCCGCGCCGGTCTCGGCCACGACGCGCGGCTTGCCCATCCTTCGGGCGAGCATCGCCTGACCCAAGGCGTTGTTGATCTTGTGCGCGCCGGAATGGGCCAGGTCCTCACGCTTGAGGTAGATCTTGGCCCCTCCTAAATGGTCGGTCAGGCGAGCGGCGAAGCTGAGGGGCGTCGGCCGGCCCACATAGGTTTTCAGGAGGTCGTCGAGCGCTGAGCCGAACGCAGGGTCGGCCTGGGCTCGGGCGTAGGCGGCCTCCAGTTCAATCAATGCAGGCATGAGAATCTCGGGCACGAACTGTCCTCCATAAGGACCGAACTTGCCGCGGGATCCGATGGTTTGTGTGAATGATGACATTCTTGACCTCGCCTTGATGTGCGTCATCATAATCCCTTGGTGGCGGCGATGAAGTCGCGCAGGGCCACGTGGTCTTTACACCCAGGGTGGGCCTCGACGCCGCTGGCCACGTCAACTCCCCATGGGTGAACGGCCTGCACCGCCTGGGACACGTTGGCGGGTGATAGGCCGCCCGCTAGCAGCAAAGGGTGGTGCATGGCCAGTGAGGCGGCCATATTCCAATCGCTGACCTGCCCTGTGCCGCCGTGCAGGTGGGGATGGTATGCGTCAAGAAGGAAGGCGGGGAGACGGTCACTGTCCCTGCACGGCGTTGGCAGAGCGTACTTGCCTGCTAGCTCATGAGCTTCCTCCGACGAACGGGGGCGCAGCGCTTTGTAAACTCGCCTGCGGAGCGGCGAGTCGTCGCCGTCCATGCCTAGATACTCGGCCGGCTCCTCGCCGTGGAGCTGGGCCGTGTCTAGGCCGCAGAAATCGAGGATACGGGCTACGGTTTCAGGATGGGCATTCACAAATACGCCTACTGTGAGGATATTCACATTTTGAGGCGCGATGGTGGCCAGAATCGCCCGCGCTTTGTCGGGTGTAACACAGCGTGGGCTTCCCGGGTGAAAGATGAATCCCAGAAGGTCGGCCCCTGCTGTTATCGCCGCCTGGGCGTCATTCCGATTCGTGATCCCGCACACTTTAACCTTGATCGACACCTAGCAGCTCCCGCACTTTTTCTCCGGCGTCCGGCGCCGTAACCAGCGCTTCGCCGACGAGAAAGGCGTCCACACCAGCGGATCTCAGCCGGCTCACGTCATCGCGAGTATGGATGCCGCTTTCGGCCACGAAACAGACCTCCTTAGGCACTAGAGCGCGCAGGGATAGGCAGGTGTCCAGATTGACGCTAAAATCGCGCAAGTCCCGATTGTTCACGCCGACCAGGCGTGGGAAAAGGGGCAGCACTCGCGACAGCTCCCCCTCGCTGCGCACCTCGATCAGTGCCGTCATTCCAAGTGCCTGGGTGAGAGAGAGCAGATCGGCCAGATCGCTGCCGGAGAGGATGGCAGCGATCAGCAGCAGCGCGTCGGCCCCGGCAGCGCGCGCTTCGTAGATCTGATACGGATGGACGATGAAATCCTTGCGCAACAGGGGTATGGGGCTGGATCGCGAATCGAGGGAGTTTCGGATTCGCTTGAGGTGGACGAGGTGTCCATGGAAGAACGGTTCGTCGGTCAGCACGCTGATGGCGGCCGCGCCGTTGTCCGCATAGGCCGCGGCCAGGTGGATAGGGTCGAGGTCACGATGGAGCACGCCTTTGCTGGGCGAGGCGAGCTTCACCTCGGCGATCAGGGCCGTTTCCGGAGCGGATCTCAGGGCGGCGAGCAGGTCCCGCGGCGGGGGCGCGTTCGCCGCTTGCTCTTGCACTCGCTCCAGAGGCATCTCCCTCAGGCGGCGAGGGATTTCTTCGCCTCGCTTGTATTCGACGATCCGATCGAGAATGGTCATGATCTCTCCTTGGTTGGAAGCTGAAGCTTGCCTCAACTGTCGGCCATTTGAGAGAACTCGATGAGATGATTCAGGGCATGCTGTGCGGCTCCGCTGTCGAGGCTCTCGCTTGCCAGCTCGATGGCTTCTGGCAGGGTGGCAGCCCGGTCGCCGACGACCAGAGCTGCCGCGGCGTTCAGGACTACCACATCGCGGCGGGCATCGTCGATCGCGCCCGACAGGATGTTCGAAGCCACAGAGGCATTCTCCATGGCATCGCCGCCCACCAAGTCCGATACGCGAGCGCGTGAGAACCCGAGATCGGCAGGATCCATCACGAAAGTTTCGACGCCTCCGTTGCTAAGCGACGAAACCCGGTTTGGGCCGGTGGTGGTCAGCTCGTCCAGGCCGTCCGCGCCGTGCACGACGAACGCGGCCGCCACTCCCAGGGCGCCCAATACGTGGGCCAGAGGTTCGGTCAGATCCGGATCGTACACGCCCACCACCTGCGCCGACGCGCCCGCCGGGTTGGTCAGCGGGCCAAGCAGATTGAAGATGGTGCGCATGCCCAACTCCTGACGCGGACCGATGGCGTGTTTCATAGCGGGGTGCAGGTTGGGCGCGAACAGGAAGCCGATGCCAACTTCGTCCACACAGGCGGCAATCTGGATGGGACTCAGCTTCAGGTTCACTCCCAGTGCCTCCAATACGTCGGCAGAACCGCATCGGCTGGACACCGACCGGTTGCCATGCTTGGCCACCGGCAGGCCGGCTCCTGCCACTACGAAGGCGGCGACGGTGCTGATGTTGAAGGTGGAAGCACCATCGCCGCCGGTTCCGCAGGTGTCTACCAGGATATCTGGCCGAGCCGGGCGCACGGCCGTGGCGCTTCGCCGCATGGCGCGAGCGCATCCGGTGATCTCCGCCACCGACTCTCCCTTCATTCGAAGCGCCGTCAGGAACGCGCCGATCTGAGCCGGCGTGGCCTGGCCCCGCAGGATCTGGTCCATAGCCGCCTCCGCCTCGCCCTCAGTCAGGTCCTGGCCGGAGATCACTTTGGAAATCGCTTCTTTGATTGACATAAGAATCGCCTCCTGATATCGCCTAACATCGAGAGTTGGCGGAAGGGACGGTCTTGCCGTCCATCTTCTGCCAAGCGTGGATTCCCAGGAAATTTCGAAGCAGTTGATGGCCGTGCTCGGTCAGGATGGATTCCGGGTGGAATTGCACGCCAAAGGCGGGATGTTGCCGGTGGCGCAGAGCCATTATCTCTCCTTCGGGCGTGCGGGCACTGACTTCCAGGCAGTCTGGCAGCGGTTCGATCACTATCAGCGAGTGATAGCGGGTGGCATTGATCGGGCTGGGCAAGCCGTCGAAGATCTCCTTCCCGTCGTGCTGCACCGGCGATACCTTGCCATGCATCAACCGTTTGGCTCGCACCACCTTCCCACAGAACACTTGAGCGATGACCTGATGTCCCCGGCAGACGCCCAAGATGGGCACGGTGGGGGCGAACCGCTGCACCACATCGGGCGAGATGCCGGAGTCGTCCGGGGTCCCGGGGCCGGGCGAGATCACGATGTGGCTCGGCGCCATGGCATTGATCTCTTCCAGGGTGATGGCATCGTTACGAGCCACTTGTGGCTCGGCTCCCAACTCTCCCAGATACTGCGCCAGGTTGTAGGTGAAACTGTCGTAGTTATCGATTATCAGGATCATCTTCAGGCCTCCAATCTCGCTGCCTTGCTAGAGGACGCTCGGGTCAGGTTGCCGCGGACCGTTGTTCCGAGGTCCTCTGCCCATGCTGTCCTTCATCCGCTGTCTGTACTGCCTCGATCAGAGCGCGAGCTTTGTTCAATGTCTCTTGATACTCTCGAGCGGGGTCGCTATCGGCCACGATGCCGGCGCCCGCCTGGATATGAACGGTGTTTCCTTGCATGACTATGGTGCGAATGGTTATGCAGGAGTCCATGTTGCCGTCGTAGCCTATGTAGCCGATCGCGCCGGCATACAGGCCTCGTCGGGCGCCTTCCAGTTCCTCGATGATCTCCATCGCCCTCACTTTGGGCGCGCCGCTGACGGTACCAGCTGGGAAGGTGGCACGCAGCAGGTCGAAAGCGTCCCGTCCAGCCTGCAGCTTGCCTCGTATGTCCGAGACGATGTGCATCACGTGGGAGTAGCGCTCCACGACCATCATCTCCTCCATTTGGACGGTGCCATACTGACACACGCGGCCCAAATCGTTGCGGCCAAGGTCCACCAGCATCACGTGCTCGGCGCGTTCCTTCTCGTCGGCCAGCAGTTCGTCGGCCAAGGCGGCGTCCTCGGTGGGAGTGGCTCCTCGGGGGCGAGTGCCTGCGATGGGGCGAAGCTCGGCGATCCCGTTTTCCAGCCTGACGTGCATCTCTGGGCTGGCTGCGATCACGTGAAGGGGCGGCGAGCCCAGTCCGCCGGGGAAGCGCAAGAAAACCATGTAGGGTGATGGGTTAAGCCGGCGCAAAGCCCGGTAGATGGCGAAAGGGTGGGCGTTGCTCTGGCGCGCCAGTCTCTGCGACAAGACGACTTGGAAGATATCGCCGGCAGCTATGCGATCTTTGCCTTGTCGAACGATGTCCTCGAACTCGCCCTGGGTGAAATTGGAAGTGATGGGAGGATGGTCGGAGGTCGTCGATTCGGGAGGAGAGGGAGGGGGTTCCAGGATGGGGGCGCGCAACCGGGCGACGATCTCGTCGATTCGAGCCTTGGCGCGTCGGTAGGCGGTGGAGGTGTCCTCATCGAGGCGGGTGTTGGCGATGATCAGCAGTCGCTGGCGGGCGTGGTCAAAAGCGACCAGCGTGTCGGCCAGCATGAAAGCGGCCTCAGGCAGGTCGAGGTCGTCGCTCGCGGTGGCCGGCAGTCGCTCGAAGCGACGGACGGCATCGTAGCTGAGAAAGCCGACGGCGCCTCCGATGAAGCGAGGGAGGCCTGGGAGCTGGATCGGCTTCAAGGGTGTCATCTCATCTTTGAGAACGGCCAGGGGATCGATTCCGTCGGTCAAGGCCACGGTTCTCTCGTGACCATTGCCTCTGACAACCACCTGCTCATTCGTGGTGCTGAGCAGGGCGCGCGGGCGCACCCCGATGAAGGAGTAGCGTGCCACCTGTTCGCCTCCGGAGATGGATTCCAGCAGGAAACTGGGCCCTTCGTCTTGCAGTTTCAGGTATACGCTGACCGGCGTTTCAAGGTCCGCTGGCAGCTCCAAGTGGATCGGCACCAGGTTTCCTTGACTGGATAGCCTCTCGACCTCTCTGCGGGTTGGTTGATACATGGTCATTCTCCTCGATGTAACTCGTGTTTTGGGCATCCTCGCCGAGCATCGAGCGAGATGAGGAGAGCCCTCTCATCCGCTCAATCCTATGGATCAAGGGGACGAGAGGGCTCATACGAATCCACTCCCGCGGTGCCACCCCGCTTAGACCGATGCGGCCGGGTGACGTTTCCAAAAAAGAGTCCCCGCATGAAACACGCGGGGAACGCCCGGCTTGCCAGTCTCACTCAACAGGTACGCTGTCGCTGAAGCTCAACGATATCATACCCGGCTCCCAGATAACGGTGAAGTCTCCGGCGCCGCCTACTGGTCCAAGACGTTCGGGGCGCGACTCCCGGGCCCATTCACCGCCTGCGCTCGTACCGGAATTTCACCAGTCACCGGCTCTCTGCACATCGCTTCGGCGGATACTACTCCCGTTCACAGTCGTTCTGCTCTTCGATTGTTAGCTATCTTAGCACAGCGCCCTGGATTTGTCAACTCGGTTCGGCTCACGGCCCTGGGGAAACAGCGGTAGGCGACCTTTACGGTTCTCATCCTGTGCGCTGGCTGGGTCCCAGCGCGATGTCTCCTTCGAGTAACCGGATCAACTGGCCGTCGGCGCGCCGGACGAGGAGAGCTCCCGTGGCGTCTACGGCTTCCGCCACCCCTTCCACGATGCCTTCGAAGGTTCGCACGCGCACCGATTTGCCCAGATTGACCAGCCTGGCCTCCCATTCCTTCAATGGCGAGGTGCCCTCCTGAAAGGCCAGATAGCGGGCGTCGATAGCCCGCAGGATGGCTCGAAGCAGAGCGATCCGGTCCAGGGACTGGCCCAGAGCTGAGGCGAGGCTGATCGCGTCCCCGGCGATCTCAGGATGCTTGGCTACGTCCATATTCACGTTGAGCCCGATGCCCACCACCACGAAATCCACTTTCCTCTCTCGCGCCTTAAAAGAGGGCTGGGTTGAGGGTGGCGCTTCTCCCAGTTCGGTCAGGATTCCTCCCAGCTTGCGACTTGCGACGAGGAGATCGTTGGGCCACTTGAGGTCGACGGGCAGGCCGGTCTCGGCTTCCACCGCTTCTGCGCATCCCAGGGAGCAGAGCATGGTCATCTGCCCAGCCTCAATGGGCGTCAGGTCTGGCCTGAGAACCACCGAGAACAACAGGTTCTTGCCTGGCTCCGACAGCCATCGGCGCCCCAAACGACCCTTTCCGGCCGATTGCCAGTCGGCCGCGATAACTGTGCCGTCCGGAGCGCCTTTTTTCATCGCCAGGGCCTTGGCGAGTTCATTAGTGGAATCCACCGTGCTGTGGCAGTGCAGGCGTCGCCCTACCAAGACGGTTCCCAAGTTTAGGGTGATATCAACGGCGTTCAGCGTCCTGTCGTCGCGCATGATCCTGGTCCCTGCGGCGGCTCTTGGTGCGCGCCGAAATAACACGAGGCCACTGCGAATGGAATCGCTGGTGACCTCATTAATAAGCCCACCCCTGCCATGCCGTGTGCAAACGTGTTTTGAACCTGCTTATGCAGGGTGGGTGCCGTCCCATCGGGAAAGGCCCTCTTACGAGGTCCTATCCCTCTGGAGATAGGCTCCCTTAAAACGCTGTGTTGGCTCAAAACGCAGCTTTTGCATCACGCGCACAGCAGGGCGTGGTTCTCATATGTTAGCGCAAGACGCCCAGAAGGGCAAGTCGGGAGTGCGGCATCCTGCGACCATTCTGTAGCCAGATTTCATTGCTGCCACGGTTGACCGATTTCATCGTAGGAGTTGTTCCCAGTATTGGGGTCGTTCCAGTCCGTAACAGTTAGGGTAGCCCCAGCAGTCTCATATCGGAAGACGTTAGTGTCGATGGAGACGCCGGTAGCGACGGCCACGGTCTGGCCTTTGGCCACCGTAACCTTCGTTTTCACGCTGCCGCCATAACGATCCTTCTTTCCCGAGGTTCGGTCGACCCTAATCCCGCCAACCCCGATCTCAACCGGGTGATTGCTGAGGTCGTCCGGCCCATTGTTGGTGATCCGCACCCACAGTTGCCCATAGGGCTGATTGCCCGGATAGATGTCGGTAGGCATGATGTCGGCGGTGGTCACCCCCCAGCTTCCGCCGCCGGGCGGCGGCTCCGGCGTTGGCTCCGGTGGCGGGGGCGCGGGTGGAGGCTCCGGCGGAGGCGGTTCTGGCGGGGGAGGCTCCTCTGGCGGAGGGGGTTCTTCTGGTGGAGGCTCCTCCGGAGGTGGCTCCTCAGGCATCCATTCCTCCTCAGGCAGTGGCTCCTCGTGCCACTCTTCCTCGGGTGGCCTCTCCTCGCCCCACTCCTCCTCGGGCGGCCTCTCCTCCTGCCATTCCTCCTCGGGTGGCCTCTCCTCCTGCCACTCCTCACCTGGAGGCATTTCCCCCTCGGGCTCCAGCCCCGGGAAGGTGATCGAGCAGGCCAGGGTCGTTGTAGATACCACCAGGGCCAGGATCAGCACGATGATGCGAAGATGGCGCAACGAGAATTCGCTCATTCTTCTGCCCTCTTTCTTGCAAGCATTACGCCTCTGCCAACTGACGGTGTTGCGCCCCCTTAGGGAGCGTTTCTGAGAGCATACAGCTCCGGATTGACAATGTCAATAGTCGATTGGTACTACCTGATGGAAGTAGTTCAAGATGCGCGTGTTCCGCGTTACGCTGCTCCTTGCAAGATCTCGTTCGACGCTTGGACACCGGAACCCGACGATATGGAGAGTCCTTCATCGGTCAAGATGCGCTCTAGCGCGGCGAGGAGCAGGAGGACGTTCCTCCGCTGCGAGGAATAGCCCATCAGGCCGATGCGCCAGATCTTGCCTTTCTGCTCACCCAGGCCGCCTCCGATCTCGATTCCCATTTCTTGCAGCAGCCTCCGCCTCACCTCGGCGTCGTTCACCCCGTCCGGGATCCTCACCGCGTTAAGACTCGCGAGCCGATGCTCCGGTGGCACGAAAGGATGCACGCCCATGGCTTTCAGCCCGGCGATCAAAGCCCGGCTATTGCCTTCGTGCCTCGAAAACCTCGCTTCCAAACCTTCCTCGCGGATAAATCTGAGGGCTTCTCGGAGAGCGTAGTTCATGGTTATGGGGGCGGTATGATGGTAGGCTCGATCCGAGCCCCAATATTTTCCGATCATCGTCAGGTCCAGGTACCAGCTCTGGACCTTGGTCTTTCGATCGTTCAACACATTCATGGCCATCTGGTTGAAGGTCACAGGGGCGAGGCCTGGAGGGCAACTGATGCACTTCTGGGTGCCGCTGTAACAAGCATCTATGCCCCATTTGTCGACCTCCACCGGCACGCCGCCCAGGGATGTGACGGCGTCCACCAGAAGCAAGGCACCGTGCTCGTGTGCCAAGCTAGCGATCTCTTCCAGTGGCTGGAGCACGCCGGTGGAAGTTTCGGCGTGGACGATGGCCACCACTTTGGCGCGGCTTTGACTCAAAGCTTCTGCCACTTTGTCCGGCTGGATGATCTCACCCCAGTGCGCTTCCACCCGGATGACCTTGGCGCCGCAGCGGTCAGCTACGTCGCACATTCTCTGGCCGAAGACTCCATTGACGCACACTATCACCTCATCGTCGGGCTCGAGCAGGTTGCAGAAACAGGTCTCCATGCCCGCGCTGCCCGTGCCGGAGATGGGGATGGTCAATTCGTTTTCCGTCTGAAACAGATATCTGAGCAATTCCTTCGTCTCGTCCATTATGACGATGAACTCCGGATCCAGGTGGCCGATCAGGGGTGTTGCCATGGCCCGAAGCAGGCGGGGATCGGCGTCGCTAGGGCCGGGCCCCATCAGGATTCTGGAAGGTGTTCTTAACTCTCGGTAGTCCTTGTTCATGGTTCGCCCCCTTTTGTTGTTGATCAAGTTTCGGAAGAAACGACGCCATTCATGGCCATTCGAACCAGCTGGACGATGTCCAGCGTTTTGAGGCGAATCTTCTGTCGCCGCGCGGCGGCGTTGAGAGTGCGCTCGCACTGTTGACAGGCGCTGACGACGGCGTCCACTTCCAGCGACTGGGCCTGAGCCAGGCGATTGTCGGCTATGGTCCTGGAAAGGGTTTGGTCGAGGCTCTCCAGATTCCCTCCGCCTCCACAGCAGAGCGAGTTGGCATGGTTTGACTCCATCTCTATCAATTCCAAACCAGGGATAGCCTCCAGGATCTGACGAGGGGCTTCATAGACGTTTGCCTTGCGCCCCAGATCGCAGGGGTCGTGGTAGGTTACCCTTTTATTCAGTTCCTGGAGGGATATCCGGCCCTCTTGTATCAGCTCTGCCACGAACTCCGTGGAGTGCAATACCTCCACACCGATCTCCGGATAGTGCTCTTTCCAGGTGTGAAAACAGGACGGGCAGGCGGTAACGAGCCTCTTTGCCCCGGAGGCTTTCACCCTGGCCACGTTGCGCTCCACCAACTCGTCTATGGGAAGTCCGGCTGTGAGCAGCGGATAACCGCAGCACCACTCTTCGGCTCCCAGGGTCTCGAATCGCACGCCGGCAGCCTCCATGATTTCCGCGAGTGCCTGCGGAACAGCATAGGCCATCGGGTAGAGGCTGGCTACGCAACCCACGAAGAACAGCACCTCCGGCGCGATGTCGCCCTTCTGATCCGATGGGCTTTCCAAGTTCTGGCGCCAGAGTAGCCGGCTCTCGTTTCCCTCGCCGGAGATGTTGCCGCTTTCATGAACCCGCTCATCGAGTCCTTTCAAGGCTGCGGGGAAGAACTCGCTATCCGCGATCGCTTGCTTGGCCTTGGCGAAAAGCTGATCGGTACGCACCCCGCCAGGACAAGCCACCAGGCAAGCCCGGCAATCGAGACATTGATAGAGTTGAAGGGCCAGGTTAGGTGAGAGAGGCAGCCTTCCTTCATATGCCGCCCGGATCAAGAACAGTCTCCCCCGGGGCGAGGCTCGTTCTGTGCCCAGAGCTGCGTAGGTGGGGCAAGAAGGAATGCAGAAGCCGCAGCGCAGACAGTTTATGATCTCCGCGTAGTCTTTTTCGGTGAGATTCATGTCGGAATCTCTTCCTCCAGGAATATCTTTCCTGGGTTGAGGATATTGTTGGGGTCCAGAGCTTTCTTGATAGACCGCATGGTAGCCACCGCTGCCTCGCCCGCCTTCTGGGGTAGGAGGTGCCTTCTCTTGATCCCGATTCCGTGCTCGCCGGTCATGGAGCCTCCCAACGCCAACGTTGCCTCGAATATCTCCGCCAGAGAGGCATCCATTCGCTTGATCTCTTCTTCGTCTCGCTCGTCAACCATGTAGTTGGGATGCAGATTGCCATCTCCTGCATGGCCGAAGATGGCTACTTCCAGGTTGTAACGGCGTGTGATGTCCTTGATCTCTTTCACTATGGTTGCGATCTTGCCTCGCGGCACGCTGATTTCCTCCATGATGATGGTCGGCCGAACTCTAGCCAGGGCGGGCAAGGCGCCCTTTCTGGCCTCTCTGAGCTTCATAGCTTCTTCATCGCTGCGGGCCACGGTGACTTCGCTTGCCCCCGCGCGGTGGCAGATCTCGCTCACCTTGGAGGCTTCGTCCGCTATGCTGGCTTTCGGACCGTCTACCTCGATCAGGAGCATGGCCCCGGCGTCGGTGGGCAAGCCCAGATTCTTGAATTTCTCGACGTATCGGATGGTCGTCTGGTCCATGATTTCGAGGGCCGAGGGAATCACTTTGGCGGCGATGATCAATGACACGGCGCGAGCCGCGTCGTCGATCTGGTGGAAGTATGCCGCCATCGTCTGTTTGGCTTCCGGCTGCGGGACCAACCTGAGAAAGATCTTGGTCACCACCCCCAGAGTGCCTTCGGAGCCCACGAGCAAGCCGGTCAGATTGTAACCAGCCACGTCCTTGACGCACTTGCCGCCCGTGGTGATCACCTCTCCCGTCGGCAGTACGACCTCCAGACCCAGGACGTAGTCCTCGGTCACCCCGTATTTGAGGCCCCGGAGCCCTCCGGCATTCTCAGCCACGTTGCCTCCTAGGCTGGAGATGGATGAGCTCGCGGGATCAGGGGGGTAGAAGAGACCCCTTTTCTGCACCTCGGCCTGTAACATGTCGGTGATCACCCCCGGCTCGACCGTGGCGGTCATATTCTCCTCGTCGATCTCCAGGATGTGATTCATCTGGCTGAGGTCCATGACCACCGCGTCCGGAGGGGGGATGCTTCCTCCGGTCAAGCCCGTTCCCGAGCCCCGGGGGATCACGGCGAAGCCCAGTTTGTTGGCCAAACGCACCACTGCCGCCACCTCCGCCGTGGAGAGAGGCACGACCACCGCGCCCGGGAGGTCACGGAGCGGCATCTGGGTGGCATCGTAGGAATAGCAGAATAGATCCTCTGGGGATGTGAGCAGGCGGTCCTCACCTACTATGTCGGCCAAACGGCTCAGCAGCGAATCGTCCAATTTTCCTCCTCCCGCGGGCCAAGCCCGCTCGGTGGGGGGCAGCTAGGTGCCAGCCCCGGTCGGTTGCCAGAGTATACCACAGCTTGAGCTGAGGCGGCTCGGCCGCTAGCACTCTCCGGTTGACACGCCATATCCCTGGATGTACATTACCCCCGGTAATCCCGAGCCGAGCGATGGGACATGATATCCGGTCGGAGGTGAAGCCATGGATAGCAGGGAGACGGTCATGCGGGCTATAGAGTTCAAGAAGCCGCCGAGGCTGCCTTTCTGGCAACACCAAATGGAGGATATCCCCGACGATGTCTGCGATTGCTGGGAGATGGATCGAGCGAAAAGGGGCTGGTTCTTCGATAATGCCGCCGAGGACGACTGGGGGTGCGGTTGGGCCGCCACGGAAGTGAAGAACATGGGGCAGGTGGTATGCCATCCACTCGAAGATTGGGGTAAGCTCGATTCCTACCGCCCTCCCGACCCCCTGGACTCGTTCTATTTCGAGAGGCTTGAAGAGGAGATGTCTGAAGCGGGAGGTCGTTATGTGGCGGTCACCAGCCACTTCAATCTCATCGAGCGCCTTCATATGCTTCACGGCTTCAGTCGGACGTTGGAGGATTTCTATCTGGAGCCGGAGAAGATAGAGAAGGTCTTGGACATGATCTTGGAGTTCAAGCTGGGGCTTTTCGCCGAGCTCCACCGCCGCTTCGGCGACCGGGTGGATGGGCTCTTTCTCACGGACGATTGGGGAACCCAGGAGAACACCTTCATAAGCCGCGCCATGTTCGAGCATTTCTTCCTGGAGCGATACCGGCAGTTGGTGAGGGCGGTTCACTCTCACGGGTGGCACTTCATGCTGCACAGTTGTGGGAGGGTGAACGACTTCGTGCCGTGCTTCATCGACCTGGGCATGGATGTGCTCAATATGCAGCAGCCGCAGACCTATGGGATCGAGGAGATCGGCAAACGGTTCGCGGGCAAGGTTTGCTTCCTAACCACGGCGGATATCCAGGCCACGCTGCCTTCAGGTGACCAGGAGAGGGTTCGGGCCGAGGTGAGGGAGCTGGTGGAGAACTGGTCCACCTCGGATGGAGGATTCATCGTTTTCAACTACGGCGACCCCGAGTCGTTGGGCTTGGAGGAGGGGATCACCGAGGCCATGTTCTACGAGTTCGCCGACTTGATGAGCCACTGGAACTGAACGACGGATCTGGGGTCCGGCGATCCGGCCCTCGGCGCAGGGGCTGTGAAACCCGAATTCGGATTCCGTCGCCTTCCGCACCATTCTAGGGAGATGATAGCATGACAGGCAAACCCGCCGTAATCAAGTTTTTCGCGCCGGTCATCGACGCTACTATAAATGCTCTCATGAACACCATCGATAAGAAGATGAGGGAGGGACAGCAGGATTTCA
>SDBT01003403.1_pt1 | contig 27556 bp, 20 predicted proteins | sample 2277101 | NCBI WGS metagenome assembly SDBT01 (sample SAMN10404973, study PRJNA504765) | marine sediment metagenome | isolation source: marine sediment core GS10_PC15, 103 cmbsf | place: Arctic Ocean: Southern Knipovich Ridge | collected 2010 | reverse complement strand
ATTCGTGGTTCATTGCGGGGCTGGAAAGCCCCGCCTATCCTGTTTTGTAAAATTCGTGGTTAAATCCGCCTACGCTGAGAGCTACGGCGGACAGGTCCCCCCTCCCCTTAATCCCCTCCCGCCCCTTCGAGACGCTTCGCCCTTCGAGTGCCTCAGGACAAAGCTCCTCAGGACAGGCAGGAGGGGAACATTTTACACCCCTCACTCCTTTGACCCCGATGCCCATCGGGGCTCAGGACAAGTTGGGCCGACACAGAGATCGGCCCCTACATTTTAGGTTAGGCACGGGAGAGGGGATTTTAGGTGGCGGGTTCGATTAATCAAACCCCTACAGCATTTAATGGATACGGAGGAGCGGGTCGGATGAATCCGACCCCTACAATCAAGCCCCTACAATAAACAGATAAGGGAGAGGGAATTTTTTGTTCCTCCTCACTAATATGCGGTTTGTTTCGTGTAATTCGTGAAATTCGTGGTTTATATCTTCGTGTAATTCGTGAAATTCGTGGTTCATTTCTTCGTGTAATTCGTGAAATTCGTGGTTCATTTCTTCGTGTAATTCGTGAAATTCGTGGTTAAAATACCAATTGCCACTTGTACTAAATTAGTTTTGTTGTTTGACATATCAGTTTCGTGGTAATATTTAGCTATGAAAACGGGCTCCGATGAACATCGGAGCCCCTACAAAAATTCACCCACCAATAATGCGTAAATGTAGGCCATCAAGCCCCTACACTATAGGTGCAAGAAAGTTTTTGATATATCAATGATTCAGATGTTTACGCATTATTTGGGATAATGGGAGGCCGACAGATGGGGAAATTCAAGATCCAGGTCACCACCGAAAGATGCACTGGTTGCCTGCTGTGCCAACTGGCCTGCTCGGAACTCTACACCCGGGTATTTAACCCCTCGGCGGCACGGATCCGGGTGGATGTATCCGGGGTGGATTGCTCGATCCGCTTTACCGAGGAATGCAATGATTGCGGGATATGCGTGGATTACTGCTTTTACGGGGCACTGCAAAAAACGCAAAAGGAGGCCGACAAATGACCACGGGAGGCTTTGCCGGAAAGGTCCTTTATGTTGATTTAACGCGGGGAGATATAAGACAGGAGCCTCTGGATTCTGCTCTTGCCCAAAAATTTATCGGCGGCCTGGGCCTCACCGTTAAGCTCGCTTACGATCAGATCAGCCCCGGGAGCGATCCCCTCTCCCCCGACAACCCTATCGTTCTGGGGGCCGGGCCCCTGGTAGGAACGAGCCTACCGGCTACCTCCCGGGTCTATGCCGTCACGAAGCTTCCCTCGAGCGGCACGATCGGTTGGTGCGGGGGCGGTGGGGTCAACTTTGGCTGCCAGCTCAAAAACGCCGGATACGACCATGTGGTAATTGAGGGTCGGGCGGATCGGCCGGTCTTCTTGAAAATCATCGACAACAGGGTGGAGATCGATGACGCTCGTTCCCTGTGGGGCAGTGGCGTGGAGGAGTCCTGCGAGGCGCTCTGGAAGGCGGTGGGGAGACCTGCAGGCGTGCTTTCCATCGGTCAGGCGGGGGAGAACCGGGTCTCCTTCTCCATGGCCTATATCGACCGGTTTTCCACGATAGGGCGGGGCGGGTTCGGGGCGGTGATGGGCTCCAAGAACCTTAAGGCGATCGTCGTCAAGGGCAGCCGCGGGATCAAAGTGGCCAACAGGAAAAGCTACAAGGCCCTGAGTGAGGCGCTTTTCCAGAGGATCCGGGAGTACCCCTACCTGAAGGAATGGCAGGATCTGGGACTGCTTAAGTCCCTTCCCCTTATTCCCCGAGAGGTCTACGAAAAGATCAAAAAGAGACGGATTGCCTGCGTATCCTGCCCCATCGGCGATAAGGATGTGGTCGAGATCCCGGACGGGGAGCTTAAGGGATTCGGGACCTGCTCCACCTCCGCAGCGAACCTATTTACGCCCAACATATACGGCTTCAAGGACTATCGCGAGTCGATCAGATGCATCGCTGTCCTCGACGAGTTCGGCCTGGACATGTTCGAGTTCTTCGGCGTGATGGGCTTCGCCAAGACCCTGGCCGACCAAGGGATCATCCCCAAGGATCGCATTGAGCCGGAGATCAGTCTCGATTCCCTTCACTCCCTGGAGACCTGGGCAAGGAAGATAAGTCTCCGGGAAGGGCTGGGTAATGTTCTGGCCGACGGGTTCAAGGGGATACTCAAGGAATTCGGCGAAGGGGCGGAAAGATACGCACCACCCATAGTGAAAGGGCTGCTTCCTTATGTAGGACCAAGAGCCCCGCTGTCCTGGAACCTCTTCGGGACTATGGAACTCGGCCAGGTCCTGGATCCGCGCGGGCCCCATGTAGGTGCCAGCGGCTCACCCACTTATTTTGCCAAGAGACCCCTTGAGGTCTTCCCCCGCCATTTAGACCGGATGGGGGTTCCCCGGGAAGCCATTGAGCGGATACTCCCGGGGTTAGGCTCCCCAGTACAGCAGCTTAAGGTCGGAAGGCTTCTTAAGTATTCCCACGGCTGGTTCTCAACCCTCGGCTCGTTGGGCATCTGCGCCCGGGCCCAGATCAACCGGTTCTACAACGCATCTCTCTGCGCCGAGCTCTACGAGGCGGTAACCGGCATTAAGACCGATCTTGAGGGACTCCGGCAGCGGGTTGACCGGGTCTGGACCCTGTTAAGGATGGCCAATGTGAGGGAGGGACTCACCAGGAAGGACGACGCCCTCCCGGAGAAATGGTTTGAGGAGCCCGGCTTTCAGGATTACCTCACCGGAAAGCCGGCAAGAAGAGAAGATTTGGAGCAGATGATTGAAGATTATTACGACGAATGGGGATGGGATGCGAAGACCGGGATCCCAACCAAAGAGGTGCTAAAAAAGCTGGGCCTGACATGAGGATCGGTCAGCCCCGCCTGGGGCGAATTGCAATCCGTTTGAACCACGAATTTCACGAATTACACAAAAAAATCAAAATCCAAATGTCAAATCCGCCTTTGTCCGCCTGAGGCGGAGCATATGATTGGATTGGAATTTGAACCACGAATTACTCGAATTACACGAAAAAATCAAAATCCAAATGTCAAATCCGCCTTTGTCCCGCGTGAACGCGGGAATTCGTAGAACAGGCCCCCTCCCCTTTATCCCCTCCCATCCCGCGTTCACGCGGGAGAGGGGAGGAATTTTGTTCCCCCTCACCTTTACCCCGATGGACATCGGGGCAAGTCTTCTCCCCACAAAAGGGGAGAGGAGGTTTATGGAAAAAATTTACTTAAAGAATGGTTTTTCAACAGCCCCACTGTCCCCTATTTCCCAAAGGAGTTTGCTCACACTATCCGCTTATTCTTTATTCAAAAAAACTCTCGGGTTCCGTCCGGGTAGATCACTTCCTTCAAAATAAGCTCAACCTTAAGCTGGTTTTCATCAATAATAAGTAATCTACGATGTGTATCAAGGGACGAATCGTAATCCAAGCTTATACTTCCTCGCCACCCGAGAAGAACTCCTGCCTTGATGGTATCCTCTATAATCAGCTCCGATTCCAAAAGTTTTTGGTCGTAAAGGTCTTTGAGAACCAATACTCCGTTGAAGGCTTCGACATCCTTTGTCAGATTGTTGGTAATATCAAATATGAAATCGATTCGATCACTGAGATCGCCGGCAATAGGATCAGCTTCGATGAAATTTTTGCTGACGAGCGTAATGAAAATCGGAGATTTTGAGTCTCTTGATCGCTCAGGTTCTTCTATTACCACTGGCTCCTCTATTCCGGATAGCCGCTCCTTTATTTCAATTAATTCCACTTCGATAGCCAGACGCTCATCGAGTGCTTCCCCTTCCTGCGCCGCTACTTGCGCCAATAAAGGTAAGCAGAATATAGAAACTGCGCCCATCAGCATTATCCTGTACCAGCTTCTTCCTTTCATGTTTTTCTCCTAAGTGCTCCTTTTCATAAATAGGAGATTCTTCCCCTTCACGGAACCTGTCCTGAGCGAGATTCTTCGGTCGCTCCACTCCCTCAGAATGACGAAAAGCGAAGGGTTCAGGGTCAGAATGACAGTGTGGCGAGGGAAAATGCTTTTTCAACAGCCCCACCGTCCCCATGTCCTCCCACAAGGTTATCCCTATATGAATTTGTCATCTTCGTGCTGCTTTATTATTGATTTTATCTCATTGTATGCATCGAGTCTAAACCCTGTTATATCATCGTTTATGGCGCCAAATTTGGAAGCGATTTGTTCCGTCTTTCTAATAATCTTCCTTATGCGCACAAGAGTTGTCTGGCCCTCTGCGAAGACCAATGTGCTCTTAAAGTAAATATCTTTTGAAAATCCCATTTTTCCCCTCCTCATCCCAGGTTTTAGCTCTGTGATAATTCTTCTTTTGCCGGAAGAAAAATTGGGTGAGCAACCTGACGGCTACCGCCACCCTCCAGAAATGCCGAAACTGCGGCAAATGTAATTTACGAAGTTGATATGTTTTATTATTTAATGTAGCAATATTCGTGCCATCTCTGGAGAGGCTTAAATCTGCTTTAGTCGAAATGGCGGAAGCGGAAGAGTAAGGCAAAGTGTGCGGACATGATTCAACTGAAGAAGAAAAATTAGGGCTTTCCACTTTAGGGGCAAAATATAAGGATAGCCGGGGCTTTCGAGCCCCGGTATTTAGTCCGCCTCAGGCGGAATGTAGGGGTGGACCTCCGTGTCCACCCTTATAAGGGCCGACACAGAGGTCGGCCCCTACAAACATTTTGTAAAATCCCGGTATTTATTTTATCCGAATCCTCTTATTCCGCCTTAGGCGGAATGGAAAACCCCGCCTATCCTTAGGGGTAAATTGCCCCTAAAATGGGAAAGCCCTCTTCTTATTAAAATGCCCTTTTTTGTCACTAAATAGGGATTTTTGTAATACCCACCCTTACGAAATTTCAGCACCAAAATCACTGAAGGAAATAGGTACGGTGTTCCTCGATTTAGCAGGCCATTGCCCAAACCCTGCAAACTTAAAAAACGCCTGCTAAACAGCATAAACTGACGGTAAAATGTAGGTATTAAGCGGATTGTAGGGGTGGACTTTGTTCAAGATTAGAGAGTATATAGAGAACAATCCTTTAGCAGAAAACATAAGATTTGAAGAATTCTATGAAAACGGGCTCCGATGAACATCGGAGCCCCTACAAAAAATCACCCACCAATAATGCGTAATTGTAGGGGTTCGATTTTCAGCCTTCGCAGTCCGCCTCAGGCGGACGAAGTAGGTCATTGAACCCGGCGGGCTATGAAAACTGGCTCCGATGAACATCGGAGCCCCTACAAAAAATCACCCACCAATAATGCGTAATTGTAGGGGTTCAATATAGAACATTTATGAATACAGATCCTCGGCGGCCTGGACCAGGCCCAGTTCAATTAATTTCTCTTTCTTCGGCCTGCCCGTCTCCCAATCCCACTGCCGGTGCTCATAATACTCCCTAAGCAAACGGTCCATATCAGGCACCACGCCTGCGGTACTGCCTTCAGATAAGGGTTGGAGACATATTTGGGGCAGCTTATCATCTTCCCTGGTCAAGCCGAGTTTATTGCTGATGGCTCTCTTGATATTGATCGACCTGTCTCCCGCGGCCAGGATGTCCTTCGGCTCATACTTCCATCCGGTGATCCCGCTCAATATCTCGCTTATCTGGGTCACGGATAAAGGGGCGAATTTGCAGAGGGTCAGCGAGTCGTAGAGGTCCTTCAGGCTCTGATACTTGGCGGCGGAGGTTGCCTTGCCCCCCCCTGCGGTCATCCGCTCTCCCGGAAATATCTCAAGCTCCGGGACGGGCGGGCCCAGATCCACATTGTAGTAATCACCCTTCAGATGACACGCGCCCCGGGGGCCGGTGGCATAGGAGATAGCCATGCCGTGATAGGCCCGGGGATCGTGCATTGCCATCTCCAGACCCTTGACCTGAGCCGCCTCGCCCTGGTCGCGGCCGAATTCCCGGGCCATCCTGAGCGTGCCCTGAGCGAGCAGCTTTCCGATCCCCTCCTGATTGATGATCATCCGGACCAGCTTGAGTACGGTTTCCCCGTCACCCCATTTGATCTCGAGACCGGCCTTCTCCTTGGTAAGCACACCCTGTTCGGACAGATACATGGCGTAGGCGATGGAGACCCCGGCGGAGATCGTATCGATACCGTAGGCGTTACAGAGGTGATTGGCCTGGATGATGGAATCCAGGTCGAAGTTCATGCACAGAGGCCCGAAGGCGGCCACGGTCTCGTATTCCGGCCCATCGATCGAATCCAGGTCGGGACGGAAGCCCCTCACCTCGCGGCCGCATCCAATGGGGCAGCCCAGACAGGCGGCACTCTCCACCGCATAGGCCTGCCGCAGGGCCTGACCCGTCACCTTTTCCGCCGGAAAGATACTTTTCGTGAAGTATTTAGCCGGAACATCTCCCAGGAACATTCCCATATCCGTATACATCAAGGTACCGTACTCGCGAAAGGCTACTGTCAGAAGATTGCCTCTGACCGCAGCCTGGACTTCTTTTGTCAGTTTCTTAATCTTTTTGCTATCGGCCAGCTCGGGCTTCATATTACCGGCCACCACCACCGCCTTCAGGTTCTTGGAGCCCATCAGTGCGCCCAGCCCGCAGCGCCCCGCGGCCCGCCCCCGGTCGTTGATAATGCAGGCATACCTGACCAGTCCCTCTCCCGCCGGGCCGATACCGGCCACGCTCGACTTGGTATCTCCAAGTTCATCCTTTAATATCCTCTGGGTCTCATAAATATCCTTACCCCAGAGGTGCGCGGCGTCTTTGAGCTGGGCCGAGCCGTTATCAATATAGAGATAGACCGGGGTGTTCGCCTTTCCGGTGATGAAGAGACCATCATAGCCGGAGCCCTTCAGCCGGAAGGGGAAGGTCCCACCACTGGTCGCTTCGCCCCAGTATCCGGTCAGGGGCGAGATACCGCAGACCGCGTACCGGCTGACCATGGGAATCGTTGTCCCGGTGAAAGGCCCGGTCGAAAAGACCAGGGGGCTCTCCGGAGCTAAGGGCTCCATACCCTTTTTTACGTGGCCATATATCAGTTTAGCCGCCAGGCTGGCTCCGCCAATAAAATTCTTTAAATCATCTTCGGCCAGGGGCATCTCCTGGGTATCTTGCGCACTCAAATCCACATTAAGGAACTTGCCTTGATATCCGTACATTTGATTAAACCTCCTTAGAAATCCACATCCTTGCCTTCGTAGGCATATCTAAATATCCTTTCACATTGATCCATGGTCATCGGCCGGGGGCTGAAGAAGTGACAGATATCCTCATGGGCATATAGGACCAATCTTTCCATGTTCTTGTCAAACTCATCCGCCGGTATACCCAGGTCCTTTAAGTTCAACGGGACCTCCAGGTCAGCAAACAAAGCCCTTACCTTTTTTACTAAATCAACCATGATTTCTTCCTTGGAGGCGCCTTTTACATTCAGGGCTTTGCCCAGGGCCAGCCATTTATCGGTAACGGGCTGATAGAACTGAAGAATATAGGGGATAAAGAGCCCGACGGTCAGGCCGTGGTGAGTATTGAAAATCGAGCCCAAGGAGTGTCCCAGGGCATGGGTCAAGGCCGCACCGCTCTGTCCGAAGGCGATGCCAGCCATGCTGGCAGCCATAAGCATTCGATACCGGGCCTCCCGGTCCTGGCCGTTACGATAGGCCCGGGGCAACCATTTGAAGACCATCTCTATCGAGGCCAGGGCCAGCGCATCGGTGATCTCATTACTGGCCGGGGTAGGCACGCAGTCCATGGCGTGGGCCAGAACATCCAATCCGGTGCCCACGGTAAGCCTGGGCGGCATACTCACGGTAAAATCAGGGACCAACAGGGCAAAATCCGGCATGAGTTCAGGGCAGGCTATCGGAACCTTCCGGTGGGCATCACTGTCATGGACAACGGCGATACTGGTGCATTCCGATCCCGTGCCGCTGGTAGTGGGCACGGCCACCAGAAAGGCCTTCTTTCTCAACATCAGCGGTGTCAGGGGAGAAAGGGTGGCTAAATCGGTTACATCCGGCCGTTCGTAAAGTATCCAGGCCGCCTTGGCCCCGTCCATAACCGATCCCCCGCCCACGGCTACGATCACATCAGGTTCAAACTGGCTCATGGATTCGGCCGATTCTTTCACATTTTCCATCGGCGCTTCCGGGAGGGCCTTGTTCCAGACCTGAGTGGCAAACCCGGCTTTCTCCAGGGCCTTGGCCACGCGCGCGGCATACCTTTCCGCAAATTCATCAGTAACCAGGAATGCCCGCTTCTTCGGGCATCGGGCTCCGATGATGTCAACCGGCGTAGGCACAATAGATGGTCCCTCCGGAAGGAGATTGGATCCCATGAAAACAGTGGGTGTGGTAAAAGTTGAATAAAGTCCCTTGATGGAAGAGGAAGACATCAACGGTAAAATGAGTTTCAACATCGGGTCGGTAAACCAGTAACTCATAGATTTCACCTCCTTATCTGTTTGGGTGATTTAATAATAAGAGGGGACGATTCTATTTATTATTTTTCTCTAAATCTACCATAAGAACCATTTTCTACCAACTGTATTTTTTGGTTTAACCGCGTGCTTTGACCCTATGCACCTTTAATCAAGATGTTACCCCATTTCCTTCGTAAAGTATATGGGTATTTTTAGCTTTTAACGCTTGACAGGTCTCCCCAATTAATCTAAATTGCCAGTCATGATAGTTCGCACTGTATTTGAATCGGTGTTCCCGATTTTCGCTTTGATCGCCGTGGGTTACTGTATTGCACGGGTGCGTAAGGTTGACCTGTTGCCGTTTACCGATGTGCTCATCTATCTGGCCAGTCCCTGCCTTGTGCTTTCCTCGTTTCTCCATCATCCCATCCCGGTTCGTGATTTCGGACAGGTGTTCCTCACCGCCCTCGGCATCGTTGGCATCACCGGGCTCGCCGTCGGCATGGGCCTGCACGCCTCGGGCAAAATCGAGCGCCTGCGCGGCCTTCTGTTGCCCGCGATCTTCATGAACACCGGCAATATGGGTCTGCCACTCAACCAGCTCGCCTTTGGCCCTGAGGGCTTAAGCTACGCCGTGATCTTTTTCGTAAGCATCGCCGTGCTCCACTACAGCCTGGGTATTACGATGTTAAAGGTGAAGGGCGGTTTTTGGGAGGCATTGCGGCTCCCCCTGATCTACGCCGCGGTGCTGGGCATTATCCTCAACCTGGGACGCATCTCGCTTCCGGCCTGGATAGTCACCCCGGTTGACCTTATCGGCCAGATAGCCATTCCCCTGATGATCCTTGTCCTCGGATACCAGCTCCGCCAGGTCCAATTCAAACAACTGGGGCTTTCCGTCATGTTTGCAATCTTCCGCATCGTAGGCGGGTTTTTAGCCGGCCTGCTCATGGTAAATGTTATTGGCCTGGCAGGCACGGCGGCCAAGGTGGTGATCCTCATGTCCGCCCTGCCTCCGGCAGTGCTTAATTCCGTGCTCGCTAAAAAATACAACCGAAACCCCGAACTGGTCTCGTCCACAATCCTCATCGGAACACTCATCAGCGTTGTCACTACCCCGGCAATCCTTTATTGGCTCCTTCGACAAGGATAAAAAACATTTTATTATCTTTAAATTTTGCCTGCCGTCTTTTTTCAAACAAACCCTCGACCCCTTGAATCATTACTTTAAATTCGTGAACCCTTTGGGGAAACTTGAGACCTGTTCCCTACTTAACATATTTAAAGTGGCAAAAATAACGCTAAAAGGCTAAATAAATGAGCGTTGTTAAAAAGGAATTTTACAGGCTTGCTTAACATTTAATATTAATGTTTCAATATCTTCTTTGCGTTTTTCAGATAATTTTTTGTATTCAGGTGAATTTTTTATGTCCTCAAATCTTATTATTAACTTAATCGCTCTATTCCTATATTTTTCAACTTGTGGATAATCACTACATAAATTTCCACAAAAAACAAGTAACTTGCATTCGCTGTCTATTTTATCTTTGAAATGTGGATCAACAACTGATTTCTCAGGTTCACTAATAATTTTCTTTAGTTCAGATTCAAACGGTTCTTTTATTTCAAGCGGAGTTATTTCTTCATCTTCTGTTAGAAGACTTACTTCTTCTCTGGAAATGCGTTCTTCGATGCCTTGCTTAACAGAGCTATAAACTCCATTTAACTTGGATTTGAAAAGTGGGATTTTGAAATAAGAAATTACTGGCACAGCTAAAGCAATTGCTAATGAAAGATACCCTACTGCTTTCTTTACATTGCTATGTTTATGTCCCAATGCCACTACATCAGCTTTTTCCCTAAGTGCGATGTACTTTTCAGTTGGCTCTTCTTGTTCTATTTCTTTATCCCCTACTTCTATTCGCAGACCATCACTTGCTTCTTCTTGCTTCTCAATATAGTATTTATACAAGTTTGACATTCTCGTTAACACATCCTCAAGATGACTCATAAGGCTCTGTTTCTTCCTGCCAAAATCCCACTTGTCTGTTAATTCGTCAAGTCTAATAAGCCCAATAGGACCCTTGTATTCTTTTCCTACAAACAGAACAATATCTCCTCTATCTTTGAGCGCTTTTTGCAATCTATCTTGGTAAGGCTCAACAACCGATTTTTCTACCATTGGTGATTCACATAACCTCTCAATCCATTCAGACAGCCTATCCTCAAGTTCATGCTCTGTTCTTGATCTTTTTGCTTCTCTTATTAGATCTGATGCACCGAATGCACTAACATACGAAACTGTCTTCTTTTTCCCTTTAACTTCGACATTATCTATTACAAGGATTTTATATTCTCTTGCACCATCTTCACGTACTCTATATAATGAAATATCTTCAAGATATTTACATAAATCAGAATCTTCACATAGTTCTTCTTCACGAATATCTTCAAAGGAAAAAGGATCTCTTTCTTTGTTTTCTTCTTCCATTTTTAATACATTCTATCCATGGTTATCTGTTCCTGAAACTATTATTTTCCCTTGAATCCTTTCATCCTTCGTCCCGCGTGTTCGCGGGACTACGGAGAACGGACGAATCCTCCTGTCCGACGAAGCACTTCCAGTGCGAAGTAGGACCTGTCCTACGTAGCCTTGGCGAAGTTGGATGAACCCTCAAATCCTTTTTGTAAATCAACATGTACACAACATCCCTATTTTTGTCAATAATATCCCCATTCCTCGGCGGCTTCGACAAGTGCACGTACATTCTCGGTTTTGGCATTGGCCGGGATTGAGCAGCCGGAGGAAAGGCTAAACCCACCCCCCTTACCCACCTCCTGGACCAATCGCTTGCAGTAAGCCATAACCCTGTCCTTTGCACCAAATGCCAACAGTTGAGCCGGTACGTCACCCATAATGCACATCCGGTCGCCCAGGATCTCCTTGGCCTTTAAGATTTCGGGAGATTTTGGGGTTACATCTTCATTTGTCATTTATTATCTTTTGAAACGTTGTCTTCAACCGCTTATCTTCCTGCCTTCCTCCGCGGTCATCTCAACCTCTTTTTCCAGATTGCTTTATCCTATGCTATTTGGCCGATTTTTTCAATCTTCTGCTGCAATAATATTATCCCGCCCTGACAGGCTATATAAAGTTCAAAGTGCAAAGACAATAGATTGTAAATTGTAGATTTAAAATCTGTAGTGGATTTGGGGGTTGGTCATTGGGATTTGTTCTCTGCTCATTTGTCATTGGGATTTGGTCATTTTATCTTCACCGTCTTCAGGTCTTCAAATATCTCCATAGTTGACTGGTACCTATCCTCAGGATTCTTTTTAATGCATTTCAGGATGATGCTGTTCAGTTCCGCCGGGATCTCCGGGTTAACGCTTCTGGGCTCGGGGGCAGGGGTATGGATGTGGTGGTAGCCCACATCCCCCTTTTTGAAAGGAAGCTCGCCGCACACCATCTCAAAGATGGAAATACCCAGAGAGTAGATATCGGTGCGATGATCAACCTCTTCTCCCAGGATCTGCTCCGGTGACATATAATTCGGGGTTCCCCCGACGATGGTCTGAAAGTTCAGGACCTCCTGAATTACCTTGGCCAGGCCGAAATCCATTATCTTAACCTGCTTCTCCTCGGTCCACATAATATTGCTACCCTTAACATCCCGGTGCACAACCTTGCGGCTATGGGCGTAATCCAGGGCCTTGCATAATTGTCCGGTAATAAGGATAACAACATTGACCGGTAGCTTTCCATCCCGATTAAGGATACTCCTTATGGTCATCCCCTCGACCAGTTCCATGGCAATATAGTAGGTACCATCCTCCTCCCCGGCGTCATAAACAGTAATTATATTGGGATGAGTAAGAACCGCCGCCGCCCTGGCCTCCCGAAGGAAGTTCTTCACCGCCACGGCATTCTCCTTCAGGTCGCTCGGAAGCATCTTGTAGGCTACCATACGGCCCAGATGGGTATCCTTTGCTTTATAGATAACCCCCATCCCCCCCCGGCCAATCTCCTCTAAAAGAGCATAGCGCTTCCCCTTGCTCACCATGGGTATCTCCGGCATGGGCTCTACCTTGGGGGCCTCTGCCCGGGGTTCTTCTACCAAAGGCACCTCCGGCAATTCTTCCTCCTTCGCTACATCCTTCGGAGCCCGAGCTTCTTTGCCCTTGAGCCCCTCCAGTCTATCTGCCACATCAGAGAAGAGATAATCCTCCGCCAGAATCCGGTTATATATGGCTTCGGCCACATTCAGTTCACCGTGCTCTTCCAGGATCAGGGCCAGATTATAATAGGAACGGAGATTGGATTTATTGACGCTCTCATTCAGGACGGAGCCTCGATATTTCTGGATTGCCACAGTTAGCATCCCTTTCTCCCGGAAAATATCTCCCAGAAAGGCACAGGCCTTCTTATAATCCGGATGGTCCTCCTGAACCTCCTGTAAAACCTTGATCGCCTCGTCCAGATATCCGTGTTGATAATAGTTATTTCCTGCCTCAAACAGGTATCCCTTTTTCTCCAGCATCTCCGACTGCTTCTTGAAGTTCCCCAGCCTTTGATAGATCTCGGCTGCTGCCTGGTAGTCTTTCCCCTCCTCATAGGCCGAAGCCGCCGCCCCGGGCTCCTTGCCCTTCAAGAACATCTCCGCTGCCTGAACAAAGTCCCTTTCCTTCTCATACATCTCCCCGGCCTTTAAGTAATTCTCCCGGGATCGATAAATCTCCGCGGCCTCCTGGAACTCCTCTGCCTGCTCGAAGGACTCGGCCGCTGCCAAAGTGTCCCCTTCAAACTTAAATACCTTCCCCCGGAGCTCGGCTGCCTGTTTGGCATCGCCCATCTTTTCGTAGACCTCAGCCGCCTTGGCCAGCTCTTTCCCTTCCAAATAAAGCTCCGCGGCTTTCTGCAGGTCATTATTCTTTAGGGCAACCTCGGCCGCCCTCTGGTGCAACCCTCCATTGGACAACAAATCAACTGCCTTAGATAGCATGCCGCATCCCTGATATAACTCCCCACTTTGCTGTGCCAGATTATTAATACGCTTTTTCTTCTCTCGAGGAATAATCTCTCCCCGGAAGCTGGTCTTTTCTTCCCAGAAGGCCTTCTCGTATAGTTCAGCTGCTTTCTGGGTATCCTTTGCCTCTAAATACATCTCTGCTGCTCTCTGGAAAAATGAACCCTTTTCAAAACACTCGCCGGCCCGGGCAAAATCCCTGGCCTGCTCATACATCTCCCCGGCCAAGGTATACTTGCCACCCTTTTTATAGAACTCGGCTGCCTGGGAAAACTTCTTTCGATTGGCATAAATCACGGCGGCCCTGCTGAAATCTCCTGCCTCCTCGTACATTGTCGCGGCCTTGTGCAGCTGTCCTTTCTCAAGGTATATCTCCGCCGCCCGGCTGAAAGATCGGGCCTTGATATACATATCCAGAGCATCGTCAAGCTTTCCTACCGTCTGGTAGAGTTCCCCTGCCTGCAGATAATTCTTGCTCTTTGCATAGCTTTTTGCGCTCTTGATTATCGATCCCTTACTCATCTTCCAGCCCTTGCGGGCCTTAGGACGGAATCGCCGGTAGATCCTCCAGACTATGCCGAGACCCACCACGACTATGATTATCCGTGCGGCCGCATGGTAATCGTAATAGTAAGACTCAATGAGCTGAAACAGCTCGGAGCTCTTAATCTGAGTTGTTATCACGGAAATGAGCCTCTTCAGTTTAGCTAACTCTCCCGCAAGGGTGTATACCCAGGGCTCGCCTGATTTCAGCAGACTATCCAAGACCAGTTTTTCCTTCATTTGAACAGCCTTCCCTGAGTCTTATTAAAATGCTCATAGGCCAATCTGGTTGCTACCCTGCCCCGAGGGGTACGATCAAGAAAACCTCCCTGAATTAAAAATGGCTCATAGACATCCTCAATAGTCTCTTTCTCCTCGCCAATGGCTGCCGAGAGGGTTTCCAGCCCCACCGGTCCACCATCAAACTTCTCAATTATGGTAAGCAGAATCTTCTGATCCATTGTATCGAAGCCCTTTGTATCCACATCCAGCATCTTTAGGGCCTGCTCGGATACCTCCCGGGTAATTATCCCTTCACCTTTTACCTGGGCATAATCCCTGACCCGGCGGAGCAAACGGTTGGCAACCCGGGGGGTGCCCCGGGCTCTCTTAGCGATTTCCAGATCCCCCTCGCCCTGGACCTCAATATTCAATATCCCAGCCGAGCGTTTGATTATTTTCCGCAGTTCCTCGGGGGAATAATAATCCAGACGAAAAATGATCCCGAATCTATCCCTCAGGGGGGAAGTTAGCAGACCTGCCCGGGTAGTAGCTCCAACCAGGGTAAATCGGGGAAGCTTGTATTTCATTGAGCGGGCGCTGGGGCCCTGGCCAATGATGATATCCAGCTCGTAGTCCTCCATCGCCGGATACAGGCTCTCCTCAACCACGCGGTTTAACCGGTGGATCTCATCAATGAAGAACACATCCCGCTCCTCCAGATTAGTAAGCAGGGCCGCCAGGTCTCCGGAATGCTCCAGCGCCGGGCCGGAGGTAGCCCTGATGCTTACTCGGAGCTCATTGGAAATGATATAAGCTAGGGTAGTTTTCCCCAGGCCTGGGGGACCATAAAAAAAGACATGATCCAGGGGCTCGCCCCTCTTTCGTGCCGCCTCGATAAAGATGCTTAGATTCTCCTTGACCTTGGCCTGACCCACATATTCGTCGATCACCTGAGGGCGCAAGGTAACATCGTATTTCTTATCATCCTCGATTGTTTCTGGAGATAACTTGTGCGGGTCCATATGGATTATCTTGCCAGGAGCCGGAGGGTTTCCTTAAACAGGTGCTCAAAATTCGAATCCCTTTTACTATCGTCGCTGATTCGATCCAGGGCCTTCTTCGCCTCCTCGGTTTTATATCCCAGGTTCACCAGTGCTGAGATCACATTATCCATAACCTGGTCTGCCTCCCCTTCCGGGGCAAGCCTTTTATCCAGAGAAACCCCGGGTATTTTTTCTCTAAGCTCTAAGATTAATCTCTCGGCAGTCTTCTTTCCCACTCCGGGAATTGCGTTTAGTCTTCCCTGATCACCTCTGCTTAAGGCCTCCGTCAATTCTTCTACCGGTATCCCCGAAAGGATATTCCTCGCCAGTCGGGGCCCTACCCCTGATACCCCCACTAAAAGCTGAAAGATCTCCTTTTCTTCCGGGGTCAAGAAGCCAAAAAGCTGAAGGACATCTTCCCTGACATGAGTATAAATATGGAGGGTAATCTCTGAATTATTCTGGGGAACTTTATAGAAGGTTGATAGGGGAATCTGAACCTGATAACCTACCCCACCGACATTAACAATAAGATACTCAAAGCACTTATAGATAAGCTTTCCACTGAGTTGGGCAATCATAATTTGACACAAGACTAAGGCTTCAGAAAGTTCCCTTTAACTCTTGAGTCTTTTTTCTATCCTGAAAGAATGAATGTGGCATATACCTACCGCTAAGGCATCAGAAGCATCAATTTGAGCAACTTCGGGTAGGTTAAGAAGAGTTCTCACCATCCTCTGGACCTGCTTTTTCCCGGCCCTCCCGTATCCCGCCACTGCCTGTTTTATCTCTAACGGAGTATACTCAGATACTTCTATCCCTGAGTGAACCGCACAGAGCAGAACCACTCCCCGGCAGTGAGCAAGGTTTAAAGCAGCCTTTGCATTCCGGGCAAAAAAAATATCCTCCACCGCCATTACCTCGGGAGAAAACTGTTTGACAACGAGCTTCAGTCTTTCGTAGATTTCTTTTAACCGTTGAGGGAAACTAGTATTAGAATCGGTAAATATCCCGCCGTTATCAATATGGAGCAGTCGATTATCTTTCTCTTCAATAACCCCATACCCGGTAACCGCAAAGCCAGGATCAATGCCCAGTACCCTCATCTTCTCTGTAGATAGTTAGCAGTAAGGCATAAAAGTAAATATCCCCGTGCTCCCGCACGGGGAATTCAGGTTTAATTTTTTGTTAAATTATCAGGCCTCGCTTAATTTCTCCATCTCTGCTGAGGGGATATCGAAATTGGCATAAACGCTCTGCACATCTTCGCTCTCTTCCAGAGCCTCCATCAGACTGAGCATCTTTTGAGCATCTTTCCCCTCCAGCTCAACCCTGCTTTTGGGAATCATACTTATTTCGGCCAGAGTGTAAGGCATTTTTTTCTCATCGAAAATCTCTCTAACATCATTAAATTTAGCTGAACTTGTATAAACCTCAAAAATTCCTTCCTCTTCAATATCAGCAATATCCTCAGCCCCGGCCTCCAGTGCTACCTCCATCAGCTCATCCTCGTTCACTTTACCCTTATCAAAGGTAAAGAGCCCCTTCCTCTCAAACATCCAGAACACACAGCCGGTCTCTCCCAAATTACCACCTTTCTTGGAAAAAATATGACGAACCTCGGCAGCGCTTCGCTTTTTATTGTCAGTCAGCACTTCAACCAAAACTGCAACCCCATTGGGGCCATATCCCTCGTAGTTGATCTCCTCGTAGGCCACTCCCTCTATTTCCCCAGTACCCCTTTTGATCGCATTTTCAATATTAGCTTTCGGCATATTCTCTGCTTTCGCCGTAGCAATCGCCGTACGGAGCCGGGGATTGCCCTCAGGGTCTCCCCCAATCCTGGCAGCTACCGTGATCTCTTTAATAAGCCGGGAGAAGGCCTTGCCCCTTTTGGCATCTTCCTTTCCTTTTTTGTGCTTGATAGTGCTCCATTTTGAATGTCCTGACACTGCTATCTCCCTCCTTTATCTTTTTAAGATACCACAGCTTAATCCTTTTTGCAAATAACAGAAAAAATAGCGAAGCAGGAAATCTTTTGTTGACGATAAGGTTCATAAGGGGACCTACTTGGATCTCCAATAATTATCCAATTCACTATTTAATTTCAATAATCCTAAAGATATGCAGGCCTTTCGAGCACCGGCTATCCTTGTTTTTAGCCTTTTACAAAGATTTTATAAGGTGCAGCCTTTCCCCTTCAACTCTTCCTATCAACAAAAGATTTCCTGCTTCCAGAAAATAGCAATCATATTTCAATATTTAAAAAAAGAGCCTTTCTCCGGTTTGGAAAAAGGCTTTTGAAATTAAATCCGGCAGCTTCCTACTCTCCCACCCAATCTCTCAGGCAGTACCATCGGCGCTGGAGGTCTTAACTTCCGTGTTCGGTATGGGAACGGGTGTTTCCCCTCCGCTATAACCACCGGAAGATTTTTTACAACCTACTTATTAATATTAACGGCTGATAACCTAAAACCTATTCTTTAATATCCAGGGGTGGGAAAGGACAAAAACTCAAGTCTCTATCCTTTACCCACCCCCGAGCATTTATGGTCAAGCCTCACAACCTATTAGTACCGGTCAGCTGAATCCATTACTGGACTTTCACACCCGGCCTATCAACCTCGTAGTCTACAAGGAGTTTTCAGAGCTTCATGCTCGAGATCTCAATTCCGGTCATGCTGAATAATCAGCTCAACCAGAATCATTCAATCTCAAACTGAAGCTTGGGATATCTTTTCTTGAGGTGGGCTTCCCGCTTAGATGCTTTCAGCGGTTATCCTTTCCGAACTTAGCTACCCAGCGCTGCTCCTGGCGGAACAACTGGAACACTAGAGGTTCGTCCATCCCGGTCCTCTCGTACTGGGGACAGATCCTCTCAAATATCCTACGCCCACGACAGATAGGGACCGAACTGTCTCACGACGTTCTAAACCCAGCTCACGTACCGCTTTAATTGGCGAACAGCCAAACCCTTGGGACCTGTTTCAGCCCCAGGATGCGATGAGCCGACATCGAGGTGCCAAACCTCCCCGTCGATGTGAACTCTTGGGGGAGATGAGCCTGTTATCCCCGGCGTACCTTTTATCCGATGAGCGACAGCCCTTCCATGCGGAACTGCCGGATCACTAAGACCTGCTTTCGCACCTGCTTGAGATGTCTCTCTCGCAGTCAAGCTCCCTTATGCCTTTACACTCTACGGTCGGTTTCCAATCGACCTGAGGGAACCTTCGTGCGCCTCCGTTACCTTTTGGGAGGCGACCGCCCCAGTCAAACTACCCACCAGACAGTGTCCCCAACCCCGTTTAGGGGTCTAGGTTAGAGTTCCAAAATAATCAGGGTGGTATTCCAAGGTTGGCTCCGTCCCAACTAGCGTCGGAATTTCATAGCCTCCCACCTATCCTCTACAGATTATCACAAAACTCACTGTCAAGTTGTAGTAAAGGTGCCGGGGTCTTTCCGTCTTGTCGCGGGTAGACGGCATCTTCACCGCCGCTACAATTTCGCTGAGCCCCTGGTCGAGACAGCGCGGAAGTCGTTACACCATTCGTGCAGGTCGGAACTTACCCGACAAGGAATTTCGCTACCTTAGGACCGTTATAGTTACGGCCGCCGTTTACTGGGGCTTCGGTTTCCTGCTTCTCTTCTGAGAAACTCAAAAAATAACAAGTCCCCTTAACCTTCCAGCACCGGGCAGGTGTCAGACCCTATACATCGTCTTACGACTTTGCAGAGTCCTGTGTTTTTAATAAACAGTCGCTACCGCCGTTTCTCTGCGACCCCTCTCGGCTCAAGGAGCAAGTCCTTTTACCTAACAGGGGCACACCTTCTTCCAAAGTTACGGTGTCATTTTGCCGAGTTCCTTAACCAGGGTTCTCTCAAGCGCCTTGGGATTCTCTCCCTACCTACCTGCGTCGGTTTACGGTACGATCACCAAAATAGCTCGCTACGAGGCTTTTCTTGGAAGCATGGGATCAGCCAGTTTATGTCCTTACGGACTCCTCATCGCCTCTCGGAGTTAACGCATCCCGGATTTGCCTGGGATGCCTCCTACCGGCTTAAACCTACTATTCCAACAGTAGGCTGGCCTACCCTTCTCCGTCCCCTCTTCACTCAAACGCTATCTTGGTGGTAGCCGAATATTAACGGCTTTCCCATCGCCTACGCCTCTCGGCCTCGGCTTAGGGATCGACTAACCCTGAGCGGATTAACCTTCCTCAGGAAACCTTAGGTTTTCGGCGTGCCGATTTCTCATCGGCATTATCGCTACTCATGTCAGCATAATCTCTTCCATCTCGTCCAGGCGTCCTTTCGATCACCCTTCAACCTACCATGGAAAGTTCCCCTACCGATTCAGTCTCTTGTATCGAAACCAAATCCCGCAGCTTCGGTAACGTGCTTAAGCCCCGTTAAATTTTCGGCGCAGACTCGCTTGACCAGTGAGCTATTACGCTTTCTTTAAAGGATGGCTGCTTCTAAGCCAACCTCCTGGTTGTCTGAGCGCTTCCACATCCTTTTCCACTTAGCACATATTTAGGGACCTTAGCTGGCGATCTGGGCTTTTTCCCTCTCGACTATGAACCTTATCACCCACAGTCTGACTCCCGCAATAGAAGTTGCTGGCATTCGGAGTTTAGTTGGGTTTGGTAGTCTTGTAGGACCCCTAGCCCATCCAGTGCTCTACCTCCAGCACTTAATTTGCGAGGCTATACCTAAATATATTTCGGGGAAAACCAGCTATCACCAGGTTTGATTAGCCTTTCACTCCTACCCACAGCTCATCCGAGCTGTTTTCAACCAACACCGGTTCGGGCCTCCATTCCGTGTTACCGAAATTTCACCCTGGCCATGGGTAGATCACCTGGCTTCGGGTCTACTCCAAGCAACTGTGTTCGCCCTATTCAGACTCGCTTTCGCTACGGCTTCAGTCTTTGACCTTGACCTTGCTACTTAGAGTAACTCGCTGACTCATTAAGCAAAAGGCACGCAGTCACACATTCCAGTATCTAGGTTCCAGATCTACTAAGTTTTGAGCGAATACCCAAAACTTTTCCCTAAAACCTAAAATTCTACTGGCATAGTGCTTCTACCGCTTGTAAGCACACGGTTTCAGGTACTATTTCACTCTCCTCACTGGAGTACTTTTCACCTTTCCCTCACGGTACTAGTTCACTATCGGTCGTCAGTTAATATTTAGTCTTAGGAGATGGTCCTCCTTGATTCCCACCGGATTTCCCGTGTCCGGCAGTACTTGGGAACCTTATCCAAGAAGTTCAATCCATTTCGCCTACGGGGCTGTCACCTTCTTTGGCTAGCCTTTCCAGGCTATTCAGCTATGAATTGAATTTGTAACTTCCCGAGGAGTCCGTAACCTCCTCCGATTAGGCCCCACTACCCTAAAGATACAACACTTACGGGCTATTACATATCTTTAGTTTGGACTATTCCCATTTCGCTCGCCGCTACTTTGGGAATCGCTTGTCCCTACGGGACTTTTGCTTTCTTTTCCTAAGGGTACTGAGATGTCTCACTTCCCCTCGTTAGCCTCTACTGCCTATTTTGTTTCAGCAACAGATATCCCAATATTAATCGGGATGGGTTTCCCCATTCAGAGAACTCCGGATCTAAGCCTGTTTAGCGGCTCCCCGAAGCTTATCGCAGCTGACCACGTCTTTCATCGCTTACTGACGCCAAGGCATCCGCCGTGCGCTCTTAGTAACTTGACCATAAAATAACTTCGCTTTTAAGGTACCAAGCCTCAATTTACAAATAAAGCTTGTACCCTGATTACTCAGCGAACAAAGAATTAAGTCTATTATCCCCGCTGATATTTAATTATCAAAGAACGTTGCAGATATTTACCTGCCAAATACTTATCAATTGTCGTGAATCATACTTGCTCTTTGGATTATTATTAAACTTTAGTGGAGAATACCGGATTCGAACCGGCGACCTGCTGGTTGCAAACCAGCCGCTCTCCCAACTGAGCTAATTCCCCTTCAAAAGTAATTTACCTCGGTTCGAATCGACCCCTTACACCTCTTGCTTTATACCCGCTGCGCGCTTCTTCATATCCTATATACTTATGGGCCTAGGTAGATTCGAACTACCGACCTCACGCTTATCAGGCGTGCGCTCTAACCACCTGAGCTACAGGCCCTCTTTAACCTACAGCTCCTAACGATTCTCATTCCCCGCTACTAACTCTAGGCCTCTTTTTGATCTCTCAAAACTAAATAGCAAGCTTCCTTATGATAGTCACTCTAACTCCTTAGAAAGGAGGTGATCCAGCCGCAGGTTCTCCTACGGCTACCTTGTTACGACTTCACCCCAATCACTAACCACACCTTAGGCGCCTGCCTTCCCACTAAAAGCGAGATTAGCTCAACGACTTCTGGTACAGTCAGCTTTCGTGGTGTGACGGGCGGTGTGTACAAGGCCCGGGAACGTATTCACCACGCCGTTCTGATGCGCGATTACTAGCGATTCCGCCTTCATGAAGTCGAATTGCAGACTTCAATCTGAACTGAGACTGGTTTTTTGGGATTAGCTCACCCTCACGAGTTTGCAACCCTTTGTACCAGCCATTGTAGCACGTGTGTAGCCCTGGGCTTAAGGGCCATGAGGACTTGACGTCATCCCCACCTTCCTCCCCGTTAACCGGGGCAGTTCCTTTAGAGTGCCCAGCCTAACCTGATGGCAACTAAAGGTAAGGGTTGCGCTCGTTGCGGGACTTAACCCAACATCTCACGACACGAGCTGACGACAGCCATGCAGCACCTGTCACTTGGCTCCCTTGCGGGCACCCCAAACTTTCATTAGGGTTCCAAGGATGTCATGCCCAGGTAAGGTTCTTCGCGTTGCATCGAATTAAACCACATGCTCCACCGCTTGTGCGGGCCCCCGTCAATTCCTTTGAGTTTTAGCCTTGCGGCCGTACTCCCCAGGCGGGGCACTTATTGCGTTAGCTACGGCACTGGGAACTTTCATGTCCCCAACACCTAGTGCCCATCGTTTACGGCGTGGACTACCAGGGTATCTAATCCTGTTTGCTACCCACGCTTTCGCGTCTCAGTGTCAGTATCGGTCCAGAAAACCGCCTTCGCCACGGGTGTTCCTCCCGATATCTACGGATTTCACCCCTACACCGGGAATTCCATTTTCCCCTCCCGTACTCAAGTTGGATAGTTTCAAATGCAATTCCTCGGTTAAGCCGAGGGATTTCACATCTGACTTATCCAACCACCTACACGCTCTTTACGCCCAATAATTCCGAACAACGCTAGCACCCTCCGTATTACCGCGGCTGCTGGCACGGAGTTAGCCGGTGCTTCCTCTGGTGGTAACGTCAAGGATTAATGGTATTAACACCAACCGATTTCTTCCCACCTGACAGAGCTTTACGACCCGAAGGCCTTCTTCACTCACGCGGCGTTGCTGCGTCAGGCTTTCGCCCATTGCGCAAAATTCCCCACTGCTGCCTCCCGTAGGAGTCTGGACCGTGTTTCAGTTCCAGTGTGGCTGGTTGTCCTCTCAGACCAGCTAACCATCATCGCCTTGGTAGGCCGTTACCCCACCAACAAGCTAATGGTACTTAGGCTCATCCTTAAGCGATAGCTTTCACGAAGAGGCCATCTTTTACCACTTCCACCATAGTAGAGTGGTCTTATTCACTATTAGCACCCCTTTCGGAGTGTTATCCCAATCTTAAAGGTAGATTACCTAAGTATTACTCACCCGTTCGCCACTTTACTCCCCCCGATTGCTCAGGAGTTTCTCGTTCGACTTGCATGTGTTAGGCACGCCGCCAGCGTTAGTTCTGAGCCAGGATCAAACTCTCCATTTAAAGCCAAAAAACGAATTTAATCTTGAGAGCCCTACCTCAGGTAAACTTACTATTTAGTTTTCAAAGAGCAAAAGCTATTATAATTCTAATATAAAATAATCTTTTGTCAAGAAAAAACTTGTTTTTTTTTAAAATTTCTTAAAAATTTCCTCTCAATCAAGCCCCACATTAATTCTCTCAATACTTACCCCCTTCCCGGTCTTCGGAACAATCTCTAGCACTACCCCCTGAAACCTGACTCCCCCCCTATCAACAACAAATCTCTCCGACCTCTGAGTTAAGAACCTCTTAATTGAAACCTCCTTTTTTATACCAATAACCGAGTCCTGGGGACCGGTCATTCCGATATCACTAATATAAGCAGTTCCTCCCCGGGCATGATGGTCTCATCAGCGGTCTGGACGTGATTATGGGTTCCAATAATAGCACTTACTTTACCATCTAAATAAATACCAAGAGCTTGCTTTTCCGAGGTTGCTTCGGCATGGAGGTCAACAACAATTATCTTTGCCCCTCCGGCAAGCCTCTCAATCTCTTTAAGTTAAACCTGGAAAGGATCATCAAGATTTTTCATAAAGACTCTTCCTTCTAAATTTATGATCCCGATCTTTAATCCCGAGAAATTCTCCCAGAGAATACTCCCTCTGCCAGGTGGGTTGCCTGGATAATTGGCTGGTCTTAGCAAGCGTTTTTCTCGATTCAAAAAATCAACGATTTCCCTATCTTTCCAAACATGGTTCCCTGAGATCAGCACATCTATTCCATACCCTAAAAGTTCCCTTGAAATCCGCGGATTGATTCCCAAGCCTCCAGCGCCATTTTCCGCATTACCAATGACAAACTCCACCTTATAGGTATCAACTAATTGAGGAAGAAGTTACGCATACCGCTCTTCTTCCGGGCTTACCTACAATATCACCTATGAATAAAACCTTCATCTGCCAAAAAAAAGAATCTGTCTATGAATGGCTTAAAAAAGGTATTCCCGTTAAACTACTTGGCATACTCTACAGCTCGGGTCTCTCTGATAACCGTAACCTTTACCTGACCCGGATAGCTAAGTTCGCTTTCGACCTTCTTGGCGATTTCTTTAGAGAGAACCACTGAATCCTCATCGGAAACTTTATCACTTTTCACGATCACTCTTAGCTCTCTTCCTGCTTGGATAGCATATGACTTTTCTACCCCACTAAATAAATTAGCGATCCTTTCTAGGTCTTCTAGCCGTTTGACATAGGTTTCCAGCATCTCTCGGCGAGCCCCTGGGCGAGCTCCAGAGAGGGCATCAGCAGCCTGGACGAGAATAGCTAAGAGTGAAGGTGGTGTGTCATCATGATGCCCTCCAATGGCTTCAATAACCTCCTGCGGTTCCCCATATTTTTTAGCGAGATCCCTGCCAATATCTGAATGTGAACCCTCCACCTCGTAATCCACTGCCTTTCCAATATCGTGAAGTAATCCCGCTCTCTTAGCCTGCTTAATATTGAGTCCTAACTCCGCCGCCATAGTCCCGCAGATAAAGGATACCTCCAAAGAATGTTGGTAGACGTTTTGCGAATAACTGGTTCGATACTTCAATCTTCCGATTAACCTGATAACTTCGGGATGGATTCCATGAACACCGATGTCAAAAGCAGCCTGATCCCCTGCCTCCTTGATGGAAGCTTCCACCTCCTGGTTGGCTTTCTCTACCACCTCTTCAATCCTTCCCGGATGAATCCTTCCATCAGCAATCAATCTTTCTAACACGATCTTTGCCACCTCACGCCGGATCGGATTATGCCCTGATAGGACTACTGCCCCCGGAGTGTCATCGATAATGAGATCGACACCAGTAGCAGCCTCAATAGTTCTAATGTTCCTTCCCTCCCTGCCAATAATCCTACCCTTCATTTCATCATTAGGAAGATTCACTACTGATACTGAACTTTCGACCGCATAATCACCAGCATACTTCTGAACGGCTAACCCAATGATCTTTTTAGCATTCTTTTCCGCCTGCTCTTTCGCTTCCTCTTCGACCTGCTTAATCATTTTTGCCGCTTCATGCTTCGTTTCATTCTTCATCATCTCCAGCAACTGTCTCTTGGCCTCTGTGGATGTAATTCCTGAAAGTTTCTCTAACCTAGTCATAGCCTCCTCTACCAGGATATTGTATCTACTTTCCTTCTCCGATGATGACTTCTCTTTTTGACTCAAAGCCTTATCTCTCCGAGAAAGCTCATTCTCCTTCCGATCAAGCAGATCTACTTTTTTATCAAGACTCTCCTCCCTCTGCAATATCCTTTTCTCCAACTTCTGAAATTCCCTTCGCTTATCTCTCGATTCCTTTTCAAACTCAACTTTAGTTTGAAGAAGGCTGTCTTTCGCCTGCAAATCGGCTTCCTTCTTCAGCGTCTTTGCCTCTTTTTTAGCATCCTCTACTATCTTCTTAGCCAAATCTTCCGCTGATTTCACCCGTGACTTATCTGCCATTTTGCGAACAAAAGACCCAACTAACCCCCCTATGACCAATAGTCCCAAGGAGACAACTATCAATATTCCCCAGCTCATTTTACCAACACCTCCTTAAACCCTCTATTTTTTATTTCAATAACTCTCTTCTCCGTTATTATCTTCTCTACGCTAATATCCCTTGATGAATCTGGTATCTCCTCCACTACTTGAAAATCAAAAGCCAAGGCTATTTTTATGCAGTCCTTTCGTAGTCTTCCTGCTATCCGGTCATAATATCCCTGACCATATCCCAAACGCCTACCCTCTTTATCAAAGCCTACACCAGGAATAAACATCAAGTCTATTTGCTGAGGGGAAAACTCTTTAAGTCCAATTCGTGGTTCCATAATCCCCCAATTCCCCTCCTTCAGGTCCCCTCTACTCTTTACTTGAGCGAAAATCAATTGTTTCCTATTCTTTATTACTCGGGGATAAAGGAGGACTTTATCCCGGCGTAAAAATACAACAAAAATCTCCCCAGTGGCGACCTCTTTGCGAATGTCAGAATATAGTGCCACTATTTTCGTCGATTGAAATTTCTTCAGAGCAATTACCTTCTTTTGAATGCGTAAACTCTGCTCTGCAACCTCATCATCTGATAGCTCTGAGCGTCCCTCGAGTAATCTTTTCCTCAGTTCCTTCTTTGTCATATTAAAAATAAGGAAAACCTTTAATTAGATAGATCATTATTGGGTTTAGAAGTCTGGTAAGTAGGTATTTTAATCAGTAGCTAATAAGGGGCAGGTAAAGTAAAAAGGCAAGGGGTTTAAACTTATCTAAGGTTGAGGAGAGCTGGTATTATTATTTATCTTCAAACCTGTTGGCAGAAGAAGTTCCTTTTAGAAAAAGAAGGTCTCCCTTTATCATGAGAGGGGAAAAGCCCCTCCGGAGATCCTTCTTAAGTTTTTCTAAGAAAAAGACCATATCCTATTCCTTCTCTCTTCTACTTTAGCTTAGTAACTAATTTTCTTTAAAAATTTATTCCCCCTACCGTCAAAAAAAACCCACCCTATGAAAACAATGAGCACCTCCCTTAATTGCTAAACCTTTCGGTCATCAAGATTCAAAATTATCCCCCCACTTTGCCGTGTAGGAGTTCCACTTGAACCTGTTTTACCAGGTGGGCGCCATATTACTGCTTGAGACTTCCCCAAAAAATCAGGGCCTGCCCTCCTACAGCAAGGGACAGCTCCCTTTTCTTAGATGTTGGTTCTAAGTTTTTCCGCCCATCACGAACAAGGCAGGGGTAAACCTTAGGTTTCAATTAAACTGATTAGCCTTTGACACTTACCTTCGATATCTCCAATCAATTTTTTGTGTTGCTCTTTAACCTTAAAATATTCATCAGCGATATTCAAGGCAGCCAAAAGTACTACATTAACCGTTGCTACTGTCCGCGTATCTTTAAGTACCTCCTCCATTTTTTTGTTGACATAATCAGCAATTTCCTTAACATAGCTTTCATCATTGTCGCTTTTAACAGCGAACTCTTTACCCAGGATTTCAACTTGCACAGAGTTCTTCAAAACACTACTCTCCCGGTAACTTTAACTCATCCAGAACCTTGATTAACCTTTTTACCTTCCTAGCGGCCACCGCCTTCTTTTCGGTCAGTTTTCCAGTCTCCTTCCTTCTTGCCTCAAGCTCATCCTCAAGCCGCTTATTTCTCTCGGCCATTTGGGAATAATCCTCCACCAACCTCCTGACCTTATTCTCCAAAACTTCAAATTTTCCCAATTCCACTTACTTTATATTCTAATCCACTCATAAAGTAATGTCAAGAAGTTTTATTTCCGAATTTGGAAATGGGAAGAGACATCGTGACCCCCCTCTGAGGGTAAAGAAGTTGGTATGTTTTGGTGAGAGAACTTGGGTAAGACTTAAGGAAGCGGTAGGGGGAGTTCTTTTAGAGAAGAGG
>SDBT01003402.1_pt1 | contig 27557 bp, 48 predicted proteins | sample 2277101 | NCBI WGS metagenome assembly SDBT01 (sample SAMN10404973, study PRJNA504765) | marine sediment metagenome | isolation source: marine sediment core GS10_PC15, 103 cmbsf | place: Arctic Ocean: Southern Knipovich Ridge | collected 2010 | reverse complement strand
CTTTAGGAACTATCGAACTTGCAACAAAAGTTATTTTTCCTAAATTAACATGGGATGATTTTCGTAAACGGGTTTCCAGTTTAAAAAGATTTGGTCAAGACGGGGAAGAATTGACAGGTGATGAATTTGCAGACGCTCGTCAATTTAGTTTAGATTATAATATTATTCCATCAAGTGCTTTAACCATTGCACAAAAAGAAGTTGTTTATACAGATATTTTAAACTCTATTGCAGGTTTTTTTACAAAAAGAAATAAACCATTTTATATTTTAGACGATGAATTAAATCGACGGTCGGAAATTGTTTTGAGTAGAATGTCAGATCGTCCAATGAGTCCCGGACTTTTAAGAGTGGCGGGCACCGGGTCTTTAAAATTAAAATGGTTGGATGCATATTGGGAAGACATAACCGAAACTATTGAAACTACTCCATCGGGCGGTATTGCAAACGGTGAAACTTTAGATGTTGATAATGATTCTGATTTTGATGCTTTTCCAATTATAGTTTTAGAAACTCCTTTAGGATCTAATTCTGATTTTTTGATTAGGAATAATACAACGGGTGATCAATTAGTTTTTGGATCTTCTAATTTTGTACCGGGATCAACTTTAACAATAAATTCGATTACTGGAAAAATTGAATTATTTAATGGAATTACTACCATAGATGGATCGTTTGGTCTATCTGATGGATCTGGTTTTATAAGTCTACAGCCGGGCGTAAATGAAATACTTTATGAGTCTGCTTTTTTTAATGTGGATATGACAATTAAATGGCGGCAACGATATGCCTTCTAATTCTGCTTTAGGTGGTACTGAATTTGGCGGTACTGAATTTGGCGGTGCAATTGTAACACCCGTTGTAATTGATTCTGTAAATTCTGAGATTATTCCAAGAAATCAAATTGGTTTTGGTTCTTTAGGTCAACGTGTTTATCATAGACCTATGACTTTAGAAACGAGGGGTATTGATGTTGATTTAGCCCGGTTGCCTGCTATAGATATTTCAGATCCTAATGATGCTTTTATTGGAAAAATTAGATTAGATATTCAAAAGCCAATTTTAGAAATTTTAATTTTTGGTTTAGATTACGGGCAAGAGTGTAGAACTTTTAAAATGACTCTAAATAAATTACCTGATTTTCCCATTCCAAGACTTTCAACTATTCATTTTAAAATTGGGAATGAGGGCCCAACAGGAAATTGGTATTCGGGGGTAATAAATAAAGTTCCTGAACCGGGGACACTTAGAAAAAAATATGTTTTTTCCGGGCAAGGTTTTTCTTCATACGCTAAACAGGCATCAAGCGAGCAAATAATTTCACCACCACCGGGGGGATCGGATGTTGGGGTAATTGTAGCGAATTTAGTTCAAAATGATTTGGCGCCTTTTACTCCAATAAATTATAACCCAAATAAAATTGAATTGAATACAGGTGCTATCGTTGTTGGAAATTTAGATTTTAGTCAAGCTAAATTGAATAAACAGTTTGATATTTTAGCTGAGATGGGTGCGAGTTATTGGGGGGTTGATGGTGATCAAGATTTCTTTTTAAGGAAAAAACCATTGCCTGATGATACCGAAGAAAAAACTATTTTTATCGGTTGGGATCTTCATTCTTTTAGTCCTGAATTAAATATTGATGAAGTTAAAAACGCGATTATAATTCAACGGCAAGAGGGCAAGGCAAGCGGCGCGGCGGGTTGGGTAATTGGTGGTGTTTATAATGATACAAGCTCAATCGCAAAATATTTTAAACGTGAGTATAATAAACAAGTGCCGGGATTTTTTGATCAAGATGCTATAGATATTATTGGCAATGCTTTATTAGACGCAAAAAAAGAACCAAAATTTTCAGCAAAAATAAAAGGTTATCCGATTAAATTTAGTTCAGATTTTTTATCGTTAGGAATTTACAGATTTATTTTACCTTTTTCCCAATACCCCAGAATTCATAATGATATGGACGATTCTAGTGAATGGATCCTTTCAGGCGCGGGCGATATGACAAAAGCGGATGATACCCAAATTTTGTTTTGGGCGGCTTCTTCCGTTAAATTGCAATATAAAAATGCTCAAAATCAACAAATAGTTTTAACACAAAATTTTAAGTTTGGAAAAATTATAAAAATTAGATGTTATATTAGGGCGTCGAAAATAGGAAGTTATTTTTCTATTGGGGTTGGTTTAACTACACCTTTTGAAGTCACAACAAAAATTGATGTACCAATTTCAAATCGTTTTTTTGCTTTTGAATGGAATGTGGAAGATGAAAATTTAACTGAAATAAATAAAGTAGGCTTTAAAATTGATGAAGCTGGGCCGGTAATAAAAACAGATATATATTTAGATAAATTAGAATTTGAAATTGTAGGCCATCAATTTTATAGATTACCTTTAGAACGTTCAAAATATATGTATCAACCTGGAAAGGATGGACAAGCAACTGTTGAATTTGGAATTTTACCGCCTGAGTTAAGTCAATTTATAAATGGTTTATTTAGTCAGATCGATGAATTAAGATTTACAGGTGAAATAAGATAATAAAATTAGTTTAAAACTTTTATGGCTGGCTTAGAAATATTTAAAAATTGGAGATTTGATCCTTTTACAGATACTTATTTTCCCGTTTTAATTACTGATGAAATCCATGTGGTTGAATTTCATGCCGAATGGAATAATTATGGGATTGAATTAAATGAGGCTCCCCTTTTAGAGGCTCCAAGTACTGTTGATATTAGGGAAGACGATTCAGCTGAAGCTCAATTTATAGAAGTACCACGTTCGACACCTCCAAGTGCGGGTGAATATAGGGTAGACTATGAAGCTAATACTTTTTGGGGTACGGGTAGAATCGAATTTAACGGGGCTGATGATACTAAAGATGTTAAGGTTACCTACTTTGGTTTGGGAACTGTTGTAAAAAATAAGTATCAAATCTTACAAGTTTCATTTATTTCTACAAGTTTACATATAGCAGGACAACTTCAATTAGATGAAGATCCAACGGCAGGATCTGTAGGAACTTTAGAAGTTGGCAATAGAAATTTTAACGACGAACGTTATGTTCAAATGATTCAGAACGGTTTAATAATAGATCCCATGGTTTTAAATCAAAATAATTTTGATTTAACATTGGGAGCTAATGACGCTGCTTTTGATAATGTTGGCGAAGATTTAAAACAGGCTATAGTTTTTTCTTTAACAGATTCCTTAGCAGTTTATAAACCGTATTTTTCAAGTAATAATGTTTATATTCAAGCTGATTATTTTGATACTTATTTTTGTATTTTTAGAATAAATACAGTAAGTTCTTTTGATGGTGATTTTTTTATTCAAACCGATTGGTATGATAAGGATAAAGTTTTACTTGGTACAAAAAAAATAACTTTAAATCAAATTTATGATTTATCCGGTGGTTTACCCCCATCTTCTTTTACACATTTTTTATCTGTTTTACCATTAGGATCTGATTTAACTAATGCGAAAAATGCTGTATATTTTCGGTTAAGTTGTGGCGTAGAAAATAGAACGACGGGCACTTTATATTTAGATTATTGGCAAGTTCAAAAAAGTGGCGCTTTACCTCCTGCAATAATTGAAGAAACTTTATCTTATTACCATGGAACGATGATTCCTTTTCAGCCGGCCGATCCTGATGGTGTTTTTCAGGGTTTAACATCTGAGGTTTTTATTTTAGCAGCTGCTCAACAACAAATTGATGTTGATATTGTAGCGGCTCAAAATGAAGTTATCAATGCAAGTGAGGTTTTTCCTTTTATGATAAAAGCTGTGAATATAAATCCAACCGGCGTTTCTAGTAAATTTAGTTTATATAAAGGTGATTCGGGTTCAACAAAAATTGTAAATTTTAAGGCTGCAGTTTTCGGTCTTGGAATTTGGTTACCCGTTTCCTATTATGATGTTGATGGAAAAGCTTATTTACGATTATTTTCTGATGATAATGGTTCAAATCTTATAGTTATTCAAGGATTCAAATTTATATGACAGCATTTTCAGATAAAAGAGAAGATCCTTTTACAGCTGCAATTGCTTATAGGGTTATGGACCCTGAAGATCATACTATTTTAGAGTTTGATTTTCTTCCCGGTATTTTTGGGCTATGGCTACAGGACGGTGCCCAAATTACATCTGTTACGGTTGTAGGAAACGATTCTGCTGCTCTTATATATACAAGAGTAACGGCGGCACCTAATGTTGGCGAGTTTAGAGCAAGCGCAATTGGAATCTTACAATTTAATGCGGCTGATGTCACTAATGATGTTACTGTAAATTATAGTGGTTCTGGGACTGTTGGAAATATTAAAAATAATCAAATACTTGCGAACGATGAACGTGTCTCTGTTTTTACGGTTGCAAGTGCTTCTTTTATAACTGTTGATAAATTAAAAATAAATAAAATAACGGGAACAACTGATATTGCAAATGTATCATTATTAAATGATGGTGCTGAAGTTGTTTGTTATGTTCAAACAGGTCCTTTAAATTTATTAAAAACTGGAAATATTATTTTACCAGATAATAAAACAAAATTATCATTTGCTAAAAATATATTTTTTACTCTTATTCAAGAAGCTAGTAAATGGAAAGTGCAAAGTGTATCTGATATTAGAACACCGTCTTCATCTTTAGCTAGTGCCGCAACGATAGCCCCTAAAGAAAACGAGATAACAACTATAACGGGAACAACTAGCATTGCAACTATTTCAATTATTCGGGAAGGGACACACATTTGGTTAAAATTTGATTCTGATTTAAAATTACTAAATTCTGGAAATTTGCGTTATCCTTTTAGGGCCGGGACTGGGAAAAATACAACGGCTTACACAAATATTTATCAAGTTAGGGCTGAAGAAATTATCGAGTTGATTCAAATTGACGGGGCAAACTGGCAGATTTTAAATTCTGATATGTCTAGAATTTTTCCTTTGGTTGCGGTTGGTTTGGATGTGAACACAGCCGCTATTTCAGCTAGTACCTGGTCTAATGTTAATTGGGATAATGTCGTTTTTGATAATTTTGAGGATTGGAACTCTACTAATGATGAATGGACTTGTCAAATTCCCGGTTGGTATGAATTAAGTTTTCAAGCTGCAATCCTTAATTTGGATTCAGGGTTTTTATTTTCTCCTGCAATTTGGTTAAATGATAATACTTTTTCAGGGCAACCCGAAGCGATATCAACCGGACGAAGCGCCGCCGCCAACGTAGAAATCAGGAAACATATTAGTAAAAAATTATTATTAGTCGTTGACGATGTAATAAATTTTGCCGTTTTTTGCACTCAAGCTAGTTTAGTTTTACAAGGTGGAACCCCAGATGCAAACCGTTTTAATTTTGCCTCAATAAAATATATAGGACCGGACACCACTTAAATTTTTAATGCAACAAAATAAAAAAATGGATTGGCCTTTAGCTTCTGTTGTGATTGCTACGATGATCACAGTTGCAACTATGGCCGGGAATTTTTTAATTCCAGAAAAAAGCCATGAAGAAAAACCTGTTGAAATTCATATTAAAAGACATTTAGTTATGGAACAAAAATTAACTACTCATGTTAAAGATAGCGAAAAAAATTTCCAAAGAATAAATGAAAGATTAGATATTTTATTAAAGGAAGTAATAAAAAGATGATTGACCAAAATTTTTTAATTATCGCAAGAAAGATTCTAGAATTTATTTTAAACTTTTTCAATAAGAAAACTTATAAAAAAACAAAACCAGTAATAGAAGACGTTGAAGATGTTGTTTTAAAATCTAATTGGTGGCAATTATATACTGATTATGATTTTTTAGATGAAGATTTTGAACGGGCTGCAAAAGGTCGTGGCTTTATTACTAAAAAAAATCAAGTGACTTTGCATTTTAGCGGCTGGGGTATCGGTGACGATGCGGCATTTGAAAGATTGAATGATTATTTTACAAATATTATCGGTAAAACTACCCGTAACGCTAATTGTACTTTAAATATGCATAACCGTTCTGGAAAAATCCTAAGAATTTTAGAAGCTTTTGAACAAACTTGGACAAATGGCTATATGATTTATATGGATATTAAAGGTCGGTTTACAAAATCTACTAATAATATGGCTATAACTATCGAAGTCGCACAAAATGGGAATTATAAATATGGTCCTGGGGTTTATAGAAATCTTGCAAAAGTTTTTCATTGGTATTTAAGACAAGCGGCTGATGAAGACAGTATTTTTTATAAGTATTGTAAAGATTTTAAACCTTGGCGGGTATGTGGACATGAACATGGTTATCCTCATAAAAGATATGATCCCGGTAAACATTTTGATTGGTTTAAATTTTTAGTTACTCATGTTGGAATTTCTAAATCATTTTTTGACAGATACCTTTTAGTATTAGATGAAAATAAAGGTAATACTATGAAAAATAAAGCTGAAAGTAATTTAAAACTTTCCCGTTTTAAACAAGCTCTTGAAGTTATTCATGTTGAACTTGCTGACAAACCAATTAGTTATGCATTTTCGTATGGACGCACACAAGCAGAAAAGAAAATTTTTAATAGAGGTTAAAGGTTTAAAAAATGGAAATGGAAAAGAAAAATAAATCTCGTTTTTTATTTAAAGATTCATCAGGAAAATATTCTTGGACAATAACATTTTGCGTTTTAGCTAGTCTTTTGATTATTCTTTGGTTTACTGTTTGGTTAATTGACGACGATATAAAAGGACTTAAATTGGCAGCGGGTCTTGTAAAAAACTTTGCTTTAATGACCATCGGTGCTTTAATTGCTAGGACAACAGTCAATCAAATAAATGCCGGGTTCAGTAAGAACGGAAACGGGAATGGAAATAATAAAATAAAAGAAGATCCTAAAGAGCCGCCACTATAAAATTTACTTGACAATGCTTAAATTAAATTATTATGGAAAAACCTTACAAATTTCCTTCGGTTGTTTAATCTCTTCTTTTTTTGGTTGCTCCGATAAAAAAACAAATGGGTGTTCTTTAATCATTCCAAAAAAAGAAGAGAATTTTTTATGAAAACGATAAAATTATCACATTATATTTTAATTGTTTTAAGTTTAGTACTTTTAATAGTATTTTTAAATTTTAGCTGTTCGTCTATCCCAGAAAAAGATTTACATGCTTGTTTTTATACTATGACTGAAAAATCTTTGATTAAATCATCGGCTGGGGACTCGGCCAGAGTTGAAAAATGTTTTTGGTTTGCTCGGCGTGATATTATTTTTAATTTATGCAATGTAAAGCAAGATAAGACCGGCAATTTTAAAATAAATTCTAAAAATAATCTATGTAAGTTAAAATATATTCTAAATTATATAGAAACAAAATCAACCATTTCAAATTAACTAAAATTTGTTGTTTATTAGCTTTAAAGGGAAAAAATGTACCCTGCTTACATCTTTTTTGAAGTGCGAACAACAAAAACGAGGGATTATTGTAAACAGGGTACGGCTAATTTTACTTTTTTTAAGTTAATTGGTCAACTTTATTACTTTTTACTTGACCAAAAAGGTACAAAATATCCAATCTTGACCTATGCGAACAACAAAAACCAAAACCAGAACTGTTAAAAAACCAAAAAGCCGACCGAAAAAAATTCTAAAACCTAAAAATCCTAAGTCAAGAAATTTCTCAAAAATAAAAAACTCCAAGTCAAGAAATTTCTCAAAGCTTTGGGGTTCTCAAGCTAATCAATGGATCAATTGTAGCAAGTCCACAGATTATAAAGGCGGTTCTAATTTTTTACAAGATAGATCGGTCCCCGATTTAGGTGAGGCGATCCACCAATACGGTGAATTTGAATTAACCGGCAATAAAAAAAATATTTCAGATCGTTCTAAAATTTTATACCGTTCAGAAAAAGAAGAAATTGATAGACAAGTTTCTTTTTGGATAAAACGACTTAGGGATGATGTTTTATTTCATAAAGGTAAATTATATGTGGAAAAAAAATTTACTATTAAAATTGGTAAATTTGAGCTAGTTGTAAAAATTGATGCTTTACTTGTCTGTAAATATGATGTTTATATTTATGATTTAAAAACAGGTTGGATTGAGGTCCCTGCCGATTCAGATCAAATGAAAGTTTACGCGGCTATAGTTAGTAGACATTATTTAAAAAACGTTTACGGTGTTATAGTCCAACCACCTCTTGAAAGTGTGGTTAGTGAACCATTAAATGAATTTAATTTAGATTTTTTAAAAGAGCTATCAATTTTTAAAAACAAAACTAAAAAATTTAAAGTTGGTCTTCATTGTAAATGGTGTAATGCAAATGATATTTGTCCCGAATTGAAAAAAAAGAAAAAAGAATTTATGACCCCAGAATTTGCAAATAAACTCTATGATCGTTCTAAAGATTGGGGTGAAATTTTAGATGTCGCCACACCAATATTAAAAACGATAGAACAGATAAAAAAATCTTCTACTGAAGCCGCAAAAATTGGTGTGCTACCTAAAGGGTATGAATTTGCACAGATGAAAGTTCGGCGCGGTTGGGTGCCTAACCTAACACCTGAAATTATAGCCAAGGAATTAAAGATTAAAAAAGTCGATGTTCAGAAGATAGGTATTCAAACACCTAAACAAATTGAAAAATTATTGAAGACTGAAAAACAAAGAGATAATTTTAAAACTTTAATTTCTAAACCGTCGGCGAATCATTTAAAAAAAATAACAGATTCTAAGTCTTTGGATATGTTTGGCCTTTAATGAGGAAAATTAAAACGTCTAATAATAAATCATAGGCAAAAAAATTAAAACGAAGATTAAAAGGAAGATAAAAAATGGCAGTTAAAACAAAAACTAAAAGGAAGCCCAAAAGTAAACCAAAGGCAAGATCAAAAATAAGAGGTAATAAACCAAAGTCAAAACAAAAGTTGAGATTTAATTTCATTGAAAAAAAAGTAAATGAATTTGGTGCTAATTGCGTTTTACAAAATGTAAGACTAGCTTTTGTAACTCTTGCAAAACCAAACACAAGATTTTTTGATTCTGATGCTGATGGAAATAAAACAAAAGGTAGTTTTGAAGTTACTATGTTAATACCTGATGATAAAAGTTTTTTGAGGGTATTGGAAAAAACTATTAAATCAGTTATCGAGCAATCAAAAACTTTAGAAAAGTCGGCTGATAAAATTAAAGCTTTAAAAAATTCCTTAAAGTGGGGCGATGATGGTTGTCCGTTAAAATATGGTGAAGATATTGTTAATGCTGAGGATGTTGTTTATGATGGCTTTGAAAATCATTTTGTAATTAAAGCAAAAACAAATGCAAGTCTTCAAAAAGACGGTGAATGGAAAACTAAAATTCCACTTCAATTAGTTTTACCTAATAGAGAGGCTATTGAAGGCGCTGATATTGCTAAACAATTCTATTCGGGTTGTTGGGCTGATGTTAGTTGCAATATTTCAGGCTATAAAGCTGGAAAAAATATTGGAGTAACTTTCTATTTATCCGGCGTTATGAAAATTCGTAATGATGATCGTCTTGGTAGTATAGATCACTTTGCGGATCGTTCTGAAGAAATGGCTTACATGGACGATGAAGACGATGAAGAAGAAGGTATTTAAACAAAAATGGAAAAAGAATTTTCAGACATAGTTATAGAATCAGAAACAACTAAAACGGTTGGTGATGAATCAATTACAGACAGGATTATAATTACACTTCCTGGTCAAACTTATCACCAAGATTTTATAAAAGATTTAATAACTATAGTAAAAATAAGAATTAACTAAAATAAAGGCATGGCTTCTAAACACAAACCACTAATTATTGATTTTGAAACTCGAAGCCATGCCGATATTAAATTAGTTGGGACTTATAATTACTCAATCCATCCTTCAACCCAAATACTTTCACTAGTTTATAAATTTTTAGGTGAGAAAAAAGTAAATATTTGGGAGCCACTACGTATAAAAAATAAATTTATTCCAATACCGGATATAATTAAAAAACATCGTGGTTTAATTATATCGCATAATTGGGTTTTTGAATATTGTATTATTAAAGATCACTTACTTGATCAACTCCCTATTATAGCTAGAAAGCATTATAGTAATTATCTAAACTATAAATGTACTTTAGCCCGCTCTGGCCGGTGGGGACTTCCCCTCAGTTTAGAAAAAGCGGGACGTGCTATTAATTTAAAGGAACAAAAAGAATCGGAATTAGGTAATAAGGTTTTAAGGAATGTGCATAAGTTAAAAGAAGGACGATTTATTTCTATCTCTGATATTGAAAAAGAAATTTGGAATGATTTAATAAAATATAATAAGCAAGATGTAATTGTTACTGAACAAATTTATAAAAAACTTCCTGAATTTTGTAATTTTGAAAAGAAAAATTTTGAGCAATATCAAAAATCAAATCTAAGAGGTTTTAGAATTGATAAAACTAGTTTAAAAAAAATATATAAAGCATTTATAGAACATACTAAACGGGCTGAAAAAAAAGCAATTAAATTATGTGGTCTTACAAAAGGTAAAAAACTTGTAGTACGAAGCCCAAAAGCTTTTAAAGATTGGATAAATAAAAGACTACCTTTTCTCTTTCAAATTTTAGATGCACAAGCGGCAACGATTGAAAATCTTTTACTAAAGCTAAAAATAAAAAGTGAAGTGACAAAAGCTTGTGAATTACGGCAAATTTTAAGTCCATCGGCTCCAAAAAAGTTTATAGCAGCCATAAATCAAATGGATAGCGCTGGCATTTTACGCTTTCAAACTCAGTATTTCGGGTCACATACCGGGCGCGAAGCGGGGCGCGGTATGCAACCATTAAACCTTTATAAAGACTGCGTACCTGAAAATGAATTTAATAAAGAACTAAAAAAGTTTATTAGCGCGCGTGGTGATATTAGAAAAGCAGCTAAATTTATTAGGCCGTTAATTATTCCAACAAAAAAACGGTTTATAGTTTCGGATTTTGCGCAAGCTGAATTGAGGATCTTGCTTTGGCTTGCTGGCCATCACAAGGAATTGAAAACTTTAGCTTTAGGCGGTGATCTGTATAAAGAATTCGCTTCTAAAATTTATGGGGTGGATATTTTAAACGTAAATAAAATTCAACGCTTTGTGGGTAAAACTTCAGTTCTGGGTTTAGGTTATGGAATGGGTAAAGTTAAATTTTATAGGATGTTGCTAGTTATCTTGAATGATGCGACGCAAGTTTTTGCGGGTAATGTAGTTGAAAGCTACCGTTCAATTTTTTTCCGGGTGACTAAACTTTGGCGATCTTATGAAGCGGCGTTTTTTAGTAAAAATCCTGTTAAAGTTGGACCAATACAATTCTATAATAAAGGAAAATCAAAACGGATTATTTTACCGTCCGGTCGCGAAATGAATTATTTAAAACCCATTTGTAAATACGATAAAGATGGAAGAAAAAATATTTCTTACTTAGGGGCACGAGGTCGTGAACATATTTGGGGTGGTGTTTTAGTTGAAAATGTTGTTCAGGCAATTTGTAGGGATCTACTAGTGATGGCAGTGGATAGTATAGAGAACGATTTAAAAATGCCGGTTGTATTACATATATATGATGAAGTGATCGTCGAAACTGATAAATTTGATAAAGAAACTATTAAAAAATTTAATACGATTATGGAAAAGACCCATGATTGGGCGGTCTGGGATAATATACCTTTACCGATGGCTTGTGAAACTGTAATAAGAAAAAGGTTTGGAAAATGAAATGGAATTTTTAAGCGCTATAAAATCTTTTAGTGCAACGTATTTAATTTTACAAACAATTTGTTTAGTTACTGCTATTATTTGGTTTTGGGTTAAGAAATAAAAGAGGAAAAACAAAAATGATAATAAAAAAATATGAATTGGATTTTGAGTCACCAGGATTTTTAACCATTGAATTGCCAGTAGGGTATGATTTTTTAAAAGTTGGTCTTTATCAGACAAAAAAATATTTGTGGGCGCGAATTGATCCCGATGTTGAATTGATGAACGTTGATTTAGCTTTATTTCCCGACGGTATGGAAGTAAGTGAACAAGCACAACACTTAGAAACTTTTATTTTGACTAACCAAGTTTGGCATTTATTCAGGCTATAAAATGGATCATCTATACGCAGCTTTAGTTTTTTTGACAGGCGTTGTAATTGTAGCAATGATTTTAAAAATTATATATTTAATTTTTTATGCTATTTATTTAGGAATTTTATTATTTATAGATTCAAGGAAATTTAAAAAATAAAAAATAAAAAGGATTTGAAATAATGGGAAGAAAATTTAATAAATATCAAATAAATAAACTGGATTTTTCTGGTAATATCATGCCTCCAACAAGACGGCAAAGTAAAAACAAATACTTAGTCGTCAATGTGGATGAACCATACGCCGAAGAAATATTCAATTTAATTAGATGGGCTGAAATCAAAAAGGGGACCTGGGATCGGCCTGATGATTTTCAGGGCTTTATTGATTCAATATCGAGTGATTAACCTGAGTGAAATAATAGTCAGAGTATTTTAAAAAATGCCAAGAAAAATAAATAAACAATATACAGCTTACGAACGGCCAGAGGTGAAAATTTTTGTAAAGAAATTTTTAAAAATTCATCCTGATGTTTTAATAAAAATTGATCAAGACAGTCCATCTAGACAATTTTCTTCGGGTTGGGACTTTAAAGCTTCTTATAATACACATGTTATTTATGTTGAAGCTAAATATTCTATAAAGCCCGCAACAAAACCACTTGATTTATTATCAGAGTTTCAATTGTCAACTCGTATTAGAACAAAAATTGCTAAAACTCCCTATTTTATTTTAGAATTTTTTCCGGGACAAAGGGCCAGGGTAATTTATTTAGACGACTCTGAAAAATGGTTTAGTAATTATGAAGATTTAATAAAGGAGTTTTATAAATACTTTCATGCAAAAGATAGAAGAAATATTAGAGCAAACTAAAGCAACTTGGAATAAATATTTAGTTGATAGTGAGGAAAATATTTATCGGGAAGGTTATATTTGCAGAGCTGAATCTAAAGAAGAGCATTATAGATCTGGTTACTGGGATTTTCCACGGTTGATTGCATTGCCTTTACAGAAAATGGGATATAGAAATTTTAAAGATGTTCTTGAAATAGGTGTGGGAACTGGTCGTTTAATCGGTCCAGCTGCTAATATGTATCATCAAATTTATGGAATTGATTTTTCTGAAGAAGTAATTTTAAAAGCTGTATTGCGGCTCGATGAAATTAGTTGTTATAATGCTGAATTAAAAATAAACGACGGGCAAAATATTCCTTACCCCGATGGAAAATTTGATATGGTTTATAGTTTTGTTGTTTTTATTCACATACCATCAAAGAAAATAGTTGAAAATTATATTAAAGAAACTTTTAGAGTATTAAAAAAAGGTGGGGTTGCTCGTATTCATTTAAGATATTCTGAATTTACTAGTAAAAACTTTGAACAAATAGAAAAAGATTGGAATTATACAAAGGGATGTTCTTGGACGACATTTGAAGCTATGAAGATGTTTGGAAATGCTGGATTTAAAAATATTGATCCTGAAATATTAAAAAGAAAAGATAAAAGACAACTCTGGATTACAGCTGTAAAATCTTAAATGAAAAAAGGTTTAAAGCTTAGAAAATATCAAGAAGTTGGTATTAAAAAAGCCCTTCAAGTTTTAAAAACTAAGAAAGGATTTTTAATAGCTGATGAAACTGGGGTAGGAAAAACGCCACAAGCTTTATTTATAGCTAAGGCAATTACAAAACCTAAAGAAAATGTTTTAGTTTTATGTCCTGCTTTTTTAAAATTAAATTGGATAGATGAAATAAATAAATGGAGTAACAAACGAAATTATAATTTACTTCTTTATACTTACACTGAAATTATAAATTTGCCAGTTCATCGGGCTTTAAAAAAACATAAATACCGCCTTTTAATTTTAGATGAGATGCATTACTTAAAAGATTTTGAATCACTCAGGACCCAAGCAGTTTATGGAACTATTCCAGATCACACCCAAGGCCTTTATCATAAAGCCTATAGAATATTAGGCCTTTCCGCTACCCCAATTCCTAATCGAGTGGGTGAGATATGGCCTTGGCTTTACAGAACTAAAGCAACGACTAAATCATATGAAAAATTTGTTATTACGTGGGCTAAAACATACCGTGAAACAAATTGGGGGTTATCTCATAAAGGTGTTAAAAATGCGGATGAACTTTTTAAAAAAATGCAATCAATTATGATCCGTCGTAAAAAACACGACGTATTAAAAGAATTACCACCTGGAATAAGACAACAAAGATTTTTACCGTGTTCAGAAAAATTATATAAACAAGAAAAAAAATTATTAGCTGAAGCTTTGGCAGCTGCTAAGTATTCTGAAAATCAAATAGATTTATTTTTAAAACATCCTGAATTATTAGCGGCGACAATTGGAACGATGCCAAGCTTTGATGAATTAACAATATTTAAAAAAATTCAAGGGCTCTTTAAAGCTAAAGGTATTATAAAAATTTTAAAAGAAGATGTTATTCCTGTAAAGAAAAAGTTTATTATTTTTTGTTATCATCGGGAAGTCGCTCAATTTTATTTTGATAATCTTCCTAAGAAATTAAATAAAATTTTAATTACGGGTGATATTGATAAAGATGAAAGACATTATATTGTAAAAGATGCAGCTGAACAAAAAGAATCTATTTTAATTGCAACTATGCATTCGGTTAAAGAGGGATTAAACACTATGATTGGTTTTGACCGGGCATATTTTGCAGAACTTGATTGGGCTCCTTATATTTTGACCCAATGCGAGGGCCGACTTTTAAGAATGGGACAAAAAAACGCAGTGTTATGGTTTTATTTTATTTTTGATCGGGGTATAGAAAAATATATCTATGATATGTTAAATGAAAAGAATGAAGCTATAAATAAAATTTTAGATGGACCTAAAAAGAAAAAATGACACCCATCCAAAAAACTTTTATAGAATCTTTATTTAATTCTAGTGATAAAATTGCTTACTGTGAAATTTCTAAAGATAGTGTAATATCTAATAATCAGATTGTTTCTATTAAAACACTTTTAAATTTAAAATGGTCTAATGGTGCTAGTGTTGGTATCAATCCATTAAAACCAGGCGAGACACGTAGGAATAAAACCAATATTAAAACCTATAACGCTATTGTAATTGATATTGATAAAGGTAAAATTCCTTTAAACATTCCTGTAAAACCGCACTATGTTTTTTCCCGTAGTAAATCAAATCATCATTTATATTTTTTATTGAAACGCGGTAAACGTTCAGATTCAAATGATAAACTTTACACCCAAACAGCGCAAGCAATTATTGATTTTTGCGGTGGGGACGTGGCTGTAAAGGATTTAGCGCGGGTTATCAGATTGCCTTTATGCCCTCATCCATCGGGAAGCCAATATAAATTAATAAATCACTTAAAAAAAAACAGATATAGTTTAAAAGAATTAAAAAAAAGTTTTTTATCTAAAAATATAGAGCCCGATTCTGTTTTTGACGTAACAATTAACGGTCAAGATGAAAATCCACCCGGTAAAAAGAAAAAATCAAAGTTAGTTGATCGACATTTAAAAATTATTTTTGATCATTTTTCTGAACGGGGACCAATTGAAAAAGGTGAGGGCAGATCAAGGATTATTTTACAAGTGGGATTTGATTGTTATATGTGGGGAATAGATAAATTAGAAGCTTTAAAACTTTCCCGCAAAATAAATGAAGCAATATGTAACCCACCTGAAAAAGAATCTGTATTAAAACATCAAATTGAAAGTGCTTATAAATATTCAAATCAAGATTTTGGAATTTTACTCAATACAGTTAAGCAAGAAAATGCTCAAGGTCGGCAAAGAGTTTATAAAAAATTTACTGATAATCAAAAAATCCGGGCAGCTTTACATAGTTGGGTTTATATTGCAAATGCGGATCGATTAGTTAGTACAGACATAAGTTTAGAACTTACAACAGGGCAGCAAATAGAAAATTATGTAGCTCACATTTCAGGAACACGAGCAACTATTAAAACAATTTTATCTGAAAAACTTATTGAAGTTTGCGAATTTATGGATTTTATTCCTGATAACGATGATAGAATTATTATTGATAAAAAATCAAAAGATAATATCCAAAAAATTTTTAATAGATATGAAATTATTAAAACAAAAACTGAAGGCAATATAAATAAAAAAGTTGTTAAACTTTTTGAAGATCATATAAAATTTTTAACTACTTCAGACTATGAATTTAAAGCGGTTTTAAATTTTCTATCATATATCGTACAAAACCCAGGAAAAAAATTACCCTATGCCCTTTTAATAATAAGTAAATATGAAGGGATTGGTAAAAGTATTTTAGAACTTTTATATAAAAATATTTTTACAACGTTTTCAGGAAAATGTTATGTTGACAGCGTCGCAAACGAACAGCTTACAAAAGGGTGGACTCATTATTTAGTCGATAAACTAATTTGCTTTGTCCATGAATTAGCACAAAAAGAAAAATATAGTTCTATGAATCGTTTTAAAAATTTAATAACAGAACCAACCGTGGAAATTGATGCTAAATTTTCCAGACAATACACTATAAAAAACACCACTAATTTTATAATGTTTTCTAATAATGCCGATGCATTAAAAATAAGCCCAAAAGATAGGAGGCTTTTAGTAATTTACAATGATAAAAAACCACAAAAATCAAATTATTATAAACGGTTAGTTAAAATTTTTAATGAAAATTTTAGTGATATTTACAGGCATCAATTAAAAAGAAATTTATCTAAGTTCGATCCTTTTGAACGTCATCAAATTACGATTGGAAAAAAACAACTTATAGAACAAAGTGAAAATGAATTAGATTTATTTTTGGCCGATGCTTTAAATAGTCATCAAGGTCCTTTTGCAAATAAATTATTTTCCGCTCAAGAAGTTTTAATCTTTTCAGAGCAAGAAGGGCCAAATTCTATTAGAACAAGCATTAAGACAGTCCGCAATTTTTTAATTAGTGGTGAATTTGAATCTGTACATTTACAAAAACGAATAAAAAAACAGCGGGTAAATAAAGTTCTCTGGGGTCTGAAAGAAAATTTTACCGAAAAAAATATAGATAAATATTTTCACCCATTTTAAGCTAACATATGTTAAGTAATTTTTTTTAGTTACAACCTCTAAATTTTTCCAATCTTTTACTTGACAAGGATCGTACCTATTATAAATTTATTGGAATGCGAACAACAAAAGTTAATTCATCTATTCCAATAGAAATAGAAAATTTTCATCCGCCAAGTTTTATTAAATGTAAAATTTTAAATCAACAAATGTCGTTACCATTCGATGCTATTTCAAAAGAAAGTTTAAAACTTTTATTAGAAAATTATTGTTTAACTGTTTTAAAAGAAGCCGGCTATATATTAGCCAGTTTAAATTTAAGTTTTATTAAAGAAGTAACCGATGAAGATAAACCTGATATAGAAATCGAAGACGTTACCGATGAACTAAAAAAAATATGTTTTCCCAAAAAAGTAGAAGATTTTTCAATAAATGAATTAAATTTTTTATTAGATATTTTAAAAAATGCATCATTATATTTTGATCAAACCGATTATCTGGAAAATAGTAAAAAAGTATTTTTTTTAATGGGTAAAATAGATGATATAGTTGAAGGAAAAAAGAAAAATGAAAATAATGATAGAAGATAAAGAAGCTACTAAAGAAGATATAGAAAAATTACCTATGGATATACAGATAGAAATACTTGAATATGTTTTTTCTGAATATGAAAAATTTATAAACAAATTTAAAAAAGCTAAACGTAAATACGGAATAGATAATTTAATAAAAAAATTTGAAGGAAAAAAGAAAAATGAAAATTAAATCATTAGAACAATTACAATTTTTAAAACATGCTATTCAATTTGGAATTAACATAAATATTTATAGCCATCCCGATGCTATTATGATGGCTGATAAAATAGTAAAGAAAATAAATAAAAATATTAAAAAATTTAAGGATAAAAAATGAAAAACACTTTAACAATACAGCAAGTTGCCGACTTATTTAAATTACTTGGCGGTAACTTAGATGTTATTAAAGCTTTGGATGAAATTGCTTTAATGGATGAAGAGAAAATAAAAAACATTTTTAATAATTTTCAAGCAAGTATTAGTGAACATGAAAATCATTCGTCAATAGAAAATGTTATAGCTTTTCCCAATACATATAATCATATAAATTATAAAAACAATTTAAGTGTTTTATGGGCTATTTATACAATTCAAAATCAAGAGGCTAAACAACTAAGTTTAGGGTTATAAATGAAAACAATAATATTAAATAGTAAACAATTAAAATCACAACTTACTATTATTAAAAATAAAATTAGTCCACTTACTGGAAAGATTGGATTTTTTGGTAATAACAATTGCTTAGAAATTATAGTAACTGATATTGAATCCACTATTCAACTTTCTAGTCAACAAATTGGAATTGATATTAAAAAAATATTCCTACTTGATTTTAAAAATTTCTTAAAAGCTTTATCTGCCTTTGATAGTTATATTTTTTTTGAAAGGATAAAAAACGAAATTGTAATTTCATCAGATGAAAACACTTTACAAATTAAAATTGATGTTGAAGAGCCCGATCAATTTTGGAAAGATTTTTTAGATAATAATGAACTTTTTGAAAATCAATTAGATATAAATTCAGAAGATTTTAAACATTTAATAAATTGTGTTTATAATACCATAGCGGCTGACGATAGTCGGTGGATAATGAATGGATGTTTATTTTCTGAAGATGATATTGTTACCACCGATGGAAAGCGGCTTACAAAAATTACTCACAACTTACCATTTAAAGAAAATGAATTTGAAAAATTTGTACTTCCTAGAAATTCTTTAGGTATGTTTATTAGTTTGATTAAAAATAATAACGAATTAATTACTTTAATGCAAAGTAAAAACGGTAAAATAGTTTTAAAAACTGAAAATGTTAATTTAATTTCACAAGTAATTGAAGGCGAGTTTCCAAATTATAGCCAAGTGATTCCCGATGAAAGTAATTGCTTAGTTAAATTTGAGCTAAACACCAAAGAATTTTTAAAAGATGCTAGAAAAATTTCAAAGTTGATAGATAAAAAACCCGGTGCATTTTGTATTTTAGAAATTAAAAATAATATTATTAAAATTATTTCTTCCAAAGGAAATTCTATTAAATGTGAAATTGAATTAAATCTGGGTTGGTACGATATTAAATTAAATCATTTAGAAATTGGTTTTGATATTGATTATCTAATTCAAATGGTAGCTGATTTAAATTCTAAGACAGTAACGATTAAATTAACTGATGAAAATATTCTTATCATTAAAAATCCATCGGATGAAAATTATATAGGAATTTTGATGCCAATAAAAATTAAGGATAAAAAGAAATGAAAAAAATATTTCAAACTAAATTTGGTAATCACAAAAGTAATTGCTTGGCGGCTGTACTTTGTTCTATCATTGGTTGTAAAATAGAAACTACTTTTAAATTTGATGCAACGTGGCAAGAACCAAATGAATTTAGTGATGAAGTTGCACGTAAAGCAACTTATGATTTTTTAAAATCGCGGGGTTTTGCAATGTTATCTTATCAATATAACGATATTATGGCTAGAAATATAGCTAAATCATTTTCTGAAATTCCTATTATAATGGTTGGTAAAAGTCCACAAGGTAACTGGAATCATACTGTAATTTATAAAAGCGGTCAAATGATTCACGATCCCCATCCAGACGGTAAAGGAATTTTAGGTTTTGAATTTATTTGTTTGGTTGTTAAGATATGATTATTAAAATAGAAATAGTGTTATGGTGTATTTTTATTATTGGGTGCTTGTGGCTTATCTGGCAAAAACTAGATAAATTGTTTGGTTGTTAAGATATGAATGAAGATAAAGAAGAGTTTCAAGAATGGACGAAAAAACTTAACGAAGCTTTTCATAGAATGTCCAATGTTGGTAAATTTACCGCTGATCAAGTTAAAGGATTGGGCGAGTCTATAGAATTACTAAGGGCAAAAGATATTACAAACGAAAGTAAAATAATAAAATGAATAAAGAAAAATTAAATGAAGTATTTCAAGAAGCTATTAAATTAGCTCTAAAGAAAAATTCCGATTATGCCGGGACGATTGATAATATTGGTTTAACGGGTGCACATGGTTGCGCGGTTCGATTGGTTGATAAAGTAGCCAGGGTTCACAACCTAACCAGACCAGGACAAATTAACCAAGTAGAAGATGAAGACGTAAGGCAAACTTTTTTAGATATGGTTAATTATGCGGCTTTTGGTGTTATGTTATTGGATGGAACGTGGAAAGATGTTGATGTAATAACAAAAACTATTTATCATCCTTCAAGTATGGGAAAAACTGAAAGTATTTTAGATAAAGTAAAAATAGAAAGTAACGATTATCATCCAATAAATAACCCGCAAGGAACTATACCTTATGGTCAAAATTTTTGTTGGAATTGTAATATATTAACAATTACTAGCTATGAATTACAATCAGACAATAAACCTATTTGTGCTGAGTGTAAAAAATCCCATATAGAGTATGAAATTAAAAAAGAAATTATAGAATTTTGTGAAAATTGTAAAAAAGAAACTGTTAATAGGTATAAAACTTTTTCAAACGATGAACCATATTGTATTATATGTGGAAAAGATAAAAAAGAAGAAACTTTAATTGATACTGGTTTATTAAATGAAGATGGGAAAAAAGTATTTGCTAGGGATTTAACTAAACCTTGTTTGAGATGCGGTTTAAGTACTGGCAATTTCCACAGTCTTGAAAATATTAAAAATCCTTTGCCGATTTGTGAAAGTTGTATTGAAAAATTATGAGTGATAAAATAAAAAAAGTTGATGTAACTGATTTAGTTGATTATGGATCGGTTGACGATGAATTTTTAGAATTTAAAAAATGTATTTGCGGTAAAGAATTTAAAGAATATACGTCAATTTCAATTTATTCTGATGATCCTTTTATTTGTGAATGCGGACGAAAATTTTATTTTATTGATAAGGTAACAATTTTTGAAGTGGTTTAATGGATATTGAAAAACTACATATTAAATTATATAATATTCTTTTAGAAGCTATGATTTTAAATCAAACTCAAGCCGCTAAAATTATTGGAGTTTCGAAGCAAAGAATAAATTCAATTTGTGTTGGACGTTATGTATTATCTAGGGAAAAGACTTTAGAATGGTCACATAAATTAAGAAAAGCCGGGTGGTATTAAATGAAAATGAATGAATTTGAAATAAAAAAAGTTGATGTAAATGAGACCGAAGACAAATTTGAAATGTTTTGTTATGTTTGTAAAAGAAATCCATCGACTCACCGTTATGTTATTTTAAGTAAAAGTTTTTCCCCTCCAATTCTTTGTGATGATTGTAAAATAAAATTGGAAGAAAAAATGGACAAAGTTATAAAAATTTTAATAGAAGAAGTCGAAAAAGAAAATCTTATTGAAGATATTAAAAAGTCATTAGCTAAACTTCAAAATGATTTGCAAATTGATTTAGCTTTTTATAAACAACGGGTAAAAGACCATGAATGAATTACTATTAGATGAAAATGAACCTTGCGAAATCTGCGAACAAAATCCAGCAAATTCAATGCTGGCAACCAAGCAGCATTTTGCTATTAAAAATAATTTAAGTGGTGATTTATTTCATAAACATGATTATAATCAAATTAAATTATGTCAAAGATGTTATGAAATTATTTATAAAAAATTGACTTTAGATTTAAGAGCATTGAAACAAAAATTTCAGCAAGGATTTATAACTGGGGCTGTTGATGTTCAAAAAGTAATAACTTCAGTTCCCCCGGAATTAAAAGAAAATTTAGATAATTTGCAAAAACATAATTTATTAGGGGATGAAGAAATAAATGAAAACTAGTTGGTGCCAAGTAATAATTTTTATTGCTCTGGCAATTTTCTTTTCTACTGTCTGGCTAATTATAGAAATAAAAAGTTTTAGAAGTGACAACAAAAAAAACTACGATAATGATGAAAAGAATTATAAGGATTCAGAATAATGTTACCAGATTTTTTAAGACACTTTATAGCCTTACAGGTATTTATATTATCTGTTTTATTCATTTTAGATTTAATCTTTGTAATACAAAAACAACCAAGGCTAACAAATTTAGGTTTTAATTATTTTTTCCTATGTGTTCTAGAATGGTACTGGATTATTTGGAGGTGAATATAAATTTAAAAAAAACAAATTGGGATCAAGAAGATATGACACCTGAAACTTTTATTAAAAATATTAAAGAAGCTATGAAAATAAAATTTATAGAACGACCGATTATAATACCACCCGAAGCCGTGGAATTTTTCAAAAAACATGGCATGATTAAACCACCACACAAAAAGTAAGTAAAAATTTTTTCCGATAATGGGTACTTTTTTCTAATTAGGGGTTGACAAAAAAAACAACCTATGTAAATTGTAATCATTATGAATAACGAAACAAACACCACCCAAAAATTTCAAGTAGGTAAAACCTATTACACCACTTCAGCTTGTGATTCAGAATGTTATTTTCGCTACACTGTAAAACGTCGTACTGAAAAATCAGTTTGGTTTATTCCTGAGAATAGCAACAAAATCAAGCGTTGTAAAATTGGTCACTGGAATAACTCCGAAATTTTTTATCCTTTAGGACATTATTCCATGGCCCCTGTAATTAGAGCTGAAAAAGTACAGGGAGAAAATTAAAAATGAACGAAACAACAACAAAAGAATATTATGAAAGAAAAGAAAAAAAATACAGGAACAGGAAAAAAACAAATAGAAGAAAAAACAAAATGAAAATTAAAACAACTTCTACAAACAGGTCAAGAAATGGTAGTCATCGATCAATGGCTTCAGCTTATGATTCTGATGGTAACTTAATAGCGAGAGTTTACCCCAATAAATATAATCCATTAGGGTATGTAAAAGAACGGAATGGAATTTATAGACAAGAATGGATTGAACAATTTATTAGTGCGGGGTATACCCGGCGCGAAGCATTAAACGCTTTAGGTATTTTATATTAAAGGATTTTAAAAATGAATGAAGATAATTTTGAAAAAGATATATGTTATATTTGCAATAAAGAATTTTCAATATTGAAAATGAGAACTAATAATTTTATTGATGATGCAATAACAGTTTGGCTTTGTTTTGGTTGTATTATAGATTTAGAAAATGGAGTTGAAAAATTAGTAAAAGATTTAAAGGCCGTTATAGAATTAAAGCATTACAAATATAGAATTAAAGCATTACAAAAAAGAATTAAAGGAAAAACAAAATGAAACCTGAAAATATGACAACTGAAGACTGGAAAGAATATAAGCAAATTATCAAAGGGACACCGCACGAAAATGATCCTGGTTTAAATCAATATGTTTTAGATTTGGTAGAACGACAAAAACAATTTAGAAGAGAGTTAAAGAAAAAACAAAATGAAAACAATTAAAGAAGCTAATTCAATTTATAATAGTTTAATTTTATTTTATAAAATAAAAATCTATAACGCTATTAAAAAATTTGGGGGCCGCAAGGCCCTTTCCCGTAAATTAAAAAAGAATCCCACGTACATCACTATTAGTCTAAAACGTGGGACGCTTCCAACCTTAAAAGAAATTGCAGAACGGGTAAGTAAATTGAAATGAGCAAACTAAGAAAAATAAAAGAATCCATATCAAAAGAACACAGGCAAAAATTAGCCAAATTTCTTTGGGGCTATAGAAGGCTAATAAAAGAAACCAGATACGGCGTTTCCAGTATTCAGCCATATGTAACAACCCAAAACCAAACTCAAAACCATAGACTGATTATTGATTGCTTATATATTGGACATAAATATAAACACAAGACAGTTATTTTAGATTGGTATGAATACCCTGAACTTGAAGTAAGACTTTGTAGAAGATGTAGTCATGCAATGTTAATAAATGGAATCGAGTACGAACGTGCTATTGGATATGATTTTAAATGAAAGAAAAATTTGAATACTTTAGAATTTCAGCTATTAGTAATGAACTTTATTTAGCAGTTTCTAACTCATCCAATCCTAATTCTATTCTTGTAGAATTTTATAAAAAAGTAGGGAAGCCAGAATTTCAAAGGTTTATAGAAAGATTTCTTTTAAATTGATTATGGAACGGGTAGGTAAAATTAAATGAAAATTTGGGTAATATTCAAAGATAAAAGTGAAAACGAATACTTAATAAATTATGATAAAATTGATTTTATTTCTCATGGGGGTAATAGTCTATATCTTCATTTTTCTAAATATAGACTACGATTAAAATACAATAATGAAAATGAAAAAAATGAAATGTTAGAATTTATAAAAAAAGATATTGAAAGAATTTATGAAGTTTAATAGAAAAAACTTTAATTTACCTACTTTTTTTCTGATTAGGGGTTGACAAAAAAGACACCCCCTAGATAATGTAAACATTATGAATAACACAACAAAAACAATTTTCAACCAATTAGGAAACAAAGCCCTTATAATGATGGGTGCTAAAAATTTAGCAGCTGGAAAAACTCACATCTCTTTTAAAATTGGTAGGAACTCAAAGTCAATTACTCACATCACCATTAAAATAAATTTAGCTACTGATTTATATGAAATTACTTTTCATAAGATTAGAAAATTTAAAGACAATGCTAAAAAATTTGAAGGCATTTATGCCGACATGATGCATAACCTAATAGAAAAAAAATACAGAAATGTATTTAAGTCTGTAAATCTTTTGAGCCCCTCGAGGGGCTTTTCTCCTTTTTCTGCGAATAAATAAATGACACCTATATCAGTTTTCAGTCGCAAAATGACACTAGTGTCTAACTTTTCTCTAAAATGCCCTCACAAGACGCTACGTGTTTATACTTTTTTTTCTCATAAATAAAATGACAATTTTAGTTTATTTCTTGATAAGTCGAAAAAAGCCCTAAAAAATTACACGAACAGATCAAGCAGGTGACACCAATGACACCAAAGGACCGCTTTTAGGGGTAGTAGGCAAAAAAAATGTTCCAAGTGTCATCGTGATTAAGCGGTACGTATAGCATTTTTTGCCTTGTCAAGAAATAAAGTAAAGTTATCATTTTATTAACAAGCTAAAAATAAGCTAAAAAACGCTCTACGTACCGTTCAAGCAGGTGACACCAATGACACTTTTTCCATATTTTTCCCCAAAAGAAGGGCTTTTAGGGCTAATAGACGAAGTGTCATTGGTGTCATGGTGTCATTGTTACTTTTTAATATAGTCTTATTAGGGTATATATTTATATAAATATATAGTGGGAATGACGTTTTTATAGTGTATTATAGAAGAGTTTGAAAAGTACTAATGACACCATGACACTAATGACATTATGATATTAGGGTTTTAAAGTATTTTTGTTGACGAGGGCTATAATATTATGATATTATAAATTATGGCTGTATTAACATTGCCGCAAATGGCTAAAGCTTTTTCTAAAGTTCCTGGTGAAATAAAATTTGCTGGGATTGTAGCTTTAACACGGACGGCTAAACTTATTCAGGGTGAGGTAAAAGAAGAGTTAAAAGAAACTTTTACTTTAAGAAATACTTTTACAGCTAGAACTATAAAAATTAAACCGGCTACTAAACAAAGTCCTGAAGCTGAAGTTTTCACAACTGCTTGGTTTTTACCTACTCAAGACATCGGCGGTCGTCGGTCGGGTGAGTTTTGGGTGCCTACTGAAAACCTTTATAAAAGGACTGGAAGACCTAAAGACAAAGTATTGCCTAAGGGGATCCGAGGTGAAAAGATATTGAATAAATCCTTTCCAGTTGAACGGGTAGGGCGTAACGCGTCGGGTAGGGCCAAACCATTTAGAACTAAAACTAAAAGCGGTAGCGAGGTTATAGCACTTAGACAACGGTCAGAGGCAAATCCTATTGATATACTATATTTAATAACCGATTCGGTTAAAATCAAGAAACAAGAGTTTTTTCAAGAACCGGCCGAAGAGTTTTATACAAAGAATTTTGAAGAGCAGTGGATTAAAGCGTTTAATCAATTTGTGCTAAAACGTACACCTTGATTTTTATTTTACTTGACAGATAATTAAATTAAATTACTTTAGTTTTTAAGTCAAACTTTGGCGGTTTAACTTACCCACTAATTTTAAAAATGTCTGGTTAGGTTAGCCCCTAACTAGGCACCTTTTTTATAAATGAAAACAAAACATTTAGAACAGTTAGTAAATAATTACAGAACGGATTTGGTAAAGGCTATGAAAATAGATCAAAGTGCAATAGCTAAGGTTTTAAATCTATCTAGACAAAAAGTAAATGGTATTATTAAAAAGCGTATAGAAATTAAAAAATCTAGTACTTTATTTGAATATGGAAAGAAACTTGAAAAAGTAAATCTTTTTAAATTCGATTCGCGGGATTTCAAGAATTAGAAGTTATGCCATTTTCTAATTATGGTTTTTGGTTCTTAATTTTTATTCTAAGTTTCTTCTTATTTTTTGTTTGTAACCCTTCTTATAGTCTTCGGTATGAAATGGCCCAAGGCGGTATTAAAGAGATACCGCCTAACTTAGAAGATATTAAGGTTGTTTTACCTTTAAGAGTAGGAAATGATTTACATACTATTGGTTTTAAATTTAACATTATAAAAAAGACTATTGATTTATTTATTTATTATCAATCTGATAAACCGTTTTATATTGAAGCTATCATATTTAAAATAGATGGAAAAATTAAACGCTTTAATATACACTATGAAAACAGAATTAGAAAAGTAGTGGGAATTGAAAGAAGTGAATTAGTCAACGTCACAGCCAATATGATGTTAATAAAAAAGATTGCGTGGGCTAAAGAAGTTATCGTTCGTTTTGAGGGTAGTTATAAATTTTATGATAATACGTTGTCAGTTGATAATCAATTTATAGTTAAGGAGTTTCTTAGGCAGTGGACCGTCAAGTAAAGAAAGCTATTATTAAGAAGACTACTAAGACGGTTCGTGGATGTTGGGAAGCTCAAGTTTCGCGGTCGGGAAAAATTGTAACTAATTGGAATGATGATTTTAAATTAGAAGTACCAAGAGATGTAATGACAGAAGTTGCTTGGAATTTAGATAATAAGAAATACTTTGCTTTTGTTCGCTCTTATGTCGGAAAAAATATGGCAGTTGAAATTGCGTCAAGGCAGATAAAGGAATATAAACAAAGTAAAAAGAAATTAAAAAAGAAATGAAAGTTTTATTTGTTAAAAGAGTCTGGTTAATGCATGATTGCGCGGTATGTGATAAACAAACTAACATTCGTGTTAGTGAATCAGGGGTACGGGTTGATACATACTTATGTGAAGAACATTTGGCAATCTGGGAAAGTCAATATTTATTTAAAGCAATTAAAATAAAATATAAAAAAGATATATAGTGAAAAAGCAATCTGTGGAAAAAAATCGAACGGGTCCTTCCCGATGCTTATTAGA
>SDBT01003401.1_pt1 | contig 27559 bp, 22 predicted proteins | sample 2277101 | NCBI WGS metagenome assembly SDBT01 (sample SAMN10404973, study PRJNA504765) | marine sediment metagenome | isolation source: marine sediment core GS10_PC15, 103 cmbsf | place: Arctic Ocean: Southern Knipovich Ridge | collected 2010 | reverse complement strand
TCGCCCCATCTTTTTAATAAGTTTTGCATCCATGTCAATTCTCCTTATAAACACCATGCTTATAAAGAGTTATCGGCATAGACAATCTAAATTCTTGAGCCTATGTTGCGCTGTAGTATTATATATCTACTATAATTCAGAACAAAGGAAGTTTTAAGAGTTTTTACGAAAAGCTTGATACCCTAGTGAGGAATATATAAGACATAAAGGAGTATGACCATGCCGTGCATAATAGTAGTTGGAGGGCAATATGGCTCCGAAGGTAAGGGCAAAGTTTGTGCGTATCTCGGAAAGACAGAAAATGCCAGCATAATGGTACGTTGTGGTGGTCCTAATTCTGGACACACCGTTGTTGATGAAGAAAAAACATTTGTTTTAAGACAACTCCCTGCGGGCGCACCTAACCTTAAATGCCGCTTGTTGATTCCTGCTGGTGCATATGTTGTACCTGAATTGCTGTTTCAAGAGATAAAGCGATGTGGTATCAATGAATCAAAAGTAGGAATTGACCAAAATTGCGTAGTCGTCACACAAGAAATGATTAATGCGGAACAAGCATCTGATATTCAGAAAAGAATTGGTTCCACTCTTTCTGGCACTGGAGCCGCAGTAAAGGAGAGGGTCAGTCGCGTCTCTGACGGAATAATAGCAAAGAATGAAACATCTCTAAAGCCTTTTATTACTGATGTTGCCGATGAAATAGATTCTGCTAATAAAAAAGGACTTACAACTATAATAGAGGGTACACAGGGCTTTGGACTTTCCTTATACCATTCCCCACACTATCCATTTACTACGAGTAGGGATACAACTTCTGCTAGTTTCGCAAGCGAAGTTGGGATCAGCCCTAAAGATATTGATGAAATTGTAATGGTTATTCGTGCGTTTCCAATCCGTGTTGGAGGCAACTCTGGCCCTTTGACTAATGAAATTACTTGGGAGGCGGTAACTAGGCAGTCTGGAGCACCTTTTGCCCTGAAAGAACTTACTAGTGTAACACGGAGATTGCGTCGAATTGCAGAGTTTGATCCTGAAATTGTTAGAAGGGCGATACAAATAAACAAGCCAACAAAAATTGTACTGAACCATGTGGATTACGTGAACTGGAAAGTTCATGGTATAACTGACCCTTTATTAGTTCCTGACGACGTGATTTCTTTTGTTCGCAATATCGAAGATAAAATTGATTATAAAGTTTCACTAATCGGCACGGGTCCTTGTACCAATGATTTCATTTTATCTTCAAATATCCCCAATACAATTGTTAATCAAGAGGAGTATACTCATGTGTAATGACCCTATCTATAGTGGTAAAAATTTATGGGAAGACCCTCATAAAGACGGCCCCTCAGGATTGTTGTTATCAGACAGGATATCATACTATGCTCAAAAATGTAAGATGATAGATCCTTTTGAAAAGAAAGATTTGCGTTCAGCATATTATACTTTGCACATTGGGGATGAATATTGGACTGGTAGAGAGAAACATAACATACCTGATGGAGGATCTGTGAAGATTGAGCCAAATGGTTTTGTTTATATACGGGTAAAGGAGTTCTTGAATGTGCCATTTTATATAGTTGCTAGGTATAGCCTCTGTGTAACATTGGTCTATCGTGGACTAATGTTGGATAATGGCTTACAAATTGATCCAGGGTTTCGAGGTAATATTCATATTCCTATCTATAATTTTACTGATGACATTAAGTATCTCAAGCGTGATGACCCTCTTCTATCTATAGAGTTTGTAAAAACATCATTCAGTTTAAATAGTTCTGACCTTGCAAAGATAGATAATCCTGACAAACTCTATGGCTCAACCTTTGAAGGTGTTGAAGGACACCCACTTAAAATGTTTAAGAAGATTCGCAATAGAAGCTTGCTTGAATACTTTAAACCTGAAGACAAAAACCAGAGTTCGGTATTGGCATTAAAGGGCCGTGTAGGTACTTCTATCGATGATATGACTGAAAATATAGAAAAATACAAGAAAGATACACTCCGCAAAGTCGATACTACAAAGTTAATTGGAGGGCTAAGTTTACTTGGGGTCATTATTGGATTGTTTGCTATCATCTTGGTGCATTTTTATTGGCAAGAAAGCAAGTTTTCAACACTCAATAGTAAATATGAGAATATTATAAACGAATTGTCAGAAAAAATTTGGGCACTTGTTGAGAAAGAGTCATCAAAACAAACTGATTTGATAAAAGGTAAAATATCTGCCGTAAATACATCCTTAGAAGAGATGAATAACCGTATAGATGTTTCTCAAGAAATGATCAAAACTACACAAGAAAAAATGCTTAAGCTTAAGGAAACACAAGGTGTGAGTGATAAGAACTTTGGGATTTCAGAATCACAGGTGATTGCCCCAGGGGTTCCCTCTATAAATTCCAAAAATACTCAAGTCGCAAAATGACCATGTATATTGTTTTAGAAGGTTGTATAGGTTCTGGAAAAACAACTTTAGCAAGGCTACCCTGACAACTCGCAGATATTTTCTGCCAGCAAGCTTGAAGGTTGCTGGGTTTATTGCGGATGCCAATGACTGTGAGTGTACTACGCTCGGCCCTGACGGTTATCTTGATGATGTGAAGATATTTGAGAGGGTTTTATCCGACGCGGAAATAGCGCAACTGGCAAGCGACTTCTGACTCGAAGCGAGGTACTCTAAGGTGGCGCGCACACGAGCGGCCACGCTCTTGGTTCTCGGCCCCTGGCTGGGCAGGGGTGTAACGATTGATTATTGATTATTGGGGTTGAGATTCTTTCCCGGCGCGCCGGGACTCAGGATGATCCGGACCCTGTACAAGAGCGGGGTGACAATCTTTGGCGTCCCGATCTTGTCGGGATTGAGAAGAAAACGCTGAATTGGCTCCTGTCGAAAACCGTGCTGCAATTTCTTGCATCAGCAGAGAACATACCGTATAGTTAGTAATCACGCTTTTTAACTACAAGAAAGGATGGAGAACATTATGCGAAAATCTATTATTTTGAACTGGTTCGTTATCGTGTCGCTGTCGAGCGTCTGTATGGCGGGGGACTGGCCGCATTGGCGAGGGCCGTACTACAACGGCAGCAGTGATGAGAAGAATCTGCCGGCGACGTTCAGCAAAACCGAAAACATGCTGTGGGTTTGTCCGCTGCCTGGTGAAAGTTCCGCCACACCGATTGTCAGCGGTGGCAAGGTTTTTGTCAGTTCCACCGACAAGAACAGCAAGGACCTTCTCGGCCTTTGTATCGATGCCGGGACGGGCAAGGAATTGTGGCGCAAGAAGCTTGGCACGGCGTACGCAAAGATTCGTCGCAACACGATGGCCACACCTTCTGCGGTTGCGGATGGAAAGCACGTGTATTTCATGTTTGGCAGCGGAGACTTAGCTTGCCTTGACTACGAAGGCAAGATGCTGTGGTCGCGCAATCTGCAGGACGAATACGGCAACATCACCGTGAAGTTCGGCTATAGCTGCAGCCCGCTGTATCACGAAGGGAAACTGTATGTCCTGATTCAGCGACGTCCAAAAGAATATCGCGAGCCCAGGCCCGAGAAACCGCTTGATTCATTTATGTTAGTCATCGACGCCAGGACGGGTAAGAACATCAAGAAGCTGGAGCGCAAGACCGACGCGGTGGATGAATCTTTTGACGCCTACAGCTCACCACTGCCGGTGAAGAGTGACAAAGGGCATGAGATTGTTACAATCGCCGGCGATTATGTTATCGGTCGCGAGACGGCGACCGGCCGTGAACTCTGGCGCTACGGGTGCAACCCCAACAAAAAGGAAAATTGGCGCCAGGTGTCAACCTTCGGGATCGGCGGGGGGCTTCTATGTTGTGTAAGACCGAGGGGGGAAGGCGTTTTTGCCCTTCGGCCGGGTGGGGCGGGGACGCTGTCTGACAAGGACGTTGTCTGGACGTTTGACGGGCCGGCACCGGATTGCAGCACGCCCTTGTATTATCAAGGTATGTTCTACATTTTGGCCGGCGATGAGTCGGGCAAGAAACTGACCTGCCTGGATGCCAAAACGGGCAAGCAGAAGTGGCAGGGAAAGCTCGGCGGCAGACCACCTTATCGTGCCTCGCTGACAGCAGCAGATGGGAAGTTGTATTGTATTAACGAAGCCGGCGAGGTGGTTGTATTGTCTGCTAATTCGGAAAAGTTCGAGGTCCTGTCTCGGACCTCCCTGGGTGGAAAGCCGACGTATGCCTCGATTGCGATTGCAGATGGGTGTCTTTTCATTCGCACAGCCGAGAGCCTTTACTGCGTCGGTAAGCAAAGTGCTGCTACAAAGTATACCCTTAAGGGTAAAAAATTCCCGCGGGTGGGATTGTAACTTGTTGTCATAAAGGTTCTTACCCGCGAGCAAACGGGAAAATTCAACTGGGAGCACTATAAAACGCTCCTCGTCCACAGGCGTGTTGAAAAGAAAGCACCGGACCACACTCGATCTTGGCAAACGCCGGCGAAAGTCTCACACCAAAAAGCTGCAAAAAGCCTACATGCAGATATATGAAGCCGCATTTGGGCCAAAAATCAGTTATTAACAGGTGGTTTTTTTGCGCGTTTGTGAAGTTTTTGGCCCCGAGCGTCCGATAAGATATGGTAGAAGAGGTGCTTCGCCCGGAGGTGCTCAGATTTGGTTTGGAGGTATCACGAGAATGAGGATTTTGACGCTTGGCCTCATGTACGCGGCGCTGGTGATTCCCTGCGCCGCCGAAGTCATCACTGTCGATGGCGGCGGCGGTGCGGATTTTGACAACATCCAGGATGCAATCGACTATTCACTGGACGGTGACATTATTGAGGTTTGGCCGGGGGTCTATGGCGAGAGAATAAACTTTTACGGCATGAGCATCACTATAACAAGCACAGACCCGAATGACGCCGCCGTGGTCGAGGCAACGGTGATTGACGCAGGTTCATCGGGAAACGTCGTAACATTCGACAGCGGAGAGGGTGATACATCAGTGCTTGTCGGGTTTACTGTTCAGAACGGAGACAAGGGCATTTACTGTTACTATTCCGACCCTTCAATAAAGAAATGCGTCATAAAGAGCAATAACGAATCTGCGATATACGGCGTAGAGGCACAGCCGACGATTGGGCATTGTCGTATCAGTGAAAACGGCGGTTCGGCTGACCATAAGGCCATCTATGGCTGCGACGGCGAGATATTCGATTGCATAATTAATGATAACACCGGCAGGGGAATGTCCCATTGTGATGGGCCGATAGGGGGGTGTGCAGTTACCGGTAATTCAAGTTTTGGTTTAGAAATGTGTGCGGGCGTCATTGCCAATTCTGTGATATCGGGCAATGGTGACACCGGCATAGTCAGCGGCGACGGCCAGATAATAGTGAATTGTACGCTCGCAGGCAATAAGGGTAACGGCTATACATACGGTGAAGGGGCCGCCTCAATTCTGAGCAGTAATATTATCGTCCTGAACTCGGGCTATGGTGTGCAGGGGTCGGCTACTTTGACTTATAACAATATTTGGGCAAATATATCAGGCAGTTATGACGGTGTGCCTCCCGAACCGACCGACATACACAAGAATCCGCTGTTTGCCGAGGATGGTTTCTGGGACGCCGACCCAAACTGGATCCAGGGAGACTATCATCTAAAATCGGAGGTCGGAAGGTGGGACCCGAACGCGGAAATGTGGGTTATTGACGATGTCAGCAGTCCGTGCATAGACGCGGGCCATCCTGCCTATCCAACCGACCATGAGCCTTATCCTGACGGTAACATAATCAACCAGGGTGTTTACGGTGGAACAGAACAAGCAAGTAAATCTCCGAACGGCCAATACACATATTGCGCAAAGGCCATTACATGTGATATAGATGAAGACTGCAAAGTTGGTGTTTCCGATTTCGCCATGGTCGCGGCTAATTGGCTCCAGATAGAAGAGCTTGAGCCGAATATGGTCATTCAGGAATGGGTGGGAAGGTACAACGGGCCGGACAACAACGATGATGATGCGCTGGCTATTGCCATGGACAGTTCCGGCGGCATCTATGTAACCGGCTGGAGCGAGGGGACAGGCACAGGCAAGGATTATGCTACGATCAAATATGATTCGAGTGGAACGAGACTTTGGGTGGACAGGTACAACGGGCCGGGCAATGACTATGACCGTGCAGTTGCCATAGCTGCGGACAGTCTGGACAACGTTTATGTAACAGGCTCGAGCAAAGGGGCCGGGGGCAAGTTGGATTACGCCACAATTAAATACGATCCGAATGGAACAAGACTTTGGGTAGTCAGGTATAACGGACCGGCTGACGGGCATGATACCGCCTGCGCTATCGGCGCAGATAGCTGGGGCAACGTGTACGTAACAGGCTGGAGTGAGGGGTCAGGCACAGGTAAGGATTTTGCAACAATCAAATATAACCCGAACGGCGGTCAACTTTGGGCCGTCAGATATGATAACCCCACCTGGAGTCTGGATGATGAAGCTAAGGCTATGGCGATAGATAGCCTGGGCAATGTCTATGTAACAGGCAGCAGCAATGAAGACTCGTTTACGGACCACTACACTACAGTCAAATACGACCTGAATGGAAATGAGGTTTGGGTGGCCCAGTACAGCTATACCGATGACGAAGCGAAAGTTATAGCCATAGACAGCCTGGGCAATGTCTGCGTAGCAGGTAACAGTAACGGCGCCAACGGACGCCCTGATTACGCTACAATTAAATATGACCCGAATGGAAATGAACTTTGGGTGGTACGATACAATGGTCCGGGCAACGATGGTGATTATCTGAACGGGATAGTGATAGACAGCTTTGACCATGTCTGCGTGACAGGCTCCAGTGAAGGCGTCGAGGGCAATATGGATTACGCCACAATCAAATACGACCCGAACGGAAGCGAACTGTGGGTGACAAGATATGACGGGCCGAGTAACGGCCATGACTATGGACTCACCCTGGCCGTGGACAGTCTTGATAATATCTATGTAAGTGGCGACAGTTCGGGTGTGAGCGGCGATTACGCTACAGTCAAGTACGACCCGAACGGAAATGAACTTGGCGTGGCGAGGTACAACGGGCCGAGCAACGGCGATGACAACCCGTCGGCCATTGTTATAGACAGCCTGGGCAATGTTTACGTAACAGGCTGGAGCCAGGATTCAGGATACTATGACTACCTCACGATCAAATATGCACCGAGTTATACCTGCACAACTATAATAACGGGCGATTTCAATAACGACTGCGAGGTAGATTTTGCAGACTTCGTGATAATGTCATTGCACTGGCTCGAATGCAACCTTGAGCCGCAAGAAGCGTGTTGGGAATAACTTTTCGGCCCCTGGTTGGGCACCCTGCTCGCTTGCTTTTGATTCGCTATTCCTCCTCATCATCATCTGGATTCCATTGGCCCTCAAGCTCATCAGTTTCGTGCTCCCGCCACTGCTGGACCATAAGCCGCGGGTCGTGCATTAACCTGAACCCCATCGGGAAATCCTCGGGCCAGTTCTCGACCTCTATAACCACGTCTGACATGAGCTCGTAACCCGAAGAGACAAGCTTGTCCGCAGGCGTGTCGAAGTCGTCTATAAAGAGTACGCTCGGCAGGTGCTTTTTTTTGTGGCGTTCAATTATTATTCTGATTTTTTCCATAATTTTCGTCCTTTCATTTCCAGCATTGCGGCGAACCGCCGCGTCCTTTCTTTGAGATGCCAATTTGGCATCTCAAAAATGCTTCATATTCGATTTTATTCAATTGGAACATAAAATCCTCCGCCTTTCTCATGCCTCGTATTGTACCGGCAAAAGGGACATCTGGCAACAATTTTGACCGTTTTTGCCCAAAAGGCTTGAAAAACGGAGATTCTCTGGTGAAATTGGGTTTGAATTGGGTTTGAATTGGGTTTGTTTTTTCGGGGGGTGGGCGGGCGATTTTCTTCGTAACTCCATATTATAACAGAAGTTACGTTCATTTGGGGCTCCAGCCAATTGGGTTTGTTTGGGTTTGAATTGGGTTTGTTTTGGGTTTGTTTTTTTAACATTTGATTTTTGGAAATCATTATAAGTCCTTTTAATTCCTTTAGTTGAGCCTTATTCATAAGTGTTAAGATTGGGTTTGTTTTGCATAAAAAGTAGTTTCCCGGCGCGCTCCCGATGAATCGGGACTGCGCTCAGCAGAGGACGGAAGACAGAAGACAGAGGACAGAGGACGGTCGAGGATACCCAGGGCACAAGTAGCTATGGCATAAATTTGAGGCTCGGTAGTCGTAATATTACCTCCTGATTTAGTGTTTACTATTCACTTATAATAGTTAGATGTATATTATACAAGAAGAGATGTTAGATGTCAAGTAATTTTTTTTTTATTTGCCGCAGAGGGCGGAAGGCAGAAAGAGGCATAAGGGCGGCGAGAGCAGTGAATCGGTGAGTAGGTGAATGGGTGAATTGGAGAGCAGAAGGGGTAATTATTTTTGGTCTGATTTGGACGTGTGGAAATGAGGACTTCAATGCTTGTTTTCAGTTATTCATTTTTTTCCAGGATCTCCGAGTAAGGATATTATAAGGACTAAGAATGATAAAGCACCAACTCCCCAACACCATTTTCGATATTTCGGCTTGAAGTACCCCACAACCAAGCAAGGAATCAGGAAAATAATACCACCTTGCAGGCTGTAGCTATTGGGATGGTTTTTAAGCCAAGTGAATGGTATAAGGTGAACGCACAAACCGAATGTGCAAATGATAAAGAGGCTGATGAAAATGGCAATAACAGTGGCTTTAGCATTCTTTTTGCAAGGATGAACTTTATGCTCCTTCTGAGTATCGAGGCGTTCCTGTCGTTCATATTTCAATTTCAAAGCTTCCAAAGCGTCTATCGTCTCTCGGACCGAATACTTGATGTTGTCTTTAACCATCCAGTCATATGATTTTCTTATCTCCTTGAAGTTTTCTACCAACCACGTGTCTTTTGTTCGAATAAATCGCTGCAGCACCTCTCCAGTGCACGCCAACAAATGGTCTATTTTTTTGAGCACGTCTGCAACGGTCCTTTTTGCTGTATCAACCGCTTTTGAATAAGCTTGGTCTCTCTCACAGTACTTTTTTTCTGCTATTGCGAGGATTCGGTTTTCTACTTGCTGTTGGTATTTTCTTTGCTTCATTCTGGTTGCTTTTCTCGGTGGAACATTCAGCCCGGGCCTTAACGAAAATGTTGAACGCCGCTCTTTTAACTGCTCGCCAAGTTCTTCTTGTGCCTCCTTTTTAGCTTCGCACCACAAACTATCATCTTTTGGTGGCAATGCAGGCTCGAGCAAATTATCCAGTTGCCGGAATAGCTCCAAAAGCTCTTCAATATCGCCTATCGTGACGCAGCTCACCAATGCCTCACTCTGCTCTGTTTCTGTTGGCTTTTCCAAATCTGCTTTTACGTGGTCGAGAGCTGTTTTGATGATGAATTGTCTGTCCACACAAAGGTTTTCTATGATAGGCCATACGCCCGTATTAGCCAATTGTCTGGCCCAACTGTCATTATGAATTGGCGTATATCCCTCACGCATTTTGTCGTGGATGGTAGCGAGCGAAAAATAATAATACGCAAGTGCTTCATCAATTTTTAGCTGCGGCGGTTCATCAGGGTTGTCTTTGGTGTAGGTTAAGACAGATAGAAATCCTGCTAAAGGGTCAGGGGGCATTTGCTTAGCTCCCCGTTCCCTTGCCTGTGAGTAGGCCGCCTGTTTGTTACCAAGATCGCAGCTATGCTCCTCAAAGCGTCTTCGATTTTCCGGCACTGCGACAAGTTCCTCCACATTATCAGCTACGTCTGATAGGAAGTTTTCGTATTTTGGATTATCCATTTTTTACCATCCTTGTATTGACAAATAAGCCGCTAAATAGCCCACCTTGAGCCTTGTTTTTGGCCTGTATTGTAAGATATTTAGGGCTAATTGGCAAGGATTTTCCTTGATTGACATGTGCGAAAGTTGTATAATCCAGACTGACAAGTAAATAGCTTTTTGCACTGAGTTTTGGCGTTCCTACCTTGAGTTAGCACGATGTAGCGGTGCCCTTTTTAATGTGCTGCAAAATATTAACGATCTTTTCGAAGAGGAGAAATGAAGATGAGAAGCAAAAGTTCGATATTTTGGGCAGGGTAGATTAGGTAAGCTTAAAAATGGCTAACTGCCACTATCTTTCTGGATGAAGAAAGCAAATGAGTTATAGTAATACTAAGTACACGATTGATAATGCTTATAGGGCGCTACCACACCTGGTACATTGTGCTGAGTTACGAGAGACCATCACTTATGGAGAGCTAGGTACAAAAATTGGTATACACCATCGTCCCGTTCGCTTTCTACTGGGTTATATAAGAGATGAGATTTGTCGGAAAAGAGGTTTGCCGCTCTTAAATGTTATTGTGGTTAACAAAGATACGGGAGTACCTGGTGAGAGTTTTTTGGCGGGAGGTACAAGCCAGCTTACTGATGAAGAATATAAGCAGAGGTTCGAAGACCTTCGTGATGAGGTTTTTGCTTATGCCGAATGGGATGTTCTTTTGGTGGAGTTGGGCCTAACACCAGTGGATGATTAAAGTTTAAGAATCTGAATGGTATGGAGGCAGCTTTGGTGCTTAGTAAAATGTGTCTTGAATCGGTGTACGACTTTTGCGTCTCCTGTGGCTCCTGAGAAGCGAGAGGAATATTCTGAAACTTCAAGGGAAGACTTTTTCGGGGGACTCTGCCCTTGATATTATATCCCCTCAATCGGTTCATAAATTTCCAAATTGCCTTACGGGGTCAGGATATATTCTTTGGTTCGTAGTATCCGTATTCTGATAGTGCAAACCTCAATCTTGTATTAAAAATATTTTTTTCAAAATTCTTTACTTCAGTCCGTACAACAACTTACAACTAAATAGCCCCAGTTCATGTTTTCCAAGTGTTAAAGAAAAACCGACCTCGGAGTATAATAAGTGTGAGATATGAATATATTCAAATAAGGAATGCATGAAATGATTGTTGAAGAACCTTTGAAATCCAGGATAGAGAGATTTTTACAACATGTCAACGAGCCGTACATAAAGGTCGAAAACGTGTCTATGGAAAAAAGGATTTCCGTAGCAAAGCATTATATTCCTATAATCATCGGTCTTCCAGATGATGTAAAAATGGAAATCATGCAAGTTTTGGAAGAAAGCTGGGATAAGAATCAAAACCATGGCAATGTAAGAAGGTGGGGCCGAGCGGCCAGAGGAATTGCGGAATATCTTCTGATGCCGATTGAACTGGACCAAGTACAGCTTGACGTGGCCGCTGACGTAGTAGTTAGGGTAAGCCGGTGGTACCACACAAACAGTGAATGTGGCCTTTGGGAACGGTTTATACCTTACGCATCTCATGTTGTTGAATTGGCATGGGGGGATATAGAACAACTGTATTACGACCCGTAACGATTTCTGGAGGCAGTTCCGAACCTACCATGCTCTTAGTTCTCGGCCCGTGGTTGGGCAGGGACAAGCTTCGCAGGGGTGACAAAGGAAGCGCAAAGTGTAAAGTGCAAAGCGAAAAACGATAGCGCAAAATTTAAAATATGGGTCCCGGATCAAGTCCGGGATGACAACCCGGCGCCGGGGTGACATTTAGCCCCGACAGGTCGGGATTTCGCTGCGCTCCAAGTATGGTCAATCCCGATGAATCGGGACTTCGCTTCGCTCAGGACGGATTCGTCGTGCGTGATGCGTGAAGCGTATTGCGTAGATGGCAGGTCGAGATTGCCGCGTCGCTTCGCTCCTCGCAATGACGGGGGCCGGAGGCCGGGTGAAAAGGGATTGAGATTGCCGCGCATCACTTCGTGATGCTCGCAATGACAATAGAGAATTGCGGTTGAGATTGCCGCGGCCTGCGTTGCAGGCCTCGCAATGACAAAGGAGATTGCCACGGTGCCTTTAGGCACAAACGATCATGCTCGCAATGACAATTAGGTCGCAATGACAAGGAGATTGCCGCGGTGCCTTTAGGCACAAACGATCATGCTCGCAATGACAATATGGGACAGATTAAGCAGTATTATGTTTACATAATGACGAATAAGAACAACAGCGTTTTGTACACGGGGGTGACGGGCGATCTGAGTTGGCGTGCGCGTGAACACAAGGAGAAATTGCGCGACGGGTTTACTAAGAAGTATAATGTTACAAAACTCGTTTACTTTGAGATATTCCGGGATGTAGGAAGCGCGATAAGAAGGGAAAAGCAAATAAAAGCAGGGTCGAGAAAAAAGAAGGAAGAGTTGATAAACAGTATGAATAAAGAGTGGGTTGATTTGTGCGAGAGGATTGAGATTGCCGCGTCGCTACGCTCCTCGCAATGACATTTATGACTGTGTGATGGTTTTAGTTAGTTCTGTTAGTTGTGCGTGGGTTTGGGGGTCGTTTTTTTGGAGTTCTTTTATTTTTGAGCAGGCGTGCAAAACAGTGGTGTGGTCCCGGCCGCCGAGGTGGCCTCCGATTTCTTCGAGGCTGTGGCGCGTGAGGGAGCGGGCCAGGAACATGCATATCTGGCGGGGCAGGGTGATGGACTGGCTTCGCTTCTTACTTTGCAAATCGGTAAGCCGTACATCGTAATAATCGGTAACGGCGTCGATAATCTCAGAGATGGTGACGGTCTTAGCGACGTCAACTTCGGCGCCGATGGCACGCTTAGCTAACTCAAGGGAGATTTCCTCGCCTGTGGTCTTGGCGGTGGCGTAGATGATAGTGAGGGCGCCTTCGAGTTCGCGGATGTTGGCCTGGACCTTATGGGCGATGTACTCGGAGACCTGGTCTGGTATTTCAAGGCCGCGGAGGTGGGCCTTTTTCTGTACGATTGCGATTCTTGTTTCGTAGCTGGGCGCATCGAGGCGGGCGACGAGGCCCCATTTGAATCGGCTGACAAGGCGCTCCTCGAGCGAAGGCAGCTCGGCGGGTGCGCAGTCGGCGGTAAGGACGATTTGTTTGCGGTTGTTGTAGAGCGCGTTGAAGGTGTGGAAGAATTCTTCCTGGCTGTGCTCCCGCTCGCGGAGGAACTGGACGTCGTCGATTACGAGCATGTCAACGGAGCGGCAGTGGCGTTGAAACTCGGGGAGGGTTCCTTTTTCGATTGCGGAGATGAAGGCATTTACGAATTGTTCGCAACTCAGGAAGCGGACGAAGGCATCGGGGAATTTTTTTTGTGTTTCGCGGCAGACGGCGTGGAGGAGATGTGTTTTTCCGAGTCCGACGCTGCCGTAGAGAAACAGTGGGTTGTATGTTGTTCCGGGTGCGTGGCTGACGGCGATGCAGCTTGCGTGTGCGAGCCGGTTTGCCGGTCCGACGACGAAGTTTTCAAATGTGTAATCGGGATGCACTTTTACGGCCCGGGCCGGCTGGGAGGCGGTGGGTGAAGCGAATCGTGCGGCGGCGGGGCTGAACTCTACAGTGACGAGGTGGCCTGTGGTGTTTTGTGCGGCCTTGGTGAAGGCGCCGCGGCAGTTGTCACTTAAGAACTGCGCGGTCGCCTCGTCGGGACAACCGATTTCGAGCAGGCCGTGTGCGAATCGCATAACCACGAGGTCGTCGAACCACTTGCGGGTGTTGGCGGGGTCGAGAGTTTTGACCAGATCGAGTATGTTCGTAAATATCTGGGCGGTGTCGGGCATTGTCAGAGTTTTTCCCCTTTACTTTCACCAGTGTGGAATGTTTGCAGGCGTCACACCACAAACGACAGTTCCACCACGTTATTGTTCTACGGGAAATTCCCTTCCCACTCTACAAGTCGGCTTTACGCTGCCCTCCATAGCCTGGCGACAATTAGAATTTAACGGGTGTGGGGATGTTTGTCAAAGGAAAATATTCGGCAATACAAAAAAATTATGAGAATTTTTGTGGCAGGGTTGAGCAGAAATTTTATGTATGCTTGAAATTCTGACGGATATTTGGGAAACTTGGCTGACTGACAGTTTTCGCTTTTATGGAGTTGGTATGGGACTTTTTAGTAAAACAGCGCAGTATCTTAGAGAGCGTTTGAGTAAGACCCGCAACAGGATTAGCTCGAGTTTGTCGTCGGTTTTGACGTTGGGCAGGGATATTGATGGGGATTTGCTTGACGAGCTTGAGGAGACGCTGATAAGCGATGATATCGGTGTTGAGATGACGGGCAAGCTGATTTCGGACCTGCGGGCGGCTTATCGGGGGCGGCAGATTGCGAAAAGTGAGGATATTGTACCATTTTTGAAGGAGCACATGAAAAGCTACTGGCCCGAGCGGGACAGACAATTGCGGATTGCCGAGTCGGGGCCGACGACGATTTTGGTGGCGGGTATAAACGGGTCGGGTAAAACGACGAGTATTGCGAAGCTGGCATACGTGCTGAGGCGGGACAACAAGAAGGTGATTGTGGCGGCGTGTGATACGTTTCGTGCTGCGGCGGTCGAACAACTGACAATCTGGGCGGAGCGTATCGGGGTTGATATTGTGAAGCAACAATCGGGCAGCGACCCTGCGGCGGTTGCGTTCGATGCTTGCCAGGCTGCCTTGTCGCGAGGTGCTGATTTTTTGATTCTGGATACGGCCGGCCGGCTGCATACGAAAAAGAACCTGATGGCCGAGCTTAAGAAGATCAGAGATGTAGTGGCGAAGAAGATTCCGGGCGCCCCAACAGAAGTGCTGCTGGTGCTTGACGCGACAACGGGACAGAACGCGATTATCCAGGCGAAGATGTTCACGGCGGTGATTGATGTTACGGGGATATTCTTGGCCAAGCTTGACGGCACGGCCCGCGGGGGGATAGTGGTCGCGATTAAGGACATGCTGGACATACCGGTGAAATTTGTCGGCCTGGGTGAAAAGCCGGAGGACATTGCCGAGTTCAACCCGGCCGAATTCGTCGAGGCGCTATTTAATTAAGTTTTTGCAAAAGTCCTGCTATAAATTAAATGCGCTCAACTTCCAAGAGGTTCGGGGCTAAAGCTTCAATTACCCCTCCCTCACGGTCGGGGCTCTGTTTGTGAAGCGCATAGATCCTTTATAATCCGTATAAGAAAGGCATTGCGGGCCCATGCCCGCAATGCCTCACCAGGTTAAGGTAATTGAATGCAACTTGCTAATCAGGCCGAGGTTATTGGTCGCATCGTTTCAGCAACCTTTGTGTGTTGTGCCTTGCGCCGTTTAATGGTTCTTTGCGGTTCGGGGATATCGCTCGCATCAGCAGAGGCTATGCGCACCGCCTCAGCCGCTGTTGGGGCATAAAGGTCTGCCCCGATTTCCTCCCACAATCCATCGGCGCGGTCAAAGACACCCCCGGAGAGCATGACCTTCATATCTGGCCAGGCATTTACCGTCTTGATAGTGTCGATAAGTTCGCGAACCTGGGGGGCAGCCTTTGGCTTTATGCCGTACAGAAGGAGGATGTGGGGGTGGTAACTGTGAACAAAGGCCAGGATGTCATCGTTGTTGACATCGCCGCCGAGAAATCTTGCTTCCCAGCCGTCACTTTCGAACAGGTCGGTGATCATTTGGCCACCGAGCTCGGCGTGTTGGTTTGCTGAGCAGCAAACAACAATCTTTTTGGAAGTCTGAGGCTTTCGGGGCAGCTTGTTCTGCAACTGGTCTACGATGGTGTGGTTGATTCGCGTGGCGAAGGCCTGCTGGGCGGCATCTATCCTGTTTTGACTATACAGCTTGTCGATTTCAACCATGATTGGCCAGATAACGTCCATGTACACATTATTTGCGGGCACGCCGCTTTGTAGGGTTTCTTCGATGACAGCTCTACAGGCCAGCCTGTTTCCGGTTAGCAGCCTTTGTAAGTACTTTTCGAGTGCGTGTTTTTTTAGCATCATTGTGCTTCCATTATTAGTTTGTTGCTTCAGTTATTGCCCATATTATCTGCATGTGTCTGTTTTTTTCTGTGTTTGCAGCCACCAGAGTTAATATAGGCAACATCGGCAAATATGGTAATATAGCTATCGGAAAGCAGCTACAAAAATCTTGAGTTAAAATAGGCAAGACGGAACTAACAGCGGCGTCTCCCCCAAATTAACATTTCTGGCTTAACTTCAGGTTGATTCTGACGTTATCGCTCGAGCCACGAATTCAGGACCGGTAAAAGCGTTCATTTAATGTCAACAGGGCGACTGTTTTTTTTGATTTTGGCCGGATTTTTACAGCGCCGGCGGTTACGGCGCGTGGCCGGGAGGCGCGGTATGCGAGTCGTGTTTTTTTGAAAATTGAGTGGTAAAAAGCCGATAGTCAGTGTAGAAGATGATAAAATGATGGTTTTTAGCGAATGATTGAGGATGGCGTTATGCTTGAGAACATCGGCATAAAGACAGTGGATTGCATTGGCAACATCGGGCGGTTTGCCAGGTTTTCGGGCAGGACGGCCGCAGCGTCGGTACAAACCTGTTTTCAGCCGAGGACTTATCCGTTGGTATGGGCCCAGATGAATACGATTGGCGTTCGCAGCGTCCCGGTGATTATGGCAACGGGTGCATTCGTGGGCATGATTTTGGCCGTTCAGGCGTATGACCAGCTTGCGGGCATGGGCCTTGAGGAGCATCTCGGCGTCTTGATTAATATTGCTGTTGTCAAGGAATTAGGCCCTGTCCTTGCGGCGGTCATGCTTGCGGGGCGAGTGGGTGGAGCCTTGACGGCCGAACTTGGAACGATGAACGTTACCGAACAGATATCAGCCGTGCGTAGCATGGGTACGGATCCCGTTAAGCACCTCGTTGCGCCGCGCGTGTTAGCGTGTCTGCTGCTGACGCCGTTCCTGATTATTTACGCGGACCTCCTGGGCATTATCGGGGGTTGCTTTATAAGCGTGGTACATTTTGGAATAAACAGCAGGGCGTATTGGGAATTCAGTGCGAGGGGTGTTGAGATGTGGGACATTTTGACGGGGATCGTAAAGGGCTTCTTTTTCGGAGGTGTGATTGCCGGTATCAGTTGTTACAAAGGCTTTAACTGCAGAGAAGGCGCACAGGGTGTTGGGGAAGCGTGCACGGAGGCTTTTGTGGGGAGTTTTATCTTGATTCTCGCGATTAATTTTCTCTTCGCCGTTATCGCCAAAGCGATATACAATACTTTCTGGTCTATTCAGCCGCTACTGTAACGGGAGGAGACAAGAGTGAGAAAAGAGGTTGAGCTTGACAGCGGCGTAATAGTCGTCAAGGATCTCGTAAAGAAGTTCGATACGGAACTGGTTCTTGATGGTATTTCCCTGGCCGCAGAGGAGGGCAAAACAACCGTCATCATCGGGCCCAGCGGCTGTGGAAAGACCGTCTTGATGAAGCACATGATTGTGCTGGAACGACCGAGTGCAGGCGAGGTCTATTTCAAAGGCCGACGTATCGACGACCTGCCCGAACGTGAACTCGAAAAAGTGCGCACCCAATATGGTTTCCTCTTTCAGGGCGGCGCCCTTTTTGACAGTCTCAGCGTTTACGAGAATATTATCTTTCCCATCAGGCAGCATCACGAAATCACAGATTGGAAGGGGATAGATGAGCTGGTTAAGAACAAGCTGGCGATGGTGGGGATGGATGGTTTCCAGACTCACTACCCGGGGAGTCTGTCGGGCGGTCAGAAGAAACGGGTGGCACTGGCAAGGGCAATCGCGATGAACCCGCACGTGATTCTTTATGATGAGCCGACAACCGGCCTTGACCCGATCCGTGCAGATATTATTAACGAGCTTATCCTGAAACTGCAGAAGGAGCTGGACGTAACCAGCGTCATCGTCACGCACGACATGAAAAGTGCGTACAAGATCGGCGATCGCATCATTATGCTGCATGAAGCCAAAATCATTGCCGACGGTGACGCCGAGCACATTCGCAATCATCCTCACCCGGCTGTCCAGCAGTTTATCCACGGCAAAGTAAGCGAAGAGGACCTTGCAGCGCTGCGCCTGGGCGGCACGAAGTTCGAGACCCAATACACTCCCGAAGATTTCAAGTAACTGGAGGAAACCCCGCCCGGCGGGCCCCGAGGTGTCCCCGATGTATCGGGACATGCGGGACACGCGGGGCTAAATAGGATGTCAGTGGACCAAGACTGGTCTTGCTGAGTAGGTAGCAAAATGTTTTGCCGAAGGGGCGGTGTGCGGCTATACTTTCATTTCTGCGGGCTAATTGTATTGGATTGAACTAATGGTGCAAAAGAAGCCGGAACAAATCGGCGCCGAACTGGCGCAGCTCATCAAGGGGAATGTATCGGTTGATATATTCAGCCGGGTCGCCTTCAGTACGGACGCGAGTATCTACCAGATTTTGCCGGCGTGTGTAGTTGAGCCGCGTGATGCCGATGATGTAATAGCGTCGGTGAAATACGCGCGCCAGAATAATATCCCAATTGCCGCCCGCGGTGCAGGCAGTGGTGTGGCAGGCGAATCGCTTACGAGCGGGATTGTTATAAACACGGCCCGCTACATGACCGAAATTGTGGGCGTTGAGCGTGATGGCCAGGTTGTCGTATGCGGGCCGGGGGTGGTGTTAGATGATCTGAATAACTACCTTGCCAGATTCGGAAAAAAGATAGGCCCGGACCCATCCAGCGGCGACCGGGCTGTTATCGGCGGCATCGTTGCCAATAACGCGACAGGCGCTCATTCGCTCCAGTACGGTTACATCGCCGGATATGTTGAGAGGGTGGAAGTGGTTTTGGCGGATGGGAGCATCACGGAATTTACAAATAATGTTGACCCTGCCGGCGTGACCAATGACAAAGTTGCACGCATTGCGAAACAGTGCCTGGCTTTACTTGGCGGCAAAGAGGAGATGATAGCCGAGGCACTACCGGAAACTAAACGCAATCGGTGCGGTTACAATATCGCCGGGATTTGCCATGATGGGAGAATCGATTTAGCGAAGCTTTTAGTTGGCTCGGAAGGCACGTTGGGGATATTCACGAAGGTAGCCCTTCGAACGGTTGACGTGCCGAAGGCCAAGGCACTGTTGCAGTTCGAATTTGACTCCTTCGAGAAGATGGCCAAAGCTGTGCCCGTTATCGTAGCCAGCGGCGCATCGGCCTGTGAATTGATGGACAAGACACTCATCGACATGGCGGCGGAAGCATTACCCGAGTATCGCGACATCCTGCCGAGAGACTGCGCAGCGTCTCTGTTGGTTGAGCATACGGCAGCAAGCATAGATGAAGCGACCGCGAAGATAAACGAGACCGGCTCGAGGGTAGGCGGACTGGCCTTGCATAAAAAACACGTTTTCGACCCTGCCGAGCAGAGGCGTCTCTGGAAGGCGAGAAAAGACGCCGTGCCGCTTTTGGACAGGAAAAAAGGGCCGAGCCATCCTGTGGCGATTATCGAGGACGTATCCGTCGCAAACAATCGTCTGGCGGAATATATCACAGGGCTGGAGGCTATCGGCGACCGATATAGTATCCCGATGGCTTTTTACGGGCACGCGGGCGACGGGGAACTGCACATTCGTCCATACCTGGACCTGAGTACCCCGACTGGTGTTAAGAATCTGTGCGGTATCGCTGCCGAGGTTTTCGAATTAGCCTGGTCGTTAGGCGGCACAATCAGTGGCGAGCACGCCGACGGTCTTTTGCGGGCGGCCTTTATAGAGAGACAATACGGCCGCGAGTTTTATGAGCTGCTGAAAGGCATAAAGAACATCTTCGACCCGGCAGGATTGATGAATCCGGGCAAGATAATCAACGACGACCCCGGCATTATGATGAAGAACCTTCGCGCCGCTCACATTGTGTTTGCCGAGCGCCTGATGACGAACCTGAATTTTGACCCGAAGGAATTCAGGTATGAGATCGAGCAGTGCTGCGGCGACGGCGTATGTCTGGCATCGCAGGAGGGCACGAGGATGTGTCCGGTTTTCCGTGCGGTGGGCGAGGAGTTGGCGTGTTCGCGGGCAAAGGCAAATCTGCTGCGGGCCTGGATAACGGGTGTTTTGAAAAAGGAGGACTTCGAGTCGGATGAATTCAAGAGGATATTGGGGCTGTGCATAAACTGTAAGATGTGCTCGGTCGAGTGTCCATCCGGCGTTGATATTTCAAAGCTCATTATCGAGGCGCGGGCCGAGTATGCCAAGCGAAAAGGCCTGACACGAACGGAGAAGACGCTGGCGCGGAATCGGCGTCTGAGTGTGTTGGGCAGTGCATTCTCCCCGATAAGCAACTTTGTAATGGGCAGTGTGTTCTTTAAGTTGCTGCTGGAAAAGTACACCGGCCTTGACATGCGCAGGACAATGCCGAGGTTTCAAAGAGGTTCGTTTCTTAAGAAAGGTCGAAGATACCTGGCAAGAGCAGGCCCTGTCGCCAGCCCAGTGGATAAGGTTGCATATTTCGTAGATAGTTACGCCAATTACAACGACCATGAATTGGGTTTTGCCGTTATAAAGTGCTTAAGGCACAATAACATCGATGTCATACTGCCGAATCAACTGCCTGCGCCGCTGCCGGCCATGGTGTATGGCGACTTAAAAACCGCTCGCAAGGACCTTGGCTATATTGTCAGGAACCTGGCCCAAACTGTGCGAGCGGGCTACAACGTTGTGTGTTCGGAGCCAAGTGCTGCGCTTTGCCTTCGCAGCGACCTGCCGCTTTTAATCGACTCGGCAGACGCCAAACTCATCTCAGCTAACACATACGAACTGATGAGCTACCTCCAGGATTTGCACAGGCAGGGGAAATTAAGGACGAAGATGTCAGCCGAGGAGCGCCAGTTTGCCTACCACACGCCCTGCCATCTGTTCGCGCTCGGGTTGGCGGGCGCAGGTACTGAATTGCTGACAGAACTTACAAATGTTAGAATAACAGATATAAACGCCGGGTGCTGCGGGCTGGCCGGGACCTATGGCATGCAAAAGAAAAACTTCGATCTCTCGGTCGAGATAGCAAAAGATATGGTTGAGGCCCTGAACGCTGTGGGCACAAAACACGTCATGACCGAATGCGCAGCCTGCAAGATGCAGATTGAGCAATTGACCCGCAAAATGGTCATCCACCCAATCAAGGTCTTAGCAAAGGCATACGGCCTGTTGTGATATAATGTAGGGTGGGCCTATGGCCCATGTGGAAATAATTGGGAGCAAGAATATCAGCAAAAGGGATGGGAATTGAAGACGGCGGTTTTGTGGGAATCGGCTGAAGACAGCAAAGTCAGGTGCTATCTGTGTAACTGGCGGTGTGCGATTGCCGCGGGCAAGGTGGGTCGATGCGGTGTGAGACAAAATGTCGATGGAGTGCTGTATTCGCTCGTCTATGACAAGGTTTGTTCAGCCAATGTCGACCCCATCGAGAAAAAGCCCTTGTTTCATTTTCAGCCGGGCTCGAAGAGCTTTTCAATCGCAACGCCCGGGTGCAATTTCCGGTGCGTGTTCTGCCAGAACTGGCAAATCAGCCAGGAGGCCCTGGAAGGTCATATCGAAGGTCGAGCGTATGCGCCCGAGGACATTGTAAACACGGCTGTTCGTACCGGCTGCGCGAGTATCGCATATACCTACACCGAGCCGACGATTTTCATGGAGCTGTGTGCAGATTGCGGCCGATTGGCAAAGGAAAAAGGCATTGCCAATGTTTTTGTGAGTAACGGCTTTATGACGCGAGAAGCGGTTGACTTCGCAAAGGACTGGCTGGACGGTATCAATATCGACCTGAAGTCCTTCCGCGAGGATTATTATAAGAACCTTTGCAAGGCGAAACTGGCACCTGTATTGGATACGATTCGTTACATCGCTAAGGAAACCGACATCTGGCTGGAGCTTACGACGCTGATTGTGCCCGGTGAAAACGACGGCGACGATGAGCTTAAGCAAATCGCCGACTTTATTGTTACCGGCGCCGGCCCTGACGTCCCATGGCACGTGAGCAGGTTCTATCCGCAGTATAAGATGGATGACAAAACCGCCACTCATCCTGCTACACTCGAAAAGGCATTACAGATAGGCAAAACCGCCGGCCTGCACTACATCTACGTGGGCAATCTGCTCGGCTCACAAGCCGAAAGCACCTTCTGCCACAACTGCGGCCACATACTCATCGAGCGAACCGGCTACACGATTCGCTCCAACAGAATAACTAATAACTGCTGCCCCGACTGTAACACCAAAATCCCCGGCTACGAATTATAAGCCAATGAAGTGCCAGCGGCGGGCTAAACACTATTCACTAAATACCATTGGCTATATACTATGGTTATGAAAATAATTGCAGATTCGAATATTCCGTTTTTCGAGGAGTGTTTTTCATCGCTTGGCGATGCCAAGGCAGTTCCCGCTGGCGAGATAACGGCTGATGCCGTGCGCGATGCCGATATCCTGCTGGTCCGAAGCGTTACAAAGGTCAATGAAGAGCTGTTAAAGAAAAGTAGTGTCAAATTTGTCGGCTCAGCCACAAGTGGCTTTGAACACATCGATACAAACTTTCTGCAAATGAAGGGTGTCGGCTTTGCATACGCGCCCGGCTCAAATGCAAACTCCGTCGCTGAATATGTAGTTGCCGCCCTGCTCGCGCTGGCAAAGAAACACAAGTTCCAACTGCAGGGAAAAACCATCGGCATCATCGGCGCAGGCCATATCGGCAGTAAAGTCGCCGACAAGGCCAGCGCCCTCGGCATGAAGGTCCTCTTAAACGACCCGCCCTTACAGAGAGAAACGAACGACCCAAAATATCTGCCCCTGGACTGGCTTTACGATTGTGATTTTGTAACTATGCACCCGCCGCTAACCTTTGAGGGCATTGACAAGACCTTCCACTTAGCTGATGAAGCGTTCTTCGATTCACTAAGGGCCGGCGCCTTCTTCATTAACACCGCCCGCGGCCCTGTCGCCGACACCAAGGCCTTAAAGGGCGCGATAAGATCCGGCAAGTTGGCCGGTGCGGTCGTTGACGTCTGGGAGGATGAGCCGAACATCGACAATGAGCTGATTCTAAAGGCTGATTTATCCACGCCGCACATCGCCGGCTACTCACTCGACGGCAAAGTCGCAGGGTTGATGATGATATACGAAGCAGCCCGCAAATACTTTGGCATTGAGCCGAAATGTACTGCTGATGATTTTCTGCCGGCGCCCGATATGGGGCAAATTACGATTGACCCTGACACCGGCACGGAGCAAAATATAATCCATGACACGATCCAGCAGATTTATGTTATCAATCGCGATGACTTTAACACGCGCGAAATTTTGATTGTGCCGCCCGAGCAAAGGGCAAAATGGTTTAATGACCTGCGGGCAGACTATCCGGTGCGCAGGGAATTTCAAAATACGCGGATTGTCTTTAAGCGTCCGTGTGATTCTCTCGCAGCGAAACTAAAGGGCATTGGATTCAGGGTGGAAAATGGCTAAAGCCGACATATTGAAGTGGCCCGGCGGGAGGCTGGATTTTTCGGCTGGCTGTATTGCGATGGGCGTTTTGAACGTTACGCCGGACTCATTCAGCGACGGCGGTGAGTTTCTCAATGCGGATAAAGCCGTCGCACACGGCGCGAGCATGGCAAGGGCAGGTGCTGCGATAATCGACGTGGGGGCGGAATCGTCCCGGCCCGGCTCCCAGCCGGTCAGCTCTGGCGAGCAGATTGAAAGGGCAATCCCTGTAATTGAGCAATTGGCTGCGAAGATTGATATCCCAATCAGCATTGACACAACCGATTCTACCGTTGCAAAAGCGGCCTTGGACGCCGGTGCGGCTATGATTAACGACATTACCGCGCTGGCCGATGACGATATGGCCAGGTTAGCTGCCGAAAGAGAGGTGCCGGCCGTGCTGATGCACATGCTGGGTGAGCCTGCAACTATGCAAGCCGAGCCGGAATATGATGATGTGGCAAGCGAGGTGCTGGACTTTTTGTTAGTTAGGGCGAAGCGGGCCGAGGGGTTTGGCATCGCAGCAGAGATGATTTTCATTGACCCGGGTATCGGGTTCGGCAAGACGACCGAGCACAATCTTGAGCTTTTGCGGAATCTGGATAAATTCGTCGCCACAGGCTACCGCGTGTTGGTAGGGGCCAGCAGAAAACGGTTTATCGGCGACCTCACCGGCAAGTCAAAGCCCGCCGAGCGCCTCTTCGGCACAGCGGCATCGGTCGCGCTGGCCGCCGCCGCGGGCGTCTCAGTAGTGCGGGTGCACGATGTAGCCCAAATGGTCGATGTCCTGAACGTGGTGAACTCTATCAGTTGAGCGGCTAATTTACACATGGCCGGATTTCTCAATTTCAGCCGGGATCGCAGAAAACGGTCGAGGTTTATTTTTTGGGTTTGTGGAGTTTTTCCCAGTTTTCGGTTGCTTCGGGTCGTCGGAGATAATAGGGGACGAGGGTAGTGGGGTCGGCGAAGTCGCCGGCTTTTGCTTTTTTTCGGCATACGGAATATACGGCGCGGGCGCGGGCGGGCCAGTAGTCGGCGTCCAAAAAGCATACGCCGGGGACGCCGAAGGCATCTTTGTAATATACGAGGCCTTCGCCTAAGAGCCATATCGGATTATCAGGTTGGGCGAAGCGGGCGAGGAAGTCGGATGCGGTTATCAGACAGTCAGTTGCTATTTTTTGCCAGTTGCCGTGGGTGTTTTCATATAAGCTGACGTAGAACTGTTTGCGTTTGGCGTCGAGGATGGTGGCGAGGCGGGAAATTTTTATTTTTTTATCTTTTATATATTCGGATGCGTTGACGGTAAGGACGTCCATTGTGTCGGCGGCGACGATTTTGGTGCCGTTTGCCAAGGCCATCATCTTTGCCATCGTGACGGCGATTCGCAGGCCGGTGAAGCTGCCGGGGCCGGCGGCGATGTAGATATGGGCGAGGTCGGTGATGTGCCTGTCGATGCGTTTAAGAAGGGCGGCGGCGGCGGGAAAAAGCTGCGTACTGTGGGTCATCGGGCCTGAAAACACGATTTCGTCAATAATTTTGTCGCCTATTCCAACGGCGACGGAGCCTGTTCTGCCGGAAGTTTCGACCGCTAATGCAAGTTCGTCATTTGCAGGCTGATTCACGATTTTTACCTTCAAATCAACAGGATTTGCCGAGTCCGATGCACGGTTTTGTGAACTATAACGCGAGGCAATTTGAATTACAACATTGGTTTGGGTGGGTGAAACAAATTTTTTGCTTGAAAAAAAAGTTGTTTACATGTACACTGACGGTACTATTTTAGTATGCAGGTGTATTAAAAATTTCATAAATAGTCTTGACTTTTCGAAACTTTTTCAGTAGTGCTTTATGAGTTGGAGGCCTATGGTGGCACGAATTTTGGTTTTAATTAGATGTTTTAGGCTGCGAACGCTGGTGATTTTCGCCGGTGTGTTGGGCGTATTTTTGGCATATGGGGGCCTTGCGCTTGCCCAGCCGGCCTCTAAACAGGAGGCGATGCGACAAAGGGTTCAGTGGAATATAGCCATTGCCGAGGACCAGTATCAGCGCGGGCTTTATAAAGAAACCGAACAGACTCTGCTGAAGACGCAGAGTGAATATGACGCGTATATGAGTTCTCAGGACAGGGAGAAGGTGGGGGGGCTTTTGGCTCAGGTTCGTCTGGCGCTGGCTGAGAGGGAAAAGATCGCCGGCTACCTGCAGGCGAGTGACGAGCTGGCGGCGAACAGGCAATATCTCGAGGCGAAGTCTCGTCTTGAGGCAATAAAGGACAACCACTTCCTCACGCCGGATGAGCGCCGGCAGGTGGCGGCGGCTATCAAAAGACTCGACAGGGAATCTGCCTCGTACAAGAAACGGGTCCAGAGTCTCTTTGATGAAAGCGTGAGACTTTATCGTGCCGGTCAAATTGAGGCCGCGCGTGCGGGTTTTGCGGAGGTGGCCATTAGTGGTACGGACGTTGCTTCGCGGGCCCGGATGGCGGCCGAGATGATAAAGGACAGTGAGCTGCTGACAGCGTCTGAGCGGAACCAGATTGCGGCGGGCATCCAGGACTTAGGCAAAAGGCCGGCGTCCTACGAGAATCAGATTCGCAGGCTTTTCGATAAGAACGTGAGACTCTATCAAGCCGGGCGGCTCGAGCAGGCCCGCGCGGGCTTTGTGGAGGTCATCCTTTCAGGGGTCAAGGTCGTTGCAAAAGGCAAGAGTCCACAGGATTATGTTCGGCTGATTGATGAGGCTTTGGCTGGGCGGCAGCAAGTCCCCAGTGTTGAGCCGGTTGCGGGGCCGGAAGACAAGACTGATATGGGAGTGGAAGATGAACTGCTGGGGGTCGAGCCGGCTGAAGTACCCACTGAGCCCCACATTCCGCTCCAAGAGCCTGAAGCCGAGGTGCCGCCCGAGGCGGAAGTTGCATTCGAGCCGCAAGTTTGGCCCGAAGCGGTGATTCGACCGGAGCCGCAACAACTGGAACCTGTTACGGCGCCGGAGGTTGAGGTGGCCGTAGAGCCCGGATACATCGGGATAATAGAGCAGAAGAGGAGGAGGCAGATAAGCTACACTCAGGCTGTTGTGGCGGATGCCGAGGCAAAGGCGCAGGGATACCTGTTGGCCAATGACTTTGGCAGGGCGAAGCAGGCCCTTGCGGCGGCTCTGTCAATAATCAACAAAAACAAGCTTCTGCTCGCCGATGAACTTTACAAACAATACAGTGAGCGGTTGAGGGGTATGGATGAACAGATAACCAGTTATGAGAACAAGTATCTTGGGGATCTGCGGGCGCTGAAGCAATCAGAAACGGAGCAGCTTCGCAGGAAGATGCGGGCAACGATGGAGGCCCAGAGGGCGCAGGCGGTGAAGGACTACATGGCGCGTGCTTACGCTTTCTCAGGCGAGCAACGGTACGATGAAGCGCTGGGCCAGTTAGAACAACTGCTCGCAGTGGAGCCTCTTAACAACCGCGCACTGATTTTCAAGAAGACTCTCGAGGATACAGTCAGATGGCGCGAGCAGCTCGAGATTCAAAAGGAGAGCGAGAAAGAGGAATTGGCGCTTCTGATCGAAACGGGCAGGCAGGGGATACCGTTTACCGACAAGTATAGATTGCCGCGGGACTGGAAGGAGCTGACAGCGGGGCGTAAGGAAGATGTAAGGGTGGGGCTAAGCCCTATCGACGCTGCGGTTTATGTCCAACTGGACCAGATGGTTGATCTGTCCTCACTGACGGAGACTACCTCCCTTGCTGATGCAATTGATATTTTGCGCACTTCAGTCGAGCCTGCATTGATAATCGTTGTTATGTGGAGCGACCTGAGCGAGAACGCATTTGTCGAACAGAGCACCCCAATCAACATGTCCGGGGAGGGCCTGACTAATGTTCGGCTCCGGACGGGGCTTAAGCGGCTGCTTCAGGCGGTTGGCGGTGTGACAATCGAAGGCCTGCCGCTATTAGGCTTCTCAATCGAAGACGGCATCATCACAATAGCGACGACTGATTCTCTGCCGGCAAACTTCGTACAGGACGTTTACGATGTCGGCGAAATAGTAAGTGCACCGGCGATGTTCATGGGCATGATGGGCGGCGGCATGGGCGGCGGCGGGGGGGGCGGCGGGGGCGGCGGCAGAATGGGGGGGGGTAGGAGGGGAGATGAACTGAGCTGTATTAGCGAGCGAGTAAGTGAGGGTTAAAGCTGGTGTCAGGCCGGCGGC
>SDBT01003400.1_pt1 | contig 27561 bp, 25 predicted proteins | sample 2277101 | NCBI WGS metagenome assembly SDBT01 (sample SAMN10404973, study PRJNA504765) | marine sediment metagenome | isolation source: marine sediment core GS10_PC15, 103 cmbsf | place: Arctic Ocean: Southern Knipovich Ridge | collected 2010 | reverse complement strand
TAAACAGATTAAAGCTTGAAAGTAATTTATCTGCTTTTACATACTCCGATGCTATAGAATTCTTGATTAAAGAAAATAGAAATATATGGGAAGCAATTCCCGGTAGATTAAAGTAAAACAAATTATTTATTTTCATAAATTCAGTTTTAATTTAATATTTCACTACTTTTCTTTCTTGATTGCAAAAAAAGTTAAATATTACCTAATCCTAACAAATTTAGCATATCAATATACTTCTTGTGTTTTCAAGATAATCAAGTATCAAATAGAGGTAATCAAGATGGATTCATCTGTCTCTCAAGTCAAACTTTATGGCCCTGGTATTCCTGCTGCTCTGAAACAATTAGAAAAGATAGCTAGTGATCTAATGCTTGGGAAGTATGACAATAAAATAACCCTTGCTAAACCATTCATTGGAGATGCAGCGGATTACGAATTTGTCTGGGAAGGGGTTCCTACAAATGAAGAAACTCTGGATTTTATCGAATTATTAGATAAACTCATACTTGAATGTCATCCAACAAAATACACAATTACTACAAGGATACCAGATTCAGATCCTTTACTCTCTCGCTTCGATTCTCCAGAGGTGACCGGAATAGCTTATACCTTTCTACGAATTTATGGACCAAGCTTAAATCAGGCGATCAGACACCTTAATGAAAAAATTACGGAGAGAATTAAAGGGATAAAATCTACAACGGGTGTTCTGCTTGGAGCTAAAGATTATGCGATTGAATGGTTACATATTCCATCAGTAAATGATATTATTGCACTTTTAACAGAAATTGATAATGTATTATCAGAAACTGGCTGTGTTTACAAAGTCTCTACCAAAAGTAAATTGAAAACCCGTTCTGATCCTTCAGATAAAATAAAAAGTGAACGAACATTGCAGATAGATTCGCCTCCACCAGTTATTTCTGTTGATACCAGTTATTCTTCGGATAATTGATCTATAAATGAGATGTGAACAATGGGTACGAAAATCATTGCTGAACTTTCAACTTTTCCAGTTGGAGAAGGAACCAGCTTAAGTAAATTTGTTAAAAAAGCAGTTCAAGAAATTGAGAAATATAAGGGAGTTAGAGTAGTACATCACCCCATGGGAACAGTAATTGAAGCAGATACTATTGATCAGATCCTTGAGATTACTAAATTAGCCCATGAAGCTATTTTCTCTGCTGGAGCTCAACGAGTCCTTACTCAATTGAAAATTGACGATAGAAAAGATAAAAGTCGTAAAATGGAAGATAAATTAAAAGCAATTTCAGTAGAAACATAGTAGTATTATATAAGTTTGATCTTAGGAGAAATTTCTCTCAATTTTTAGGATTCTGTTTATTTCATCAAATATCTGGACTTTTTTGACTGAATTGATATCAGTGATATCTTCCATCATTTTTGCTTTTTTTAATAATGCCTTTTTACTAGAGGATGAGAGCTTGAATGGATTGATAATTAGAAGCTTCATCATTTCTTTAGGTTCTATTTTTAATGTGTCACTTCCATAGGATCGTCCAATGTCCTGTAAGGCAAGTTTTGTGATATTTGAATTTAGAATAACCCAAAAAAGAAGTAAAATTTCTTTTGACGGCTTCGATTCAGGTAGAGGATATAGCATTAGAAATGTGTTAAGTGGGCGTAATTTTGCTTGATTTAAGATAAATCTAGGATTCCCTCTACTCAAATAGGTGTAGATAAAATAAGGAATCTCTCTTTTTTCTGTGAAATACCATTTTTTTCTAGTTTTTACTAAACTCCCTTCATTAACTTTAGTTTCAATACCAAATTTTAGATACGAGAGTAAATTTTCATCTTCAATATCATTAGATTGTCTTTGAAGATTTAATAGCCACACTTTCTTTCCTTCTTTCCTCATACAATCAAAATCTTCATCAGATAGTATAAATTTCTGAATATACCTAGTTTTAGTTATAGTAGGTACAACAAATTCATTTGCAATTTTGTAGTTCCTCAATTCGTTTTCTGTTAGGGTGAAAAAATCATTCTTTCCTGTTGCTATTCCACGCATCACCTTAAAGAATTGCGAAAGTTCTACTAATTTCTTATTCCTCTCTTTAGCTGAAAAAACTCTTGGACTTGTCCAGTTTTTTTCGGGATCGAGAAATGATTGTTTCTGAATATAAAATTCACCTTCATCCAATTTTTTTGTATCACTCTGATTATCAACTAAATTAGTAATAATTTCGGTTGTGGAAGTCCAATTATTAATTACAATGAGTTTAGTTTGAGAATTTTTTTCAGGTTTTTTTCCATCAACTACAAAAATACACGCAGCTGTATCCACGCTTGGAAAAACACAGAGAGATTGCTCAAAAACAATAATGAAAGGAATGGAGAAATTATCTTTCAGGATTTTCTTTAAATATGAGCTGTTTCGCGATTCAAAAGCAATGGTTGGTGTAATGAAGACCATTCGACCTCCATGGGTAAGATAAGTCATCGATTTTAAAATAAAATAAACAAATAAACTTGAAATACGACTGAATTTTCCTCCAAAGGTATTCTCAATATCACTTCCTGCATTCTTTTTCAGAGATGATGATAGTGTATGATGACGTGAATAAGGAGGGTTACATATTATTCCATCAAACCCCATCGCCTTTTTGTTGTTGAAATATGAATCTAAACTTGCAGGTGTGGAGAATGCTAGCTTTAATTCAATCGAATTAGCAAACTGTCCTATATCTCCTTTCAAAAAATCCCCATAGATATATTCATTAGAAGTATTAGGATGATATGAGTTAGCAGTAGCGATTTCAAAAAGTAAAGGATGAATCTCCAATTCTGATGTTTTTCCATCATATTCTGGATTCGTTCGCTTCAAAACTTGAATAAATGTTCCTGGGCCACAACAGGGATCAAGAATATTTATTGGATTTTTCTGAAGCAATAGTTCGATCATGAATTCTGAGATATAATCTGGAGTCCAGAACTGCCCTAATTTTCTTCGATATTCCTGTTTTAAAGTTTCTTCATATAATTCAGCAAATAAATTCTCAGTATGTTTACTAAATTCAGATTTATATGAAAATAATTCAGGAAAAACTACAAAACTGCTTTTTATTGCAATTTTACTTAATATTGAAGAAGTAAATACTCTCTTGAATTTTTGCTCAAGAATGGAAAACAGCGTTTCAATTGACAAGTTCATATACGAATTTTTCTTTTCGTTTTGAATAATAAAATTTAATCGATTTAAGATTAATAATGCTGTGAGCTTTCGAACAACATTAGGACAATCTAATGGAATTCCCATTGTTTCTAAAAAGGTGTATAATTCCTCACGATTTTCCGGAGATATATCTTCCATAAAATTAGATGGGATGGAGTCAACAATCCTTGCGAGTAAGTCTACAATTTTAGAAGAGATTAATTGACTCAGAGTTTTTCAGTCCTTATTTTTCTTTAAGTTTTTGTAATACAACAATGAAAGACATTGTCATAGAATTATAATATGTGTTTCCTCCTCCTAAATGGATCAATCTCCTTTCTCGATTTTGATTCCATACAATCAGATCATAATAAATGAATCCAGAGTTAACAGCTAAGTTAGCTAAGTCAGAATGGAAATTAACATAGGGTTTGTTATTTTTCATATCTCGAAAATCTCGGACAATCCAGATCGCAAATCCCCCTGGTTTCAAGACATCTAAAACTTGTTTGTGTAACATTTCGATACTTCGAAGAAACCCCTCATATGTTGTAATATTGCCTAAATCTTCTTTATCGCCCGAATAGGGATGGGGGATCAAGGAAGATGGACCTATATTTAAGTCATCCTGAACGTTATCTGATAAAATGATATTTGAACCTTTCTCGTCAGTTAAAAAACCATCTAAGGATTGAATGTTTTTTTCTTGCCTTTTTTTCCTCCTTCTAAATACACTTTCTGATCCTCGTCGCTCTGCTTCTTCTTCTACCTTATGAAGAATATTAAAGTACGGAGGGCTTGTAATCATCAAATCTATACTGTTTTTTTCAATATGAGAATGTAAATTTTTATTATTATCGTTAATCAATCTAATTACATTTTGTTTTTCAGTTTCTTCTGATATAAATCCCATTAGACTACCAAATTTTCGTTTTTCTAAAGTTTTTGTCCATTTCACGTATTGAGGGTTAAGCTCGATTCCGATTGCATTTCTTCCTAAAATTCTGGCTGCGAACAAAGATAGACCTACTCCTGAAAAGATATCTAAAACCGTATCTTTCTTCTTTGTGAAAATATCAAGAAAATATTCTATAAGGGATTGAGGAAAGGTTGCTCCGTGTTTTACATATTCAGGTTCTCGAACCGATGAAAAACCCTGAATGACGTTCGAATATGAATAGCTTTTTTGAGGAGAAGTAATTCGATTTTTGTTGATAAAAGCGTTAGTAAATTTTTCCTTATGACTTTCGATCATTTCTTCAGTTTTTTTAAAGCAAAGAAGGAAAGTAGGAGAATAAGAGCTCTCAGATTTCATATTTGATAGCGCCCAAAGATCAGTATGCAGGAAATTATGATATTTTAATATTTGTATGATAAATTGATGTGCTGGGAAATAGTTGATACTTTCTTCTGGGTCAGAAAAATTCCCAACAATTACAAGTAAATATTTATTAAGTTTTAATGAGGTTTGAATATTTTTGCTCTTCTTATTTAACCATTTTTCTGCTTTAAGAAAACTATTGATAGAATTTACACCTTCTAGATCAAGAATCACTAGCTCGAAATTATCTGAGTCAGTGAATTCTGAGAAATAATTCCTACCTAGAAGTGTTCTTTTTCTCCATTTAGTGTTTTCCTGACAACTGAAATAGCCGATATCAGAATTTTTCTTTGAATATACTTGAGAAAGTCGCTTTAATAGCTCTATCTTAGATGAGAATAATATAACTGAAGTTGATAATTGTGTCCATTCTTTCGCTGATAATTCATTTAGTTTGTTTGATTTTAATGGATGCAATTTGACGAATCTCTTCCTTTTTCAATTTACTGAATGAAAATCTGCCTGATGAAAAAATGAAAAGAAAATGCTACAAAGATCAATAGACCGTTGTCTTAAAGATTATTAATTTATCATCCTTCCTTAAATAAAGAATAGAATCCAAGAATTGAGTAGGTAGCAGTCCCTTTCCAGAGTGCAGATTCATCTACTTGGAATTTTGAATGATGGTGGGGAAAAATGATTCCTTTTTCTTCATTATAGATTCCTAAGGTGAGAAAAGCTCCTTTTGTTATTTGAAGATAGAAAGCAAAATCTTCTCCACCCATACTAGGCTCCATAATTTTTACTTCATCCAAATCAGCAAGAATGTCAATTACATTATCCACCGTGTCAGCATCGTTTATCAAAGGTGGATAAGATATCGGATCAAATTCAACTTTACCAATGCATCTCCATGCTTTGCTGTATCCTACTACTATTTCTTCAATTCTCTTTATGATATGATTGCGAACTTCATTATTCATTGTCCTAAATGTTCCTTCAAGAGTTGCAGTTTCGGGAATAATGTTGTGTGCATTACTACCTTCGAATTGAGGAGTAGTGAGAACTCTAGGTTCAAAAGGATCAATTTCACGACTAATTATCTTTTGTAACGCATTATAGATATCCATTAACACTGCAGTAGGATCCATAGTTTGTTGTGGTGCTGCAGCATGTCCACCCTTTCCTGTTATTATTATTTTGAATTGATTAGCTGAAGCAAGCATTGGTCCTTTTCGGGTGCCAATTGTTCCAGATGGTAATTCTCTCCAAACGTGAATTCCAAAAACAGCATCAATACTATCAAAATGGCCTTCATCTACGATCATCTTTCCTCCTCCTCCTCCTTCTTCAGCAGGTTGAAAAATGAGTTTTAGTGTTCCAGAAAGATACTCTTTATTGCCATATAGGATTTTTGCGGCTCCTAGTAACATTGCCACATGAGAATCATGGCCACATGCATGCATTTTTCCAGGATTTTTACTTTTATAGGGTACATCATTTTCTTCTGTGACGTTTAATGCATCCATATCTGCACGAAGTGCTACAACCAACCCTTCTTTTCCAGTATCTAAAGTTGCAATAATCCCTGTCTTTGCTACTTTCTCTGTTGTATATCCGATATCATGTAGCTCCTTTTCAATGAACTTTGCTGTCTCTACTTCTTCAAATCCAGTTTCAGGATGCATATGAATGTGACGGCGTGTATCTATTATATAAGATTCAAAAGATTTTGATTCTTTGATTAATTTTTGTTTTAGTTCCTTTTTATTCATCATAATAATCTCCTTTACTAATGGAATTCAAACAAGATGGTCTAAAACGAAGTGAAAATTGTTTTTTTATAAATATTAAATCTATTTTTGAAAAATAATGCTCTAGTGCAAGAATTCTAAAAAGCTCTGTTTTACTTGTATGTATAGATCTCCTTGGTGTAGAGTTTTTACATCAACTTTACCTAAAGTAGGGATACGGAGTTTTGTACTCGTTTTAGTATGAGGTGGAATATGAACTCTAATCCTTTGATTTTGCCATATACTCCCTTTTCCTTTACATGTCTCACATGGATGTACAGGTACCCAACCTAATCCTAGACATCTACTACAGGGAATTGTAATTGTAATTTTATCAATTGTATTGTATTGACGGCCTTGTTTGCACCTGTTACATTCAATTTGAACAGTCATCGGTTTATTTCTTTTTCCTCCACATGAATGACATAGCATTGGAATTTTCACGCCAATAACTTTGTCTATTCCGTTTATTAGCTCGTTTTTCTTAACCCTTAATGTCCTAATAACATCATATTGCTGTAATCTCCTTCCTTCAGGATAATGATGATTATAAGGTCTACGAGTTATGATTGGCCCTTGAAGTCGATTCCATAATAAAAATTGTACCTTATAGAATTGCAGTAGATAGTAAGGATCCTTCCTGATGTCTTGACGAACTAGAATAGCTCCGAGAGGAAGTAGAAAGAAACCCGCGACTAATATTGGCACATTTGTGGTAAAAATGCCTTCAAAAATAAAAATCACGGCTAAAATTAACAAATTTACCTTTAATAAAAACCTAATCATCCAATTTCTTGCTTTCTTTGGAATTCCATTTGGATACATTAATCGTCAGCCATACTATGTATTTTATTTCAGTTAACTGCCGTATTCATCATTTTTGAAGGTCGAATATCAATTTTGCGAATAAATTGTCCAGAAGTACTTATGAGACTTAGATATTATGAAACACTTAACCCAACTTTTAATAATATCATTCTAATGAACATATTTTTAACTTAGAGAGTAGTAGGATTGAATTAATGAAATATAAAAATCGTGGCTTTTGTCCGTATCGTGTGCAAAAGGGGAATTTTCAGGCAGGATGTGCTCTTCAGTTGGGAAGAGAGGTTCTTTGCTACTCACAGGACCACAAGCCATTATTATCGCAAGATAGTGGTTATTTCTGTCCAAAACTTAAATTTACGCTCTCTTTTGGGACCTATGCCGAAATTGAGCAGATTACTCACATGATCTTAGCAATTCAAGATATCGATAATACTTGTTATAATCTTTGGCCAATGCTCACAGGGGTAGCCAATCCAAGAAATCCAGCAAAAACTGGTGGGGGAAAAATTCTACAACAACTTTCGGAAAAAGTTCGTCGAGAATTAGAAAATATAGCATTCGATCTTGACTAATATTGATTTTACCCTTTTTTTATCATAAATTTTCCTTTTTTTCAAGGTATTTCCCGAAATCAATCATTTTCAGGTGGACTTTCGGATGATTTCACTAGACATGTTTAAAAATAATTATAATGATGTTAAGCTGATGCAAATTCTCTCGCAGGGATTCTGTCCTTTTAGAGTAGAGGTAAGTGATTTTCAAGCTGGATGTGTACTACGGATGGGTACCGAATCCACCTGCTATACTCAAGATATTAAACCATTATTACAAACAAAGGATTCTAAAGATTATTACTGTCCTTTATTAAAGTTTGATTTATCACAAGAGACGTATTTAGCAATTGAACGATTAATTGAGACAATTTTAACCATTCAAGATTCTGAAAACACAGGAATTAATATATGGCCAATGGTGAAAGGAATTGGTCAAATGAAACATAAAGCTACAACTCCAGAAGGGAAGGAAATTGAAAAAATGGGACAATATATAAAATCTGAACTTGATCAAGTTGTATTGGATCTCGAATGATAATTAAGCCATTGTTATTCAAGAAAACTATCTATTATCGTCCACATTTTTTCTTTTTGATCTAATAATTGATGGTCACTTTTTAACTCGTGAAGAGTCACGTTAAGATTAGCTTCTGCGAAATCCCTGCTCCAAGAAATTGGTACCACCTCATCAAATTCACCATGAAGAATTAATGTGGGAATAGAAAACTCACATTGATAAAAATTTGGAGGGGGGTTCTTTAATATATCCTCGTAAAAAGTAAAAGATAATGGTACGTCTTGGTTATATCTATAATGGTTTACAGTAACAAAACCCGATTCTTTCCATTCTGCAGGAGTGATCTCTAGCAGTTCGGCTATAACATTGGCAGAGAATTCTAGAGCAGGTGCCATAAGAATTAACTTACTGATCTTTTCGGGATGTAGATATGAGTACCAAAGAGAAAGAAGTCCACCAAAACTTGATCCGAAGAGAATTAGCTGCTTTTCAGGGAACTCTCTTAGAATAAAAACATGCAAATCGTTTAATAGCGTTGATGTTTTTAGATTAGTAAAACTTTCCTTATCAGGGATATAGTCATAAATCAGGAAGCTTGTTCTTTGGTTAAACTTTGCTTTGAAGAACTGTGCTTTGGTTGATAAAGGACCAGAAGCAAATCCATAGAGGTATAAAATTTCATTATTCATTTGAATGCCAGCTAATGATTTAAAATTCGTCCTAATCTCTAGTAGAAATAATAGAAAGGAGAAAAAAAGTTCAAATTATTTTTCAAGCTTCTTTTCGTAGGATCTTTTTATCAACTTTACCAACAAGAGTTATTTTAGTTATATCATTCATTTTAATTTCAAGAATTATAAATCTATTAAGTTTAATTAACTTTGTCACAACTTACATTCTACTTAGTTACGACTTAATATTAGAAGGTAATATGATTAGATCTAGAAATATTTTTCTAAAAATAAAAAAAGAGGGAAAAATAGAACCTATTATTCTTTTTTTTGGAATTCAAAACTTTTTATTCCAGTAAAAGATATATGGAATTGTTTAAGTTCTTTTTTCAGTCTTCGCTCTTCTTCTATAGGATCACAATACATATACCAATGTTCTGTGAAACAAGTCATACAAAAAAACAGCATAAAATGAAATTTACCTACATGGGCATAAAAAGGATAGTTTATACCAGGAAATTTACCCTTTTTATTTCTAATATCGACTTCACCACATATATAACACTCAACCCCTCTAAATGGGTTAATGTCTGCATCCTCTTCACCTTGTTCATCGCAAAGATGGCACGAGTCTAAATCATCTACAATAGTAACGGCCACCAAACCCTCTCGTAGACCTGAAATCATACATTCCAAACAAAAACCTGATGCAAAAGCAGGTTTGATGGGGCCATCAGGGCCAAGATGGTCTTTTTCATATTCCATTGTATTTGTTACTTTCACGAAAAAAACCCTATCATTAGTCTGTCTCCTATTAAAATCCGCGTCAAAACATTTAGATGTAGAATTGTCACAATATGTTTTACCTGCCCACTTATTTGGTTGGTGTTCTTCTAAATAAGTAATTGCCTCGTTAATTATTTCTATCTGACTCTGATTTTCACCTCTATTCTTTTTTGCTTGTTCTACTTTTGCCATTTTCAGATTTTTGGGTTCATCCATCTATTATCGACCTCAATATAACAATCAAGGAGTATTGGGTAAATTTAATCCAATACAATCTCCTTTCTGAAATCCTTCTTCAATTAAAAATTGAGCAAATATATTGGAATAATGATCTAATTCTCCGAATGTTACCTCTACACCTAAGTACTCGACGCCCATCTTTGACGGAACTTCATCAAATGTTTTTCGAATAGCTTCGACTAATGTAGTTTCCCAAACACTAGGATCTAGGTCTATCATCCCTTCGTCATATGATTTTGTCCAGAATCGTTCTTGAGCCATAATTAATATCACCAATTTTCATTAATTCTTTTTGACATAAGTTAAGTTATATTCAATGTATTGCTAAAATGAACTATAAATTAATTTTGTAAAGGTAAGGATGTAATGTTCTCATTTATTAGATACGTTATAACCATAACAAATAAGTATTTTCAGAAAATCAATAATTTAGAATGTTTATCTAAGTTGATTTTACATGACATTAATTAATGATGAAGATCTCCTGTATACAAAAGACGAATTAGCTTTTCGGAAAATTGCAAAAGCATTTGTTGAAAAAGAAATAGCTCCTATTGCTGAAAAAGTCGAAAAGGAAAATTACTTCCCTTTAGATATTATTAGAAAGCTAGGAGATGAAGGTTATACAGGATTAATGGTCTCCAAGGAATATGGCGGTCAAGGGAAGAGCTTGATGTATCAAATGATAGTAGGGGAAGAAATATCTGCTGTAAGTCCAGCTCTGACAATGGGTTTTGGTGCATCTTGCACTTTATCCGCCATCCCATTATTACGATTTGGAACTGAAGAACAGAAACATAAATATCTCGTTCCATTGGCAAAAGGGGAAAAAATTGGTGCATTAGCAATAACAGAACCTAATGTTGGGTCTGATACTGCAGGAATGGAATCAAAAGCTCACTGGGATGAAAAAAATCAAGTTTGGATCTTAAATGGAGAAAAACGTTTCATTACGAATGGTTCTATTGCGGATCAAATTGTAATCTTCGCAATCACAGATTCTACTGTTGATAGTAAATCTGGGATGTCCGCTTTTATTATTGAAACTAGTTGGGAAGGATTTGAAGTTATTCAGGATTATGATCTATTCGGAAGGCGTGGTATCAAGAATACACATTTTAAAATGAATGACATTGAAGTTCCCCCTGAAAACCTACTAGGTAAACAAAATCAAGGTTTTCTTATCTTGATGGATGAATTGGACACAGAGCGGGTTGGAATTGCTGCTGAATCACTTGGTTGTATGCGAAAACCTTTTGAAGTAGCTGTTAAACATTCTACGAAACGTGTACAATTTGGACGCCCGATTTCTAGGTTTGAAGCCGTATCATTTAAAATTGCTGATATGGCTATGCTTATGCGTGCAGCTAGGCTAATGACTGTTACTGCAGCAAGGATGATAGAACGAGGACAACCCGCGACAAAAGAAGCTTCTATGGCAAAACTTTTCTCAACAGAAGCCTCAGTAAAAATTGCTGATATGGCAATGCAGATAGTAGGGGGAGAAGCATATGTTCAAAATTATTCAGGTATTGATAAATTCTATCGAGATGCACGATTGGGAACCATTGGGGGTGGAACTTCCGAAATTATGCGTTTTCTTATTCAAAGAGAAGTTTATATTGAACAAAAGAGACAAAAAGGTCAATTATCAGGATTTACACTTGACTTTAATACAATGATGTCAAGAATTCCTAGAGGATTTCGATCAGACCGAGCTAAGGGTGTTACAGCGCTTATTCAATTTAATATATCTGATGATAATAATTGGCTGTTGAAAATCCACGATGAGAAATGTTCTGTAGAAAAGGGCGACTCTACTGATGCAATCATGACTGTCGCTACAGAATCTACAGTTTGGATGGATATAATGTTCGGAAAAACTGATGCCATGCAAGCTATGATGGCTGAAAAAATCAAAATTACGACTGAGGACATGGATTTATTAATGAAATTCGCTCGAATGTTTAAATTTACTCCTGAGACATTTATCTAAGTGAAATTCAGATAAAATTTGAATTTCTCCTCTAACACATGGTTGGTTAGTTTCATGAAGGTATTTGGAAATTTAATTAAAGGAAATATTATTACTGATTCGAAAAGTATTGGAACATTTCCTAATCTAGAAAAAACAATTCAAGATCCGCATATTCTCTTTGCTTCTGCGCTTAAATCCCAAAGTTCTTTTAATCGGTTTATCGGGAAAAGATTCACAGGCTTTCTTCCTGAGAAGAGCCCTGAAATAAGACTATTAAAAGACTATATCAAAGTACATGGTTGGCCAGAAGCAACAAACTCAGAAATCGCTGAAATTGAGTTTGCCAAATTTGCTATTGGAGGAGTTAAAGAAACAGCAATTGCGTCAGAAGAAGCTGTGAGAATTAAAAAATTGATGCATCGAGATCTTGCTGATTCAAACCATGGGATATCATTAGAAGAACGGGGAGAAAGTGTTTTAGTTATGGCTAAACACATGTGGGATCATTATGATGAATTTAAAGCTATAGCCATTGCAGAAGGGACTCCTGTAAAATTATTTGATTGGCAGGCCCAAAATGTCTTTAAAGCGTTAAACAAGGATTTAGTTGAGTTTGTTACTGAACGTATAAGAGCTAAAGAAATTCCGTGTGCATTGGAAGGAGAGAGAACGATTCTTCATCGTTATCCCTTTGGCGCAGTAGGTATTTTCCCTCCCTATAATGCTGCGCTTGGATTAGGATTCCTTGCGATTTTTTCTTCTTTCTTTGCAGGTAATGCTACGGTAACACGGACTCCAACAAGAGTTCCTTTAACTAATATGGAATTAGCTTATGTACTTCGAGATGTTATGGAAGAAATGGAATTTCCCTTGAGCGCATTTCAAGCAATAATTGGTTCAGGGAAGCCCATTGCGAATTATATGGTTAATAATTCCCCTTTAAATGCCATGGTGTACTATGGTGATTCTGATGTTGGATTACAGTTAATGAGTAAAGCTATTAGAAGAGGAATGCACTTTGTACCTGAATTAGCGGGAAGTGGTGCTAGTTTAGTGTGGAAAGATGTAGATATAGACAAAGTAACAGATTATATTATCCACGCTCGATTTTTCGGGTCTGGTCAAATCTGCCTTGCTGCTAAGCGACTGTTTTTACATGAAGCAATATATGATGATTTCATAGAAATGCTTGTTGAAAAAGCGGACAAGCTTCGTCCTGGATTACCATCCGATTCAAAAACTGATTTACCCGTAATAGGTACTAGGGCTCTTTACCAAATTATTGATATGAATACTGAAGCATTAAAGAAAGGAGCTAAACTCGAATGTGGAGGATATAGAACGAATTATGCAGGAGAAAGAGATGAAGCAGGATTATTCTACAAGCCAACGGTTTTATCTGATGTACCACTAGACTGTCGAATGTGGTATCATGAAACATTTGGTCCCATATTACCAGTAATGAAAATAAAGAACTTTTCAGAAGGAATTAACCAAGCTAATAATACTCCTTACGGGTTACGAACATCAATATATTCTGAGGATACTAAAATATGTAATCAATTCTTTGATGAGATTCAAGCGCCTGGTATTGCAATTAATACAGACCATCTGCATTTTGATGATTTCTTTCCTCATTTAGGAGGTTTGAAGACTTCTGGTGTTTTTGGTGGGAAATACTTCTACGAGGTTTTGACATACATGAAATATCGTCATTTCCCTGCATAATCTAGATACTAATAAAATAAAGGATAGTACATGCTTCAAATCTGAAATTTTATCTGTTTCGTCATAATAGGAATTTTAAAAGGATTCTCTTTACTCCAAGTATAGTAGGTGTTCATTGGATTTTGCCAAAAGGATTCTTTGATGTGTTAAGTCCAGTTTACGATTGGATTATTCGCGGTGATCCTCCCCAAAAACTACCTGAATACCTGGGATTAAGTGATAACTGTGATGAAAGAATTCTAGAGGTAGGTGCTGGTACAGGAAGAACTGTTCAAGGTTTAGCAGATCAGTGCAGGTCATTATGGTTATTAGATCCCTCTCAAAATATGTTACGTATAGCTAAGAAGAAAATTCCAAATGCGAAATTTATTCACGCCTATGTTGAGAATATTCCCTTACCAGAAAACTATTTCGACTGTATTTATGCAATTGATTCTCTTCACCATTGGGATAATCATCCTCGAGCTCTGTTGGAAATCAAGCGTGTTCTAAATGAAAAAGGACGTTTAGTTATAATAGACTTTGATCCATCTACTAGGAAGGGGCATTTTATCAAATCAATGGAAAATGCGATGAAAATGGGCTCTACTTTCTTTACTCCTAAACTACTTCATTCTTTACTAAAAGAATCAGGTTTGACTATCCATAAACAATTTTTTATTGATTCAGGTACATATGTAACTGTTGGAACTTCTTCTAGATAAACATTAAACTCATCCTCTTTTGAATCTAAGAATATATTCTTAACCTACTGAAAATTATGGTTGAATAAATTAAGAGTAGCAACAACAATAAAAAATCATACTAGAATAATCATTTTTGTATGAATCCTTTTGATATAGTATCACTAGATCTGTTTTCTACGTTGGTATATGTAGATCGTGATGCTTTTAATCCTCTTCAATCTTTAAAAGATGCGATTCTCAAATCAGGGGATGTTTCGTCTTATTTTCATCTTATAGACGAGATCACTAAAATATATTATCTCAAAATACGTAAAGAAATGTACGATTATAAGAAAGAAACTGAATTTCGAAATGAAGATATTCTAAGAGAAATATATGAAGAAAAAAAGGTAAACGTATCATCTACTGTTGAGAAAATCACTGCAGATATAATTGAATCATATTTCAGTTCTGTAATGTCAATAACTCATCCTTTTCCTGATTTACTAAATACACTCAAATTCATTAAAGACAAAGGATACACACTTATTTTAACCTCTAATCATTCGTATCCTCCAAATGGATGGGCGATATTAAGAAAATATGACATTTTGAAGTACTTCGATAGAATAGTGTTTTCGGGAGAGATCGGGTGGAAAAAACCAAGTGAGAAAATCTTTACTCATGCATTAAAGGGTCTAAAATATGCTAATAAAGATCGAATCATTCATGTCGGAGACGATCCAAAAACAGATATAGAAGGAGCCCTTGAATTCGGGATCAAAGCTCTCTGGATTCAATCACCCTCAAAAAAAGATAAAAATGAAGAAATTCCTGGAATTCACGGTATAATCCCTGAAATAAGAGATATTCAGAGATTTTTATAGTTTTTTTACAGTCTGAGCTGACTCGAATGGTTGATATCAAACGAATCCCGTTACACAAGGTTCGGACTGGAGAATATTATCCGCACTTCCTAACCGAAAAAGATGATATTCTAATAAAAGAGTCTGTTGGTGAATTTGATAGAATCTTGAATGATCCAGCAGCAACTTTTAGCAAAGAGAGTTTCCTTGAACAATTTACTGACTATAAAGTTGGAGTTTGCATCTATGAAACTTTAATTTCAGAGTTCTATCCATTGTCAAAAGTGAGTTCTGATCACAGCTCTAAACTAGCTAAATATCGTCTGAAATTATGGGACTTAGTGAATAGAGAATTTAATGGTGTTGTGACGGATAATTATTCTAAAAATAATATTTTAACCAAGTTGCGATTGTTGGTACCAGAAGTTCTGGATTCTATCCATGAAGAGGGTTCCAATCAGCTATGTGATTGGCTTTTCGCAGATTATTCTTCTAAACAAAAACGTGTTAAGTTGTTTGAACATCCAAAGATTAGTTTTGTTAGAAGTGCAATCAATAAGCGGATACTGAGCAGTCTTTTTAGGAATTCAGAAAAAGTAGAACTTATAATTCCATTTAATCAGAATTTGAACTCTAAACAAGTTAAATCATTGTTCTACTTATCAAAACGGTTCGGTATTTTTTCAACGATTACTAAAGTTAATGATGGACTATTAGTAACGTTAACAGGACCGGAAGAACTAATAGGTCGAAGAGAAAAATATGGACGAAAAATTCAGGCATTAGTAAGTCATTTCATCCGCAAAGGGGATGATGATGTAGAAATACGAGCTTGGAATTGTATTGTGCATGTTCCTTGGGGAAGAGGGAAGCGAATAGTGTCTTTTCCATTTAAGAACATACCTAGGAAGATATCAATTGAAAAAAAGGCAGAAAACTTGATGGATTTCGATTCTAAAACTGAAGAGAAGTTTTTTCACGCTCTTGCAGTTCTCAATCCCTGGGAAATAAAAAGAGAACCAGTCATTATAGAACGGAATTTCATCTTTCTACCAGATTTTTCTTTACATTTTCAAGATATAACCGTGTATATTGAAGTAGTAGGTTTTTGGACAGAAGACTATATCTCAAAAAAAATTCAGAAGCTTAAAAAAATAGCTAAGACTGATTTGAAAATTATTTTAATTGTGGATAGTTCTTTAGATTTTCCAGATATCCCTCCTTTTCCTTCATTTACTTATCAAAAAAATAATTTTAATCTATTAGTAGTACCATTAAATAAATACCTAAAAGAGAAATTTCTTCACTCTTATGATGAATCTAGAATTGATACAATTATAGAAAATCTCCCAAATGAACTCAATCAGCTTATTACTAATTCCTTTACTAAAGGTATAATTCCTGAAAACATTCTTCTAAATGCTCTCAAATTATCTGAAGAGAAAAAAATTAAGTCAATCTTCGCGAATGAAAAAATAAGAGACTCCATTAGCAGACAAAATTGGCGTTATTTTAAGAGAATTGGATTAATTCATAAGAAAAAGTTTCATACTTGGAGGGAGTTAACGATGAAAGTGTTTCGAGAGAAAAAGAAATCTCAACTCTCCCTAGAGAGCTTTAGGCATATCTTTCCCGATGATTTTCCAGAAGGTGTTATCCCAAACATTTTGGAACTATTTGGTTGTAAGGTTACGTGGATACAATTGCAGAATAGAATGGTGATTCTACCAAAGAAACTTCATGGGAAGTGAATGGAATGGAGCATAATCCTACTAAAATAGTGATAACTTTTCGTGGAGACGATATAGCGGTACTTGGAGATATCCCATTAAAATTGTTTAATTTGGAGCACAAAAAATCAGAAAACTTTACTCGTTTTCTTCCATGTGATTATTTTACAATTATTTCTGTGTTAGATGATCTTAAAATTGATTATAAGACCAATATTAAATCAGAATTCAATCTTGTGAATTCATTAAGCCCTGAGTTTGTTCTTAGAGATTATCAAGAGAAAGCTCTAAATGAATGGATGATTAATAAAAAGGGGACCTTAATTCTCCCTACGGGTAGTGGAAAGACAATTGTCGCATTAGCCTCTATCAGTAAGCTAAGAATAAAAACGCTTATTGTAGTACCTACTTTAGATCTAGTGAATCAATGGGTAATTAATTTCACTCTGTTTAAGGAATTCTCAAATAAAACTGAAAATCCCCTCCTCAACATTGGTCGATATGGTGGTGGGGAGAAAGATATTCAAGCCATTACTGTTTCAACTTATGAGAGTGCTAGGCTATATTCAAAGAAATTTAGAGATCAATTCGGTTTTTTAATCTTCGATGAAGTACATCACTTATCTGGAGAAAGCTGGAGAGAAATAGCAAAATCCTATATAGCCCCATACCGGTTAGGACTAACTGCTACACTAGAATCCACTGATATGGGGTATGAAACCATTATAAAATACGTTGGGCCAATAGTTTTTCAACTTTCTCCAAATGAATTGCGTGAGATTGGAGCAATTGCAAATTACACCGTGAAACAGATTTTGGTTCAACTCTCTCCAGAACTACAATCACTCTATGACAAAGAAATCAAAATCTTCCGTAAATATGTTTCTCAAAAAAAATTATTTGGTAAAAAAGGATTTCAACAATTAATCTTCCGATACAAAGATCCTGAAGCTCGTAAAGCTATAGGATCACACAGAAAATGCAGAAGAATTGCGTTTAACGCCTCTGGAAAAATAGATGCGATAAGAAGATTATTAGATAAACATAGAGAAGAAAAGATAATTCTCTTTTGTGAATCAATTCCTTTTGTTGAATCTATATCTGAAACCTTTTTAATCCCTGTAATTTCTTCTAATACACCACCACTAGAAAGAAATACTGTGATTTCAGAATTTAGAAATGGTGATATAAGAGTAATAGCTACAGGAAGAGTTTTAGATGAAGGGGTTGATGTTGCACAGGCAGCTGTAGGGATCATAATTTCTGGAAGTGCTCAAAAACGTCAATTCATTCAAAGACTTGGTAGAATTCTTCGGCCACATCCAGGTAAATCTATAGCAACTCTTTATGAAATTGTTACCCAAAATACTGCGGAAATGAGTACCGCTGATAGGAGAAAGATATAATTCCCGTAAAAAGTCATTATTCGAAATTTAAATCAATATGAGATCGATTTACCATAAATTTTTTTATCGAAAATACTAATTTCATATCAACTATCCTTATATATCCAGAAGTGGATATCAAATTCCATACGAGGTTATTTGATGAAACAGTTCGCAATACATTTGGAGAATGTAAATACTATACCAAGAATTGGAAAAGCATTGGGGAACCAAGATGTACAAATAATATCAATTGTTGGAACCACTGCTTTTGGGATATGTACAGTAATTTTCTGTACAAATGACGAAGAAAGGACCCAAAAAGAGTTAATTTCATTAAATATCCCTTTCAGTACTCAAGATGTATTGATTGCTAGTCTTGCAAACGAACCTGGGGAATTCGGGTTGTTTACTCAGCTACTTTTTGATCAGGGAATCGACGTATTAAGTTTTTATGCTCTTCGATTTACCTCTAACACGGTAGAATACGCGTTTTCTGTAAATGAAGCAGATTTTGAGAAAGCTCAAGCGTTTTTAGATGCCAGTGGCTTTTTAACATCTGCTAAAGGATAAGAAAAAGCTTATCTAAAATTTCTGACCATTAGTCTCAAGTTTTCTGTATTCGGAATAAAGATCACTAATATTTTGATATACTAGTAGAATTCTAGAGAAGAGTATAAAAGATTATAAACGAATTTTGCCTTATCTTTAAATATTTTGATTCTGGTCGGGAATAATATGGAAGATGTTATAGCAGCATATCGAGAGGCGTTTTCATCACCGTTTAATCTTTTTCTATTATTTTTAATGTTTGGAATGCTAATTTTCTGGTGGAGTGCACATCTTTGGCAAACTCCTGAAAGAGTACGTCGTCGTGCGAAGTTTTTTTCTCCAAAACCAACTCAGTTTCTTCAAAAATACTTGAGGCAAAATGAAACGGTAAGAAAGATCCTTGATTTCGTAACACCTCAAGTCTGGTTATGGGGTTTTACTTTAAGTATTTTCATTGAATTCCATCTATGCGCTCTTCAAGCAGGAGAGGCCTGGAGATTTGGTATAGCAACATTACTAGCTTGGGGAACATCAATGACAATACAATTTGTATTTCCAGTCATAGTACCAATACGCTGGAATGAATTTTCAAGAGAACTACCAGTTGTCCCTATTCGATTGAATAATTTCAAACAAAGTGATAATGTTAATGGGTTGTTATACAATGGTCTTCCTTCCAACCACCTTGGGATGATGCTAGTTGGTGTAATATTAAGTCTAGCATCGTACATGAGTAATCCTTGGGATGGATTTATAATTTTGCTTATATTTTTCATTGCTATTGCGTCATTCTTTTGTTTTTCTGTTATATATTTAGGAGAACACTATATACAGGATTTAATAGCTTCACTATTTGTATTTATTCCAATCATGACAATATGTTTATTTATCTTGAACCTACTTGTTCCATTAGGAGCCTAATAAGTCTTATATTGCTTATTTATTATTATGTGAATTCTCATGAACTCAATGAAGAGGGATTTAACATTTCTGGATAATGATCGGATTTTGCAATTAGTATTTCATCCTAGAAAACATTATGGGTCTCCACCAAGAGAGACCGAAGATACTTATTCTCTTAAATTCAATATAGCAGAAGGTATAGAAATTAGTGGACGGATGTATCTTTCAGATAATTCAAAAATTTCCCCTACAATCTTATTTTTTCATGGAAATGGAGAAATTGCCTCTGATTATGATTTTATTGGTCCAACATACCAACAGCTAGGAATTAACTTTTTTGTTGCTGATTATAGAGGTTATGGGAATAGTTCAGGATCCCCAACTTTTTCAAGCATGATATCTGACTCTCATTTGATATATACTAGTTTTAAGGATTATCTAACGACAAATGGTTTTACTGGAGGATTAGCAGTAATGGGAAGATCTTTAGGCAGTGCGTGTGCGATAGAAATTGTGAGTCATTATCAAGATCAGATTTCTTGTTACCATCTATTTTTAAAAAAGGGATAGGAAAGTCTATAGTTCAACTAGAGAGTCTATTAGTTATGGAGTCAAAAATTAACAGACAAACAGCTAATCATATTATCCAATATCTCCGTAAAATAATTGACAAAGCTATTTCAGAACAAGATCAACCAATCATTGAAGCGATAGAAAAATTAGAAGAAAAAGGAGAAAAAATTACAAAAACATTACTAGTAGAAGAAACTGGTATCACACGAAAAATAATTTCGAATTATTTTAATCGACGTGAAAAATATAATCGAAAAGCCAGAAGAATTAAAAAAAAAACAAGAAACTAAGCATCCGTACCATTACAAGGTTAAGGAAGCCATAAAGCGGCTGAAGAGGGATAATGAAATAATTACCAAAACTAAAATTGCAGAAGAAGCGGGTCTTCCTAATAGAGAGCCTCTACGTACATACCCTGATTTAAGAAAACTAGTGGAGGAAGCTATTGACAATTTGATAAAACAAAAAACAAAAAAACTTTTTAAAACTTATAAACGATTGAGAGGAAACAAACAGCATATTACTTTAGAAATTCTTTATACAGAAGCCCGAATTGGGGAAAAAACACTCCGTAAATACGGTGAATTACACGAATTAGCAAAAAACCTTGTTGAAGAAGCACTGAAACAAGAAGAGCAAGAATGGTTGGAGAAATATAAAGGAAAATTACGTCAAGCTTATAAAACCTTGGCAGATCAAAACAAGAACATAACAATCAAAGCATTAGCTAAAGAAGTAGGAATTCACTACTCTAAATTTATACCTTCTAATAGACGCTATAATAAATTAAATGAATTTGCGAAGGCATTGATTTCTGGTGGAACTGACATATAACTAAGTCTAATATGGAAGATCTATGAATCACAACATTATAATAAGTAAGATCAGGATTTATTGAAGCTAGCTACAAGAAATATAACTTAATTTCTCATTTGAAACTCAAAAAACCTAAATGAAATTGAATGGACAATGAAAGCCTATGTAGCATTTTATCGAAAAAGTATGCAAAAAATAATAGTTGTCACGTTAAGATAATAGGGAAGTATGTTTAGAATGAGGAGACCGCTCAAAAAAAAGAAAAAGCACTTTATTGAGGATATTAAAGTAAGACATCTTCAGTCTGACAAGGAATATGGACTTGAATCCCTTAGTGGGGCCATAGATAGAATACAGAAGACATTTCCACGTTACGGCAGCTTCCTAATGGAATTTGTTCAGAATGCTGATGATGCAAAAAGCAAATCTCTTGGTATTGAGATATCATCAGATGACATCATAATTTTTAATAATGGTTTCACTTTTTCAGAAGAAAACGTAAAAAGTATTTGTAAGGTAGGATGTTCTTCAAAAACAGTAACAGAAGATTACATTGGCTACCTGGGAGTAGGATTTAAAGCAGTATTTCTAATATCTGAATATGTCGAAATTTATTCAGGAGGGTTTAGATTTAAGTTTGATAAAAATTCATGGGATGATCCCTATCACATTCCATGGCAAATAATCCCTATATGGATTGATTCTCCACAAATCGACATACCAAGGAACTATACAACAGAATTTAAGTTACATCTCAAAGAAATTAATATATTGGAAAAGTTGAAAGAAGAAGTTACACAAGAACACTTAAACACACGAATTTTACTCTTCTTAAGACATATTTCAGAAATAGAGATTAATGATAACACAAATGATTATAAGCGAAGAATAACAAGATCTATATCAGCTAAAAAATCAAAATTTGAAATCCATCAAATAAGGGAGTTTGAAAATGAAAGTCTTAAGAATCAGGAACAATGGTTATTATTCCGCTCTACTTGTAAAGTCCCTGAAGATGTCCATAATGATTACGTAACTATAGAATGGGAACGGGGTGAAGTTGAGAAAAGAGAGGTTCTAGTGGCATTCAAGTTAGATCGTGAAAAAAATCTTGTGAAAGAAGAAAAAGGAACTGCTCATATTGGTGTTTTTAGCTTCTTACCACTAAAAGAACTACCAAGCGGTTTACACTTCTTGATTCAGGCAGATTTTTTAACTACACCTGGTAGAGCAGAACTTATTCGTGAATGTATGTGGAATACTTGGCTAGCTAATGAAATACTCAATTTGATAATTACAAAGTGTATACCAACATTTATCCAGCATAAAAAGTGGAAATTAAATTATACTGAACTATTGTATTCAAAGGAAGGAAGTCATGAGCTGTTTGAAGATTATATCAAATCTCCAATGAGGGAATACCTTGAAGATAATGATGTTTTAATTACAGAGGATGGATCTACAGCAAATCCAGAAGAAGGAGTCTTTTTGGATCAAGAAATAAGGGAATTACTTAAAAAAAGGGATTTAGATGTATTATACCCTGGAAAAAAGGTTATTCATCCTGAGTCTTCAATTCCTTGGGAAATTCAAAATCGATTAGCAGATAAACCATCTTTTTCAGCAAGAGGTGGATTGTCTTCTATGATGGTGAAATTATTAGAATTAAAATCGGAAAGAAAAGAAGTTCGTTTTTTCTTAAAGTTTTATAGTAAAAATCTAGTACAGAAGTTCAAGGATTCTTCACAAGGAACCCTTAATAGTTTACGTTCTTTATACATCTTTCTAACCGAGGATTTTGATCTAACAAATGCTCATTCTATTTATATTAAACCAAAAGATCTTAAAATTCCTAAAGAGGTAAGAAAAAGTTTCCAAATCGTTCATTCTGCTATAAGTACTAATCATCAGATAAATAAATTCTTTAAACTGATTGGAATTGATGAATTAACTAAAGAGCACATTCAATCCGAGCTGAAAACTCGTAAAATTCCTCAAATAAGGCAAAATTGGACATCTTGTTCAAATAAGAAGAAAATTGAGTATATTATATTTTGTAAAGACTTATGGGAAGAAAATCTTGTTTCTATACACGATTTAGATTTTTTAACATTGAAATCAAAGACAAAAAAGTGGTTAAACCCAGGAGAACTTGTATTTTCCAAAGAATACAAACCTGATCATATCTTGGAGATATTAATAAAAGAAAAAAATTTACTAGATATACCATTGGAATTTCTTAGCTCAGAATTTATCAAAAGTAAGACTGATGATGAAATAATCGAATGGCGTAAGTTTTTCAATGAATTGGGGGTAGATGAGAATGTAGATCGAAAGAAGTCTCATATAGTACAACGTATAGGAATATTGACTGCTTTAAAATATGAAGAACGTAAAGATAGAAAGATTGCTAGAGAATTAGGTGAATCTGAAAAGCTGGGTTATGATATAAAATCCAAGGAGAGATACATTGAAGTAAAGGGGAGTAATCGCTCCAATCCTGAATTTACTTTAAAGACTAATGAATTTAAGACGCTTCAGAAAAATCCAGAGAAATATTTTGTTTATGTCATTAAAGATGCACTTCAAAATCCCTCTCTATCTGTTTTACATGGAGAAGAATTGTTGCTTATAACAGATATTGCCGTAACTTATTCTTATAATAGATGGTACGGAGTTAAATATGAAGAATTTCAACCATAAAATGTTTATATATGGAGAACTCTATAATGGGGAATTATATCGAATTTAAATACTTAAATAAAGATGGTTTAATTACTGGTATATCAAATCAAAAAACTCGAGCAAAATTTTTGGAAACAGTGTCGATAGAACCAAAACCTGAATTAAGTAACAAAGAATTCACATATTTACTTCATATTCAGCATAGAAAAGGAAACATTAGTCTACATTTTAATTCTATAAAGAGTAGTTTTGAAGAAGAAGCAAAAAATAAAATTATTGATTTATTGAAAATTTCTGGGATGGGAATTGGAGCAGATATGTGGAAAGTAAGTAAAGAGATAATCTTTGTACGTTTAGTTTATAATATAGTTCTCCCAAATAAAACTCAAGCTGCAGGATATACTTTTCTCCTAATAACTTATTCAGAAAAACTAAAAGCAAAAATCAAAATAGAATTTTCACTCGAATTTGTGGAGATATGGATGGGAAAAATTGGTTTTCCACGAAAATTAGGGATACCATTACCTAGTGGAGAATCAATAAATCCAGAAAAACATACTTTTTTAATCAATTATAGAGACAAACTTTCATTAAATTTATTTAATACAAAAGAAAAACCAGCAACTAAAGTTATGTGGCAATTAGAGGATAATAATGCTAAATTGGCTTATTACTTTGATGTTAAAAGCTTAGGTTTAGAAGATTTAAATTCACTGAATTGCAGAAAAATAGTCTATCCCTATTTACATGTAAATTTAGAATCTTACCTATTTTCCCCAAAATTTACTTCTTTCGAATTTCATATCAACGAGAAAGATTGGATATCATTAATAGCTATAATGTCTATTCAATTCACAGATCGAAAATCACCTTTCAATCTCCCCATAAGAAATAGAATGATGAATTTTTCCAAGGTTAAACTTTTTAAGGAAGTTTTAAGTAATAAAATTAAAATTTATAAAGCTGATGATGTTATCACGACTATTAATACCACAAATTCAGAGAAAGAAGTAGAATTCGATGAAATTATTAAAGAACTAACTCATTCCACAAACTGCCAACAAACTTATAGAACCATGTTTGTTTTTACTAAAAATAAACCTAATACAGCACTTATGGCAATTCCATTAATGAGGTACCTACAAGGCAAACCATGTTTCTATACTAAAAACAAACACAAATTTGAATCACAAATATCTAAAATGATAAAAAGAATATATTTTATTGATTTAATCCCTCATAATGACATTAAAAAACTATTGCAGCAAAAATCAATAAGATATCAAATAATAAGTGCAAGAAATGATCACAAAACTATAAGGTTAATAAATGATGAATTTGCTAAAATTATAGCAATTGATTCACTCTTAGCAAGTTATTGGAGAATTCCTACCAATAAATTAGGGACTCTCGTTTCTCAAGATAAGGATAAATATCCACAAAGACTTGACATTGTGAAAAAATTACCAAAAAGGTTTCAAAGTCTATTAAGGCCTGTAGCTTTGCAAAAAATAGATGAGAAGGAGTTCAACGATCTCAGATTCAAACTTTATTCCTTCCCAATTCAAGATTTTATTCCAATGTTATTCAAATTCGCCAATGACGTTTTTATATCGCTGACACTCGCTTATAGTGATAAAGAAGCCTTTTTTAAAAATTCTGGAAAAAGGGATTTTTATCATTTTACAATGATAGATCCTGAATCAGAGCTTCATGAAATAATGTGTGCATCTATTTACGCTGGTTATAGAGGGTATTTCTTACTCTCAATAGATAGAAGACAGATCGAACAAAATCATAATGCGTTCAATAAACGAATACTCCAAATTGATTCTCTACTGTTAGAAAACAAAATAACTTTGATAAAAGATCGATTGAAACGATATTCAAATACTGTAAGCATAATTATTAGACCGTATATTCAGGATTTTATCTTAGAGTTATGTACAAAAGATAATGACGCTATTGAACAACAAAAAATCATAGGACAAGGATTAGGTTATATAACTTTTTTTGTTCCTCCAGATGAAACTTTCTATGAGGCAATAACTCTTCAAAACAAGATTAGAATCAGTAAAAACTTTTCAATAGGAAGAATGCCATTAATTGATTCAGAAATCTCATCTACTATGGTATCAAACACTTTTAACCAATTTATAGGCTATAAAAAAGATTTCTCTTTGTATTCATTACACGATCTTGTGTACAAAGGGTCTACAGATTTTGCAGTTGCTTACACGAAAGAATTATTTCAGATATTCTCAAAATTGGGCATAAAATCCAAAATATTTATCAACACATCTGCTGATGAGAAAGATCTTAGCAATATTATAAGTGATCTTGATACTTATTCAATGTTTCTTTTCTGGGGACATGGATCTCCTGACTTGTTATTTCTTCAATCAATAAAAAAACATACAGAATCGAATGAAGAAGTTTATTTACATAAAGAATTGAATGACGAGTTTTTATCTGAATTAAATTTTATAAGTGCTTCTGTCGCATTTTTAAATGCCTGCCTTGCAGGTAGAACCTATAAGAGAAGAGATTATATGAATTTATCAACTTTCTTAATCAGTAAAGGATATATGGGGGTTGCATCTAGCTTTTGGCAAATTGATACAGAATCAGCAGTATTTGTTCTTATGAATACATTGTTCAAGATGATCTTAGGGTTTTCAATACCGTCGGTATTAAGATCACTTAAAAATAAGGAATTTGGATTACTAAGTGAATTCTATATCTACTATGGTGATCCAACCTTTGTAATCGATGAATTCTATGAGAGTGAAATCCAATTAGTAGAAAAGAATGCAAAAAAACTAAAAAAACAAATATTGGAATTTAGAAACATGAAATTTAAAGTTATTGAAACAAAATAATCTATATTTCCATTATATTTGAAAAAGGGTGAAAGTTACGAAATTTTGTTTATCATTACGATAAGCACCTTGTTATCACAATAGAAACATTAGGAATGAATCAGTGTTTTTGTGATTTACTGTTTAATCTCTTTAATACGAATTTGAATTTATTTGTTAAATTTAAATCCTTTTAAGGCTTTGATTTCCTTCAATGTGTCTGGAATTTTCTCCCTATATTGCTTAAGCTTATTCAACATTATATTTAACTCTTCATCATTAAGAAAGATTTCACAGATTTTTTCACACTTCTCGATTTCTATTCTAATAACCCAAGTTTTAATTCTTTTCTGGATGTACTCTTTATCAAAACCTAGTAGCTTTAGTTTGCAATATTCACCAAATTTATTCCATACACCAACACTACCATTGAAATTATCGCCAATTTGTGAAAAAATATATTCATCAATATCAGTCGCAAGTTTTCGTAAAATCAAAAAAAAATCAGTAAACTGATTAAATACATCGAGTTCTTCTTGCGTTTCACAAAACACGGTTAGATCCTGATCTTTTATCAAGTTAAATAGACCTATTAGTTCTAAAGGAATAACCATGGGTAATAATTGCCATCTAACTCGTGGATCTGTTTCGTTTTCTGGATCAAAAAGAATATTCCTGATATGGGGAATATACGATGGAAAGGACGCAGTAAAAAGGGTGGAGCACTTTATGAAACAAAAGGCTTCAGAGTTGCGAACAGAGATAATAAGAGAATACGGTGATATTGATCCTATCTTTTTTTATGATAAGTTGAAAAGATCTATTGGGGACAATAATGAAGATCATATAGACATTTTTCTTCCGGATTTAACAGAAGAAAGTTGGGAAGCCATTGAAATTAACGAAAAACTGATAGAAAGAATATTATCGA
>SDBT01003399.1_pt1 | contig 27569 bp, 25 predicted proteins | sample 2277101 | NCBI WGS metagenome assembly SDBT01 (sample SAMN10404973, study PRJNA504765) | marine sediment metagenome | isolation source: marine sediment core GS10_PC15, 103 cmbsf | place: Arctic Ocean: Southern Knipovich Ridge | collected 2010 | reverse complement strand
CCCGATTTTTTGCTACTCTAATTGCCCTATTACTATTGAGGGATTAGTTAGCTGTCCAGATAGTCCATTTGGGTGATTGTATTAGGAAGTAAAATGAGGCAGAATGGGGAGAGGTAAGTTTAAGGTAGTTTAAGAGAGGAAGGTGGATATGGCAAATCACGAAGAGATTAATCCTATGCTGACAACAAGTGACGTAGCCCGCTTGCTTAATGTGCATATCAACACGATAAGGCGGTGGAGTAATCAGGGGATAATAAAGACATACCGTATCGGCTCTCGAGGTGACCGGAGATTTCATCGGGAGGATGTTGCCAATTTCCTTTCGCAGAAGCCGAAGATGGTCGAGCTAGATACGGGAATGGAAAGCCCTTCCTCATTAGACCAGCCTCGAGAGGATAGCGATAACCTGTTAACTGCCCGTAACATATAAAAATATTAACTAAGTGAGAGGTAGCCAAGTGAATAAAATTACCGTGATGATAATTGATGAGGAAGCATTTTTCAGAGCCGGGGTGCGCCAGGCACTATCTCAACAATCTGACTTCACGATATTGGATTGTGATCCCTCTGACGGCCCGTTAGAAATGATTGAGGCCCGTCTTCCCAATATTGCCCTGCTGGGCTCGGCTCTCGGTGCCCATAGCGGAATGGAACTGGGGAGAAAAATTGCCCGATACTACCCAAATACAAAAGTAATAATGATGAGCCCTGACCCCGATGACGAAGAGCTTTTCGAGGTTATTAAGACGGCGGCTGTAGCCTGCCTGAGCAGGAACACTGCTGCGGAAGAACTCATTAGCACCATAAGACGGGCGTCTCGGGGTGAATATCCCATAAATGATAGCCTTATGACCAGACCTAAGATTGCCCGGCGTGTGCTGGAGCAATTTGAAGATATATCATCAATGGGAAAGGCTATAGAAACTGTAATCGCCCCGCTTACTCATCGGGAAACGCAGATCCTGAACTACGTTGCCGAAGGCAACACCAATAAGCAAATCGCTGATATCCTGGGCATTAGTGAGCAAACAATTAAAAGTCATGTCAGTGCTATTCTCCGTAAGCTGAATGCCAATGATAGAGCCCATGCTGTTGCCCTAGCGATACGCAGTGGTTGGATTTCGACGGAAGGAAAGGTTTGAGGGGATATACCGGCTGGATTTTAATAAAATTTGAACGGCAGTTTTAGGGACATTTAGGCCTGGTGACCTAGGATTAAGGATGGCTAACTTGAAAAAAGAGAAGGTTTTACATACCGATGACACATTTGACCTTCGTCAATTGGCGGACTACACTCCATCTGAGTCATTAGGAGAGGGAGATAAAGTGCTGCAATCGGAGGTTGATCCGAGGTTGAGGGACCAGATTTGGGAGTATCTGCACAGGCAGGGTTATGAGATGACCGAAGGGACTACCCTGGTGGGGAAGTCGGGGATTAGTCATACCTTTGATATGCTGGCGCAAAAGGATGATGGTTTTATCAGCTACACTATGGCTATCTGCATTGCGGTTGGGGGCGATAGAGAGACAGAAGTGAACACTATTTTCAATTTCGCCAACAAAGCCTACGACACCGGTATTCATGACCGGATTATTATTGCCATCCCGGGAATCAGTCGGGAGGCAAAACAGCTGGCTCATAAGCAACGGATAAAGGTCATTGACGGAGAGAAGATAGCGACATTATTAACCCAGAAGCCTATGCAGCCAGCTAAGGCAGGCGAGCCGGTTAGGTTTGAGACACGAGAGCAGCTGGTAGAATCTTTGGTAAGTCGGGGCTACCGGGTTGAGGAAAAGGCGAAGGTTCAGAGCCGGTCCGGGGTTGAGTATAGTTTTGATATATTGGCCTATGTTGACCTGGACGGGGCCGGGCGCAGCCTGGGTATAGATTTTCTGAGCGGGGAGAAGGAGGTGGGTCTGGAGCAGGTATCCTTGTTTGATACTAAGGCCTATGAGGTTGGTCTTGATGATAAAGTCATTGTTGTCGCGCCAGAGCTTAGCCCAGAAGCAAGGCAATTTGCCCAACACCAGCGGATAAAGGTCTTTGAGTTAGGCACAAAATCAGCTCCCCAGCCAGTCACAGAAACAACCAAGCCAGCCCCTCCCAAGCCTAAGACTAAACAGCTCAGGCAAATGATTCAGCCTGAGGCATTGCAATTGATACCTGAGGTGATGGCGAGAAGGTATAATGCCATACCCTTAACTATCTCGGGTAACACGCTAAAGGTAGGTATGGCCAACCCGACTGACATCTTTGCCCTGGAGGCTTTCTCTGCCCAGAGTAAAAAGAGGATTCAACCTATAAGCGCCAGCGCTAAGGAAGTCAGGGAGGCTATTGACTTCAATTACAAAGGCTACGGTGAGATTGAAAAGCAGATTTCCAATATCTCCATCCCGGCTGATGCCCTTGATGAGAGGCTGGCTATTGATGCGGCGGTTGATGCCCCTCTAGCTCAGGCCCTCAACCTTATTATTGAAGAAGCCGTCAGGGCTCACTCATCTGATATTCACATTGAGCCAGAAGAGGACCGGTTGAGAGTGCGCTACCGTATTGATGGTACGCTTCAGGATATGATGTCCCTGCCGCTAACCGTACATCGAGCTATTATTTCTCGAATCAAAATCCTGGCTGACATGAATATCGCCGACCACCATCGTCCTCAAGATGGTCAGTTCTCTACCGAAGCCAAGGGACGGGAAATAGACATTCGAGTAGCTACTAGTCCCTCCGTCTTGGGTGAGATGGCAGTACTGCGACTTCTCGACAAAGCCCGGGCCACTTTGGGGTTATCGGAACTCGGTTTCCTGCCAGATAACCAGGCAAAGTATGAAAGTCTGCTCAAGGTGCCTTATGGCATGATTTTAATTAGTGGCCCCACTGGAGCCGGTAAAACCACCACTTTATATGCTTCCATTAATTCTCTTGATACCCTGGGACGGAACATCGTTACTATTGAAGACCCGGCCGAGTACCGGTTCAGGGATATTAATCAGATTCAGGTTAACCCTCAAGCTGGCATTACCTTTGCCCGAGGCCTGCGGTCGATACTTCGTCTTGACCCTGATGTAATAATGGTCGGTGAAATACGTGATGCCGAGACAACCCAAATAGCCGTTCAGTCAGCCTTAACCGGGCATCTCATGCTCACTTCTATCCATGCCAGCGATGCCGCCGGTGTGCTCACCCGTCTCATTGACCTCGGTGTAGAGCCCTTCTTGATAGCTTCATCGGTTATTGGTATCGTCGCTCAGCGGATGGTACGTCGCATTTGCCCTGATTGCACCCACCTTATTGAGGCACCCCTGATAGAACGGCTGGCTTATGAAAAGGAGATAGGGGAGGAGAAGACTGAATTCCTGTATGGCACCGGTTGTGCCACCTGTGCCTATACTGGTTATCTGGGTCGGACCGGAATCTTTGAGATTCTAGCGATGAGTGATAATGTAAGAACCCTCATTACTAATCGAGCTAACAGCAGTGAAATTCGAGCCCAAGCCTCTGAAGACGGAATGAAGTCTATGATGAATGATGGTATGCATAAGGTGAAGGCAGGTATTACTACCCCAGCTGAAGTACTGCGTAGCGCCTACTCTCCCGACCTTAAACCAGAGACAAAATAGAGGTGAAACATGGATTACACTTATGTAGCCTATACTAAAGATAGAAGATTGGTCAAGGGCAAGCTCTCGGCGGCTAACGAAACCGCCGCCACCGGCCTGTTGGGTTACGGTGGCTACCAAGTGCTTAGCCTCAAGCAGGTTGTTCCCTTTTTGGATAAGGGAATGCTAGCCGGTCGTTTTTCTCGGGTAAAGCCAGCCGAAATGGTAATGTTCTCCCGCCAGATGGCATTACTACTTGAATCCGGTATTGATATTGTTACTTCTTTAGATCTATTACAAAACCAGACAACAAATCAGACCCTGAAGAGAGTTATTGTTGAAGTGGTCGCTGACATTCGCGGTGGCAGCTCGCTGTCAGCGGCGCTAAGTAAGCACCCCCGGGCTTTCTCTCAATTATATCATCGGGCGATATCGGCTGGTGAGCAGGGTGGTAATCTGGAAGAGGTATTGCGGCAGATGGCAGACCACATCGAGAGAGCCGCCACTACCGGAAAGAAGGTGAAAAATGCCCTGCGCTATCCCATTATCGTTTTTATTGTCGCCATTGTTGTAGTCGGCCTACTAGTCACCTTTGTTTTGCCCACTTTTACCACCCTATACACTTCATTTGGCACTGAGTTGCCATTACTGCCGAGGTTGCTTATTGGGCTTACTGACTGGTTTAGCCGTTACGGGATCTATCTTGTGCTGGGGATAGTGGGTATTATTGGCGGTATCTTTGCTTATACCAAAACCCCGGACGGCCAGACTTGGTGGCACAAATTACAACTCAGTTTACCCGTATTTGGACGGATTAACCTCCTTAATCAGCTTTCTCGTTGCTGCCGAACTATGTCGCTGCTATTTAAGGTCGGCGTACCGTTACCCGAAATTATGGCGGTAGTTATTTATGGCACTACCAATAAGATTATGGCTGAGGCTCTGACTGAAGTTCGGCAAGAGTTGATTAGAGGCGAAGGCTTATCCCGACCTATGAGTAAGCGGAAGCTATATTTGCCCCTGATGGTGCAGATGGTCGGCGTCGGCGAGGAAACCGGTAACCTTGACCAGACACTGGCTACGGTAGCCCAGGCCTATGAAGCTGAGGCTGAGGATAAAACCAGCTCAGCGGTGGCACTTATTCAGCCAGCGATGACCATAGTTATTGGCGGGATAGTTGCCTTCATCGCCATAGCCCTGGTTTCAGCTATGTATTCTATCTATGGGCAGTTTGGTTAATAGGGGCTGGAGTCGATGAAAAGTGAAAAGGGCTTTACCTTCATTGAGGTAGTAATTGCCCTGGCGGTGCTGGGGATAATTGCGGTTGGCTTTCTTGGTGGCCTAGCCACTGCCTCCAAAGGCCTCCTGATTGCTGATGAGCGAGAGACGGCCAACAACCTTGCCGAAGCTCAGATGGAGTATGTGAAAAATCAAGAGTATGATAGCACCAATAATCCACCGCAGTATGAGTTGCTTGACGATATCGATATTCCTGATGGTTATAGCATTAGTGTTCCCATGGCGGAGCGACTGGACCCGGAGGGCGATGGTCTGGATGATGATGACGGCATCCAAAAGATAGCGATAACCGTTAGGCATAATGGTAAAGAAGTGCTAACACTGGAGGACTATAAGGTAAACTGATGATGCGGCACAGACTAGGCTTGATACATAGGAACCAAAGAGGTTTCACCATGATAGAGATGATTGTGGCGATAGCTATCAGCAGTGCCATCGGTGGCGGGGTACTCTTAAGCATCTATCAGGTTACCAGTTATCAAGCCATGGATAAGGCTCGTATGACCTGTGTCAAGCAGGTGGAGAACGCTATCCATTATATTGTACGCGATGTCCAAATGGCGCAAAAGGTGGGACCAGCCGATCCGGATCCTGACGGGTTTCCCTTAGTCCTAACCTGGACTGAGTGGGATGAAACCAGTTCCGAATATGAAAATACGGTAACTTATACCCTGATAGGTAGTGGGCCAAAGCAACTGGAGCGACAGCATTTGGCGTATGACACTCAAGGTAATGAAACCAAAAATGTGACGAATGTCGTAGCTCGGTATATTGATGGTGACTCGGATAAGACTAATTGCGACTATGCCGGTGGTGTGCTGAGCTTGGAGCTAACGGCAGCTATAACCGGGTTTCCCAAAGTGATAAGCGAGACCAGGACAATTGGAATTACCACGAGGCCTGATTGGTGATGGGGAGGTGTAATACAATGGGTGGAATGATAAAGGCAATGCTACGCAGAACTGCCAGAGAGCAGGGGGGATATGTTTACATCCTGGTGCTGCTTTTTCTGGTTTTGGGGGGGCTTATGATTGTACCCCTCCTGGATTATATGGGCACTGGGCTTGAGACCGGTCGGGTATATGAGAAGAAGACAGATGAGCTATACGCTGCCGATGCCGGCATTGACGATGCCATCTGGCAGATAAAATACGAGAACATATCCTCACCACAATCACCAGTAACCGGTTATGATGAATATGACTATAATACGGAGTGGTCTTATGACCTTACTGACGAAGTAAATGAGGAGGAAGTGGCGGTTACCATCCAGAATGAGTGGATACCGATGAATATTTCACCTCTCACCCCAAGTGAAATGAGAGATATTATTGAGGGTACTGATCCTGAAGTCGGTCCCCGGCTGAGAGTGAACGGCAGCGCCACCGCCTCCTCAGAGTACCGAATCAGGATAGACATTATCCCGGAAGAACCGTGGGACCTGAGGGTGCACTCGATTGGTATCTGGCTACCTTCAGGCTTTAGCTACGTTGACGGGTCAAGCAATCTCGAGAGCTTGGGTTATTCCGCTGATGTCGACCCGTATGCTGGCGGAGAGGTGGTCATCTGGGATTTGGGTTCCATTATTTTTAGTGATTTACCCCCGGTTGGGTCTCAGGAAAGTGCCATAGTCGAATTTGAATATACCTCGGAGACGACACGAGAAATGGTAACTGTTTCCTGGGTTGAGACGGAGAATCTGGGCGAGGGGATAGCAATTCCCTTCTCCTGGGATGATGACACCAAGGTCTTTGCCATTACCTCATCGGCCGCGGGTGGTACCACTATTGAATCATACATCTATATGGGCGGGCGGTATTCCTCCCTCCTTGATAACGCTATTACCAGCCCCGGGTCTACTAGTACTCAGCCAAATACGACTGTAAATGGAATTATAGAATGTCCCTCAGGGGGATTTGAAGAGCCAGAATACGGGGATTGGGAGTGGCAGGACTATGATCAGGACTGGCCCGATACCGAGCAGTGGCGCCAGTTCTATCTTGACGATGTCGCTGGAGCTCCTGACCCTGGTAGCTCGGTTGATGTCAAAGACCATGATTACGATAATCCGCTAGGGTCCTGGTATAGAAGGGAAGGAGACGGGAACTTAGAAATCAATCATACAGGTGATGTGACGACGGTACCTCTTGGGGGAACCATCTACGTTACCGGTGACCTGAATTTCGCGCAGCCCGGCACACCGAAGGCTTACACCATAGACCTTGACTACAATACCATATTTGTTGAGGGCAGCATTACCTTCCCTTCCCAGAGAGTGAGTATAAAAGGGTCGGGGTGTATCATCGCTATCGGCGACATTAATTTCCAGCCAGTAATGGAGGCTAACCCGGGTGATTTTGTATTCGTCTGTTCATTAACAGGCACCGTGAACTTCCAGCCTCAGGGTGACTTCTACGGGTCTATCGCTGGGGATGTCGAAGTTAACCTTCAGCCCGATTCTAGTATCAACTGGACGCCGCCGTCGGGTGGGTTAAACCTGCCGGGCATGGGGGGAAGTGGCACCGGCGGCTTTGGCAGTAGCGTAACCAAATATACCTGGAAGATAGAATAGGGTAGGAGTATTCTATGAAGTTTGGTAAGGGAGCTCAGTTAGTTTTGATAATTGGTGTTTTCGCCATTGCCAGTATCTTTTTGTATCGGATGAATCTCGAGCGGCAGGCGGAGCAGGAAGCGATAAATATTCAGTTGTCGGCAGTTCAACTTCTTTTACCCAAGCTCACTTCTGAAAGGGAGGAGCTGGAGGGTCAACTCAGCCGGTTACAAAGCAATCTGGCGGAAGCCAGGTCAGCGCTCAGCGAGAGTAAACCAAGATTTCCCAGGTTAGTGGAGAGCATTGAATACGACGAGGTATTATTCCAGATGGCTCATGACCGTAGCCTGGAGGTAATATCACTGACTGCATCAGAGCCGTCAGCGAAAACGGTAGAGGATGTTGCCTACACTGTTACCGCTTTTAATGTAACTGTAGCCGGTGAGGCATCAGACTCACCTCTGGCGACTGAAGATGAGTTCAGAGAGTATGTTTCCGGGGTATTGATTGACATCCTTGACTTCATTAGCGGCATAGCCACCGGTGATGATTTTACTACGGCTACTGTTGAGTCGGTGACCATTAGTGTTCCAGCTTTCGCTGAGACCGAGACGGAAGAATCGGAAGAGGAAGAAGAAGCTGAGAGGGTGTCAGCTACCATTAAGATTGTTATTTACAGCTATACAGGGGAATAGTTATGTCTGAAATTACTCTATTTATTGAAGATAGTGCTATCAAGTTACTGGTGGCTAAAGGCCGGCGAGTAGAAAAGTGGGCAAAATTACCACTAGAGCCAGGTCTGGTCAGCGATGGCGTCATCCTTGATGAACCCCAGGTAGCCAACAAGGTTAGAGAGATACTTAAGCTACAGGGGGTAAGGACAAGCACCGTCATTGCCGCTTTAAGCGGGTTCAATTCTGTGTATCGTCTGATTTCCCTGCCTGAGCTGCCGCCGGCAATACTTCCTGAGGCAGTCCGTCAAGAGGCGAGCCGGGTGATACCAGTACCCATAGACGAGGTCTACCTTTCATACCAGACTATTCCCGCCCCGGAAGGGGAGACGCATATTTTCCTGGCGGCTTTCCCCCAAAATGCGACTGATGCTTTACTGAGGACGCTAAATAAGGCCGGTCTAAGGGTAAGTACCCTGGACCTAGCTCCTTTAGCCCTCTGCCGAACTGTTGACGCCCCTGAAGCCGTAGTTGTTGATGTCCGGTCAACCAGCCTTGATATCGCCATTATGGTGAATAGGGTGCCTCAAGTAATTCGCAGCCTTTCTCTACCCAGTGAGGCTCAATCCCTATCAGAACGGCTCCCATCCATCGTCGAAGAGCTTAACAGAACCGTTACCTTCTATAATTCTAGTCATCAGGACAAGCCCTTAGAAGCAACCGTGCCTGTATTTGTCTCTGGTGACCTAGCGGCTGCCCCGGATACCTGGCAATCACTTAGTGGCACAGCCGGCTATCCAGTCTCTATCCTGCCATCGCCGATGCAACCCCTTGAGGGATTTGACCCAAGTCAGTTTATGGTTAATATTGGGCTGGCTCTCAAGCAACTACCACTGGAGAAGGAAGAGGCTAATTTCTCATTAGTGAATTTTAATGCTATACCACGAGCGGAAAAACCTAAGGGTATATCTCCAATCAGAATTCTTATGCCGGTTGTTATTGTAATTGGCATTGGTGCGATTTACTATATGTGGAACCTTGTCCAGGATACCAGTGCCAGCAACGAGATGCTGCGTTCCCAGGTAGTGCTTACCCAGAGTCATATTCCCGAACAGAACGAGGCAATAGCAGCCCTGGAGGAGGAGATTACGCAGCTAGAACCCCAGATTGAGCCGTTACAAGCTAGGGCACGTGTTTTTAATACTACATTTACTACTCTGGGAGAAGAGCGTGAGCAGGTTGACGGTGACCTGAGTATGGTTGTAAGATTATTACCAGAGAATGTAGATTTGACTACCGTTACTCATAGCGGTGAGCAGGTAGTAACAGCTGGTATCGCTCCCGACGAGGATAAGATTTTTGAATATGCTAGAGACCTAAGAGGTAGCGGTCGCTTCTCTAAGGTTGTTATTTCCTCTATAAAGGCTGTCGAGGAAGAGGGGGAAATTGAAGGGTATGATTTTCAGTTTCTTCTTATAAGCTGAACAGGACGATAAAGTATGGATATTTTTTCATTGATTCATGCCGCTAAGTCAAAGGATGCTTCTGATTTGCACCTGGTTAACTCCAGCCCACCACTGGTGCGCGTTAACGGTTCTCTGGAGGCAGTAAATGGGACAACACTGCTAACTGCTAATGAGATAAGCCAGGCCTTTCTTCAGATAACTACCCCTGAGGAAAGGGAAGAGTTCCATCGTCACCTAGAGCTTGATTTTAACTATACTGTGCCTGATGTCGGGAATCTCCGTTGTAACGCCGCTCAGCAGCGTGGGGTCATTAGCCTTGCCATACGTCTGCTGCCACCGGAAATCCCAACTTTAGATGAACTAGAGCTACCTCCGATATATAAGGAGCTCATCCTAAGGCCAAGAGGACTGATAATAATTACCGGACCTACCGGCAGTGGCAAGACCACCTCCCAGGCGGCTATGATTCAGCATCTGAATCAAAATGAAAGTCGCCATGTGGTTACCATTGAAGACCCTATTGAATATATCCACCCGAGTATTAAATGTGCTATAACCCAGCGGCAGTTAGGCAGCGATACCCTCTCCTTTCCTGAGGCATTGAGGCGTATCCTGCGACAGGATCCAGATGTGATTCTGGTAGGTGAGATGAGGGATTTAGAGACCGCCGCCGCCGTGCTTTCCATTGCCGAAACGGGACACTTGGTAATGACTACTGGCCATGCCCCCAGTGCCAGCCAGGCGATAGAGAGGGTAGTAGACTTGTTCCCACCTCATGAGCGCCATTTAGCGCAGACGCGGCTGGCCTCGCTACTGATTGCCGTGATGTTTCAGTCACTCATTCCTAGGGCTGACGGCTCAGGCAGAGTTGCGGCTCTGGAGATTATGCTGGCTAATTCACCGGTAAGGAACCTCATCCGTGAAGGTAAAATCTATCAGTTACCTAATGTAATTCGCACCCATCGGAGAATTGGTATGATTTCACTTGACGAATCCCTGACCGACCTGTACCGTAGACGAATCATCAGCCGCGAGAGCCTGCTTTCCTACTGTAACGACCGCCAGGAAGTGGAAAAGCTCATCGGTGGTGGGGGAGCAAGAGTAATAGATTAGTCTCTTTACAGCTTTTCCCAAGTGCTTTTACTGATTCTCCCCTGCCTGAGAATCCTGGAGAGCAACTCCTTTCCGATATCTCTTTGATGGGGATTAGGAATTCGTAAGGTAACTTTACCTCTAACCATGAATTGATGCTTTCCCCCAGAATAGGAACCCTCAAAGCCAAGAGCTCGCAGGTATTTAATTAGCTCCCGCCTTTGTATAGACCCTAAGCGAGGCACTAAACAACTTCCTTTATCGCTAGCTCAACTCCATCAACGATTGGCAATGGCAAATGACGGGATATCCTGAATAGAATCCACTCTTCTAATACTTCTTTCAACTCGCTGTGGCAGGTTTCAAGATTGTCACTATTGGCATAGACGCCATCAAATCCCGGTATATCTCCATAAAATGTGTTATCGTCAGGAAGGATTTCATAGTTAGCCCTTCTCATAGCTGCCTTAAGGTATTCGGTTAACATATTATCCGCCTTTATATCTTTACTCAGGCACATTCTACTATGGCTAGTGCCGGCTGTCAAAGCTTTTTGCGTAGGATTGCCTATTAGCTTTATTCCCTTATAACCATCCGCATAACTGCCCTGAGCTAGGGACTCGGAATCTTTGCATTGGGATTAATTGTTAACCTCACCCCCTTAATCCCCCTCTCCTTAAAAGGAGAGGGGGAGACGATGAAAGAGAGGCTTCGCCTCTCTTAAACTCTCTTTCAAAATGCCCCCCTTTTACAGGGATAAAAAGAAAGAGGGGCTTGAGCCCCTCTTAAATACCTCAACTCAACTGGGCATTCCTTCAATGACTAAAACCCCTCTTAAAGACCTACCCTAATTATTCCTTCGGTAAGGGCGCCCCGCAAACTATCCTAATAGCTCACCCTTATTTGCTCCGTGATAGGCATCGGGAAATAGAAAAACTCACCGGCAAGCTAGAGGTAATCTAACCTGCCGTTAAGCTTTTCTTGACCAGGCTTCACTCTTGGCCGATATTACTGGATTGCCACCCTAGACCGTTACGGTCTCACCTTGGTGATTAGATTATAGCTGGGTTACTCATAACCGGTGGCAGTTTGGGTAGCCGTTCCATCTGTCAAAATAGTATAGGTGCCGATGAGTATTGACTTGGTGCCCATGATATAGGCACCAACAGTTGAAGTACCAACAGTCACATCATTCTCATCGTCCAAAGTGCCACCCCCCGTAACAGAGACTTTTTCACCAGCCATGGCAGCTACCACTGCCGTCTGGACATTGGCCCACTCCGTGGCTGCCGCCTCAGTTTCACCCGAGCCCATAAACTTGGCGATGTTGGGGATAGCGACCGCAGCCAGAACGCCCAGGATAGCGACCACCACCAGTAGCTCAATCAGGGTGAAACCCTTCTCGCCGCGACGGAACTTCCTCGCCAATTTCATCTCGCCGTAGTGAAGCCTTCTCATAAACCTCTTCATCTTTTTAGTCACCTCCTTTCATTAGATACTTGATGAAGTTTGAATAATTCTGGTCACTTAAGTCTAGTTTAGCACAGTTTCCATTGGAGTCAATCACTCTTTAGTAATAGTAAGATAGTATGATTTTTAGCCCGAATTTCTCCTTACCGTCAAATAAGAGGCTAGCCTTAGCATGCTCAAATCCCCTTTTAGTATCATAATCCCTCTTAAACCGGCCTTTAGATTTTGTCACTATTAAGGGAAAAAAGAAGGAGAGACTTCAGCCTCTCCTAAACTCCTCTTTGATAACTAAAAATGCAAAATCTTTAGTCAGATGGGTCTAGTTCCTTAACCTCAAAGACCCTTATTCGTTGCCTTTCCGCAAACTGCCTGGCTTCCTGGCTGAGTCCGGGAGAAGCAATGAAAACCTTCTCCTGAATGCCGATATCATAGGCCTTATCATCAAAATCAAACACCCTACCCAGCTCTACCGGCGCATCACTTACCTCAATGCCGATAGCAATATGATGCGTAACAATGCCATCGTCTCTGGTAGCCAGTATATCTATATTATGCTCGGCACCTGACCTGCCCCTAACCGCAGCTGCCTCCTTTACCTCATAGCCGCGCCGCTTCAGGTAGGCTACCATCTGTGATTTGGACTTGAATTCAAAGGGTTCCTTCGCTACTTCCGCAGCTCGCGGAGGGGCAGCGCTGGCCAGCACGGTCTCCAAATCCCTGACCCCAAGCACCTTAATCCTCTGCTGGCTGGCAAATGTCTCCGCTTCCTTGCCTAACCCGGGGACGACAATCAGAACCTTCTCCTGAATGCCGATATCATAAGCCTTATCATCAAAATCAAATATGTCTCTCAAGGATACTTCGTCCCCGGCCGCCTTAACCCCGATAGCGATATTATGGGTAATGACGCCGTCATCCCGAGTAGCCAGTATATCTATGCTGTGTTCTGCCCCTGACCTTCCTCTTTGAGTAGCATTCTCGACTACTTCATAGCCACGCTGCTTTAGGAACTCTATGAGTTGAGGTTTAGGTTTAAGTTCAAACTCCAGCCAACCCCTCCTTGCCTCATTGAAGCTATAGGAGTAGATGTTTTGCTCAGTGACCTTATCCTCGGCGGTAAGCGAGGAGCATTTCAGGCAGCGCCATTTTATCAGCGGTATCTGGAATACCTCACTGCAATCGTGGCACTTGCGCATCAGCCCCCGGCTCTGGTAGTCACTACCAATAACCCGTAGCTCTGTGTTGCACTTGGGACATACATATCTACCCTTAGCCACAAACTCATCCTCAAGCCCAACATAGCCACAGACGGAGTGTTCCAGGATTCTGCCGCGGGCGATATGCCCTGAGCCACACTTAGGGCAATGGGTAGTTGGCCTCAGGTTTAGTGACTGGCACTGAGGACAATGAAGAAACCTGTCAAAGAAATTCTTCTTCAGTATGCCCTTATCAACCAGGGATTCCAAAATTGATACCGTCTCGTCGCCGGTAACCCCTAATGTCTGTTCCACCAGAGGATAGGTGAAACCCAGCTCGCTGCTGAAGTCAAGCTCAGGCTTAATATCAATAATCTTCCCCGCCAGTATTTCCAGCACCAGTTTCATGGCTCTTTCATCTTCCGTGATAGCTGGCAGGATTTCTACTGGTTCTGGGGTGTTATTGTCTTTAACCATGTTCCACCTCCAGCCAATTTAAAATCAGCTAGCAAAGTATAGCGTCGCCAAATGCCAGAAGTCAATAAGCAACCCAGGTTGTCTATATTCACCATTCCCTGTTAGCCGGCTAAGATTAACTGCCCCTAAAAACGGCGTCACATTTTCACTAAAATCGCGTTCTCTCCCAATATCTGGGAACTAAGGGGTGGAATTAGCATCAGCCCCTATTGACTAGATTCCAAAAAACAGCCAGAATAGAGACTGATATGGAAGGTGCCGTAATAGTCGTTTTCGCCATACTGGGGATGGTTGTGGCTAGTTTCCTCAATGTCTGTATTGACCGTCTGCCCAATAATGAGTCGCTTTTCTTCCCACCCTCTCATTGTCCCTCCTGTCGTCATCGCCTGGCGGTAAAAGACCTCATCCCTGTTTTTAGCTATTTGTGGCTGCGTGGTCGTTGCCGCTATTGTCGGATTCATATCCCCAAGCGTCTGCTGTGGGTAGAAATTGGCACCGGGGCCCTATTTGCCTACCTCTACTGGAGCTATGGTTTGAGTGCTGGGTTAGGGATTACCGCCGGCTACTGCTGTCTGTTTATCGTGCTTATGGTTATTGATTGGGAGCGGGGGCTTATCCTCAACAAGATTGTGTACCCGAGTATGATAGCCGCCATACTCATTGGTATATTCTTACCGGGTAGCATCAGTATTTTCCTACTGGGGAACAGTCTCGTGCTCCTACCACCAGGGATTGCTCAGGCTGCAGTTGGTGGTGCCATTGGACTGGGGATATCACTACTAATAGTTCTTGTTTCCAGGGGCGGTATGGGGTGGGGAGATGTTAAGATGGCGGCCCTGATAGGACTGGTTATTGGCTTTCCCCTGGTGTTTTTTACTCTCATTATGGCGTCAATTTTCGGCGGTTTAGTAGCCGTGGGTCTACTCCTGCTCAAGAAGAAGAAGCGAAAAGAGGCCATTCCCTTCGGACCCGCCCTTTCTTTAGCCACCATAATTACCCTGCTCTGGGGGACTAACATCCTCAACTGGTATCTGGGACTATTCTAACTGCTGCGTTATTAGTTTACGTCCCGACAAGTTCCTGTATTATCGTTTCAGGGTATTGACATTCGTCATTTGGCGAATTATAGTATAATAGTACTAGGTCAAAAGTATTAGTTAGTAGGTAATACGGGTGGAACATCGAAGGTCAAGTATTGAAGTAATTGCCGATATGTTGAGGCTGGGTGAAGCTGGCAAGACGGAGATAATGTACAGCGCCAATATGAGTTATTTCCAGCTACAAAAGTATCTTAAATTCCTGCTTGAGTTAAGGCTGATAGATAAGGTAATGGTGGGAAATCCAGTAGTGACCTATAGAGTAACCAGGAAAGGGCTCAGACTACTAAGGGATATAGATAATATTCTGGAGGTGCTTGAGTTCAAAGAGGGGAATAACCTTTAGGTTTTGAGAATTGCTAAATAGGGTATGGAGAGAGGCAAATTAAGCGCTCGGCCAGTATTTATCAGCAAGGCGGTAGAGCGAAGATTTACTTCAACATTTCAAACACTGCTGGAGGTGGATGGTAACAAGCGAAGGAGCAGATTTATGGCGGAAAAGAGAATGCTGATAGTGCCGGCAGAGCTGGTTAAGAGGATTAATGAAAATCGCGGAGATATGAGTCAGGCGGAATTTATCGATTTTCTGATGGATAGCCAGCTAAAAGAAGAGACCAAAGAGCCGAAGGATATAAAAGAAAAGTATGTAACCAGAGAAGAAATCCATATTTTTGAGCAGGATATGAAGAGTCTTATGAGAAGAGCTCTTGATTTCTTTGTCAGCTACGGTCTTGAGCTGGGTAAACAGTCACCCAAAACTGAATTTGAAGAGCTAAGTAGCAGGCTGCGAGAGCTTGAAGATGACTTAGCCTCTGAAGATAAGAGTAAACGGGCCACGATTAAATGGAAGTAGCCTGTTAACCGGCGTACTTCTCCAGCACCATTAAAGCTTTAATTTTCGCGAATAGGTCGTTTTAACCCCCCTCCTTTTAAGGAAGGGGGGTAGTTTTTTTAGATTAGCTTTAATTATTTTAGCTAACTTATAGTAATTTATGGTATAGAACATTGTTCTAGAACCCAATACCTTCCCATCTGCCCCATAATCCGCAATAGTTAATTAAGGGAAGGTATTATGATCTATATCGTTATTGGGACTCTAGGTTTCGTAGTAATACACCTCTTCGATATTGTCTCCCTGAAAAGGATTCCCAGGGCGAAGCCAGTCACCTGGGCTTTAGGTAGTGGCTTACTAATTTACTCGCTGGTAATGATATGTCTGGCTCCCGATAAGCTACTATTACCCAGCTGGCTGACCTGGTTAGGTTGGGCAGGGCTTGGTGTGTCCCTCCCCTTATTAGTGCATTCCCTGTTTATTAATCTTCCCTTTCGCAGGACATATGTTGCCACTGGTGATGGCGATAAGTTAATAAGAACCGGGGTATATGCTCTGGTCCGTCATCCCGGCGTTCTCTGGTTCAGCCTTTTTATACTGTCTCTAATCCCGGTTTCAAGGTCCAGCCTGCTGCTTGTAGCCGCCCCGGTATTCATTCTGCTGGATATTTTGCTGGTAGTTATTCAGGATAAGTTTGTCTTTGGCCGGATGTTTGACGGCTACGATAGCTACCGACAGGAAACACCGATGTTGCTACCAAACAGAAGGAGTGTCAACGCTTTCCTGCATTCTTTAGGGCAGGCTAAGTCTTAATAATCTGACTCAAGGAGGTTATATAACAGTGAGTAAAGAAGCAGAATTAATTGTTCAAGGTAAAAACGCAGAGCTATGGCAAAGGTGTTGCGGCTTTATTGACCTGAGCTTAGAGGAATGCATGGGTATTCAGCGACGGCTGCTACTGGAGCAGATAGGGTTGCTTAGAAAGTGTAAGCTGGGCAGGAGTATCATGCGTGGGGCTGAGCCCGAAACTGTAGAAGAATTCCGGAGGCAGGTACCACTAACGACCTATGATAATTATGAACCATTTCTCCTGACCAAAAATGAGCGTGCCCTACCGGCGAAGCCACTCTTTTGGCAGCATACTTCAGGTCGGTCTGGTGAGTATCCCTTCAAGTGGGCCCCGGTTACTGCCCGACAGTTTGACGAAATTCGGGCCATGCTGTTTGCCTGCCTCGCCTTCTCCTGCTGCAAGGAGAGGGGTGAGATTGCCTACAAGAGAAAGGACAAATTTCTTTACGCCCTAGCCCCACCACCCTACACTACCGGGGCGCTGATCCACGCTGCCCCTCATGAGGTGTTTGATTTTCTACCACCACTAGAGGCCGCCGAAGGTATGTCCTTTGAGGACAGGGTGCAACTCGGTTTCAAATTGGCTATATTCGAGGGACTAGACCTATTTTTCGCCATGTCCAGTGTACTGGTAGCCATAGGCGAGCATTTCAGCCAGGGAAATAGGAGTATTGATATTAAACCGCTGTTGGGCAGGCCCAAAACTCTATCCCGGCTACTGAAAGGACTAATGAAAAGTAAACTGGCCCGCCGTAATATACTGCCCCGGGATATCTGGAGGCTTAAGGGTTTAATCTCAACCGGCTCCGATGGCTCCGTATTTAGGGAAAGGGTCAAGGAGATGTGGGGCCGTTACCCTTTGGATGTCTATGGTGGCACCGAGGGCATAATTATGGCGACACAAACCTGGGATTACCAGGGGATGACTTTCATACCTCACCTCAACTTCTTTGAATTTATTCCCGAGGAAGAAAGCCTGAAATCCAAAGCTGACCCCAGTTATCAGCCAGAGACCCTGCTTCTAGACGAGGTTAAGCCGGAAGAGAATTACGAACTGGTAATTACCAGCTTTTACGGTGGACCGTTTGTTAGATATAAACTAGGCGATATGATTAGGATAACATCACTGCGCAATGAAAAGCTTGATATAGATATCCCCCAGATGGCATTTCACGCTAGGGTGGACGATATGATTGATATCGCCGGTTTTACCCGGTTAACGGAAAGGGTTATCTGGCAGGCTATAGAGGACACGGGGCTTCCTTACAAAGACTGGACGGTGCGTAAGGAACTAAGTGATAAGCCGATTCTACACCTATACCTCGAACTTAAGGAGGACGGATATATTACGCCTGATGAGGTAGGAGCTGCCGTTCATGAGCAGCTGACAAGGCTGGACCCTCCCTATGCTGACCTGGAATCATTCATCGGTTTAAGGCCACTAGAGGTGACACTGCTTCCCCAAAATGCTTTTCATGGCTATATGTTGAGACAACAGGCAGCTGGTGCTGACCTCGCTCACCTGAAACCGCCGCACATTAATCCCTCGGATGGCATGATAGATTGTCTCGTTAATGGCACAGCAAAGGTGCCGCTAACCAAAGAGGAGGGGATGGCCGAGCGAGAAGCGGTTCGCAGTCGATAAACTATACTGACATACTCTGTAAGTCATCTATAAATCGGAGAAGGCGGCAGGTAACTGATGAAGAGTTTATATCTTGGGCTTTATGGTAGAGTGATGGTTAAATTAATGAGCAAAATAAGAGGTAATAGTTGATGGCAGTAGACGTGTCCCGTAACAACCGGCGAGTAGTGGTTACCGGGATGGGGGTTATTAGCCCGGTTGGCCTCACCGTTTCCGAGATGTGGGAGACCCTGATTGCCGGGAAGTCGGGGATTGATTATATCTCCAGCTTTAACACGACAGCTTTTAAGACCAAGTATGCCAGTGAAGTGAAAGGCTTTGACCCGTATGCCTATATCAGCCCGAAAGCAGTGGATCGCATGGATAGGTTTACCCAGTTCGCCGTCGCCGCTAGCCTTCAGGCAGCAGAAGACGCCAGCTTGAGGCTGAATAACGGTGATGCTGAGGAGATTGGAGTTATCATTGGCGACTCAATCTGCGGACTACTCCAGATTTGTGACCAACTTAAGGTGATGAGCGAAGCCGGCCCAGAGAAAGTAAGCCCGGTGCTTGCCCCAACCATGTCAGGCGATGCCGCCTCAGTACAGGTTTCCTTGATATTGGGGGCCAGAGGTATTAACTACTCCCCCTCATCGGCATGCTCCAGTAGCAGTGATGCTATCGGTCAAGCCTATGAGGTAATTAAAGGGGGTGGTGCTAACGTGGTGATTGCTGGCGGTGCCGAAGCCCCGATAATGCCCATCATCCTAGCTGCCTTTAATTCCTGCCGGGCGCTATCAACAAATAATAACGGAGTCGAAACTGCTTGTCGACCCTTTGATGCTGAGCGAGACGGTTTTGTCTTAGGTGAAGGTGCGGCAATTATGGTTCTGGAAGATGCTGCCTATGCCCGGGAGCGAGGGGCACCTATCCTGGCGGAAGTTGCCGGCTATAGTGCCACCAGTGATGCTTTTCACCTGACACAACCCTCGCCTAACGGTGAGGGCGCCGCTAGAGCCTTAAAGCTGGCGATGAAAAGAGCTGAGGTTACCCCCAGCGATATTGACTATATTAATGCCCATGGCACCGCGACACTGCTTAATGACCGAGCTGAAACCCGGGCTATCAAGAGCATGCTTGGTGACCATGCCTATCATATTCCTATCTCAGGTAGTAAATCCCAGACAGGACATCTTCTGGGAGCGTCCGGTAGCCTTGAGGCGGTGATATGCGTGCTAGCCATAAATCATGGAGTTGTCCCCCCGACTATGAATCTTACTCACCCTGATCCTGAGTGTGACCTGGACTATGTGCCCAATAAGGCACGTCAGGTTAAGGTGAAGACCGCTATCTCAAACTCCTTTGGTTTTGGCGGGCATAACTCGGTGCTCGTCTTTCGTCACTACTCCGAATAGCCATCACTAGTCTTGTCTGTGGGTCAAACCTAGTCGCCCAGATGGCAACTAATAAAGAGGGTTAGTGATACTTGGAAGGGAAGTTTAAGAGGGGTAAAGCCCCTCTTTTTATTTATCTCCCTCCCTCCCCTTTGCCTGTCAGCCTATTTGCTCCTAGCCAGTGTCACTATTGACAAGCACAGAGCCATGAGGCATAATTTCTAATATATTATGTAATGATTAGTCGTACCAGTCTCTTTATGTATTAGAGAGGAATGTCGTTGTGAGCATATGGACGGTAATCCCGCTGGTCAGCTTTTTAATATTTGCTGTCCTGGCTGTAATAGTCCTGCGACAGAGTAGCCGGCGAGTAAATCGGGTATTCGCCCTGTTTCTTATTGCCTCCAGCGCATGGAGTTTTACTTCCTTCATGCTGCACCTTAATGCCTACCCCCAGCAGGCGCTCCTATGGAATGAGATACTTGTCGCCGCACTTTTGTGGACCGCCGTTAGTTACTACCATTTCGTCAGGGCCTACAATAATAGACCAGCCGGGGTAGGCTTATATATCGGTTATGGTTTTGTACTGACAATACTAGCGCTTTCCCTCAACGGCTATATTGTCAAATTTGCTTACGTCGTTGACGGGGTATTATATCATAGCCTTGGATCTTCACTCTACGTCATCGGTGGTGTTAGTGCCGTCTTCTTACTCATGGCGATATGGACGTTAGTTAAGCGTCACCGCAGCTCCCTTGACCCCACCGACCGCAACCGAACCATGTATCTAGTAATCGGCTCAGCTATAGTAATAGTTTCCGGTTATATCACCAACCTAACACCAGCTATAGCCGGCCTATCTATTGACCACGTTGGTAATATGGTCAACGCTTTAATAATTGCCTATGCCATCACGAAATATCAATTACTTAACGTCAGGTTTGTGGCTCGGAGGGTACTGGCCTCCGCCTTACTAGCTGCTTGTCTCGGTGGCATATATGCCGGTGCGTTATTCCTGGGGCAAAGATTTCTGCCTGCCCAACCAACCTATATTGTTGTCTTACGTACCACCGGCCTGGTTCTCTTACTGGCGTTACTGGCACGTCCGCTAATGCGTAAAATCGAAAATTTGATACACCGCACCTTTCACCGGGGAACCCATGAGTACCGTCGAGCATTGCTTGACTTCAGCGATAGAATGAGCAACATTATTAACTTGAATGAGCTAGCTGGCGAGATGCTGACCATCATAACTAAGGCACTACACTTAACACAAGCCAAACTGCTATTCCAAGATTTCTCAAGCGGTGATTTCACCACGAAGTTTGCCTATCCCAAGGTAGAGGGTAATTTAGATAATGAGATTAAATTTGGTATTGATAATCCTGTAGTGGCTTGGCTACATAGAAAAAATGAGCCCCTTAACTTTGAATCAATTGATAATATGCCAGAATTCAAAGGGCTGTGGGAATTAGAAAAGGAGCAAATAAAGAAATCTAATCTGAGACTCTTGTGCCCCATTAAAAGTCGGGATAGACTGATTGGTATTATCGCCCTGGGCAAGAAAAAATCAGATGCCCTCTACTCTCATGAGGATTTAGAGTTGGTGATGAGCATGGCAAAACAAGCCGGCACTATAATAGAGAATGCGCAACTTTATTCTCAAGCGGTAACCAGGGCAAATACGGACGGACTAACCGGGCTTTATAATCACCGTCATTTCCATGAACGCTTCGACCACGAGATTGCCCGGGGCTCTCGCTTTGGCACCACCTTCTCCTTAATAATGCTGGACGTAGACCTTTTCAAGGCTTACAACGATATTCATGGACACTTGGCGGGAGATGAGATTCTGCGTAGAATCGCGATTTACATCAAAACATCAATTCGAAGCCTAGACATCGCTTTTCGCTACGGAGGTGAGGAATTCGCTATCATTCTGCCTGAGGCAAGGCCTGATGACGCTTATAAAGTGGCCGAGCGCATTCGGAAAACAATAGGGTCGAAAACAAGTTCTAGGGCAACCCCAATTACTGCTAGCCTCGGTGTCGCTAACTGGCCGATTGACGGGGTGATGAAAGAGGAAATCATCTCTTGTGCCGATGCTGCGTTATACCGGGCTAAGCAAACCGGCAGAAATCGGACATGCTTGTCCTCTGATGTAGCGAAGCCGGAAACGCCCCTGGTCAGCGTAGAGATTGAAGCCCACTCTAGAGCTCTGAGCATAATCTATGCTCTAGCGGCTACCGTTGATGCTAAAGACCACTACACCTACGGACATTCTAAAAAGGTTAGCGACTATGCGGTAGCTCTAGCTGAAGCACTAGGCCTGCCTCAAGACAAAATAGCTACCATCCGTGCCGCTGGTTTGCTGCATGATATCGGTAAAGTCGGTATCCCCGATTCTACACTCAACAAAAAGGGAACACTAACTGATGAAGAGTGGAAACTAGTTAAGGCTCACCCTAAGCTTGGTGTTGAGATACTAAGACATGTCATCGATCTGGTTAACTGCCTGCCCGTTATCTTACATCATCATGAACACTATGATGGGAAGGGTTATCCTTCCGGTTTAAAGGGTAATAATATCCCCCTGGAGGCCCGCATTATGGCCATAACCGATGCTTTTGATGCCATTACTTCGCCACGGCCTTATCGCGAGCAGCTATCTTCACAACAGGCACTTAATGAGCTAAAACGGTGTGCCGGAACTCAATTTGACCCTAAGATAATAGATATCTTCTGTAAGATTATCGCGCCCACTACATCAAAAAGATTAGAAATAAAATAAGGTCAGACGGTGCTGGGTTACCTTCACAGCATTAAGGACACACCTATACCCGGTGAGAAAGGTTGTTCTTAACCTCTTGACATACTGGCGAAATTATGAAGAGGCGCTACCCTGCTTCCGATAAAGCAAGACATCCCTTTTGACAACGGAAGCACTTTACGGCTAAAATAGGCATCTTTTGCGGGAGTAACTCAGTTGGTAGAGTCCCTGCCTTCCAAGCAGGTTGTCGCGGGTTCGAGTCCCGTCTCCCGCTCCATATCCGTAATCGTCTCGGGTCACCTTCCTATGTCCCAGCCTCAGTCTCGGTCTGTGATTTCGTATAGCTCAGAATAATAAGAGTTACCACGAGACAAAAACAGTGAGTCAGGCGTCACTAATCGTGTGGACAGCTACGGTTGCTTATAAAATACAGGTGAATATGATAAAATGTAGGTAAATAAGGTGTCGGTGGCACGATATATAACAGGGAGGGATCGCATAGTGGCCTAGTGCGGGCGCCTGCTAAGCGCTTATCCTGGGAAACTGGGGTCGTGGGTTCGAATCCCACTCCCTCCGCCAGATGAGACCGAATGCCCCTTGAGAAGGGGCTTATATTTTAATACCCTGGTAGATGACTATGCTTAAGTATTATATCTGGACTATCGGCTGTCAGATGAATAAGGCGGAGTCAGAACGACTCGGCAGTTACCTGGAGCAACACGGCTATCAGGCAGTAGTTACTGCTGAGGAAGCCGAGTTCATTATACTCAATAGTTGTGTGGTGCGAGAGAGTGCTGAGAACCGAGTTGTTAACAGGCTTCATGCCTTAAAGCCACTAAAAAGGGCACATCCCGAGCTAACCCTGGCGGTTACCGGTTGTTTAGTAAACTCTGAAGTTAAAAAGCTCAAGGAAAGTTTTTCTCACGTTGACTACTTTTTTAAGCCCGGAGAATATCCGCCGTGGATAGATAAAGTCCAGTCAGACCATGTATTACCCCAACATCCGTCACCGGCTACCTTTGTGCCCATTATTCAGGGCTGTAATAACTTCTGTTCCTACTGTATTGTCCCCTACCGCCGCGGTCGGGAAAAAAGCCGTCCGGTCAAAGAGGTAGTTAATGAGGTGAAGGAGCTGGTCTGCCGAGAGGTAAAAGAGGTAACTCTGCTGGGACAGAATGTAGATTCATATGGACATGACCTGCCGCAAACGCCAGACCTGGCTGACCTCCTCTACGAGTTGAATGCTATTGATGGACTGGCTCGCATCCGCTTCCTGACTAATCATCCCAAGGACATGAGTTCCAGGCTTATTGAGCAGGTAGCTTACCTGGATAAGGTGTGTGAGGAGATAAGTCTCCCCGTTCAGTCAGGCAATAATGACATTCTGAAGGCGATGGGTCGAGGCTATACTGTAGAGCACTACCTTGAGCTTATTAGTGAGATACGCCGTAAGATACCGGGGATAGTCCTGAGCACGGATGTCATCGTCGGCTTCCCCTCAGAAACAGAAGAAAAGTTCCGAGAAACACTTGACTTGCTCGCAACGTTGAGGTTTGATAAAGTCCACGTAGCGGCCTACTCACCAAGACCGGGTACCGCTGCTGCCCGGAAATTTGTGGATAATATTCCCTCCCCTGAGAAAAGAGAGCGACTAGGTAGAGTGGAAAAACTTCAGGAGTCAGTAGCCACCGAGATTAATGCTCAACTACTGGGCAAAACGGTTGAAATTCTGGTAGAAGATAGGAAAGGGGGCAAGTGGCAGGGTCGAACCCGGAGCGGCAAATTGGTATTCTTCAGTGACAAGAGTGACTGCCGGGGGCAATTGGTGAAGGTGCGTATTGAGAAGACAAGCCCCTGGGCACTACAGGGTAATTTGGAAACTAACTGCCCTGATTAAAGTAAGGAGGGGAAATGGATACAAATTTAATCTATATAGTTATCTTTCTGGGTGTGATTTCCGTTATGTTCTATTTCTTTATGATTAGACCACAACGCAAGAAACAGAAAGAACACGAGGAACTTATCGGCCAACTGAGAAGTGGCGCTAGAGTAATTACTGCCGGCGGTATCTACGGACACATTGAAAGTGTCAGTCAGGATAGCGTCATCCTGAAAATAGAATCAGGGGCAACAATGAGGGTGACTAAGAACAGCATCGTGGGTAAAGCATAAAAACGTCTATTTGTTGGCCTCGATTCTCGTTAACTGTCTGGTGGTAGAATACTTCCTAATGATTTCTGGATATCAATTATAGCTGCGTGTCTTCAAAGTAGAGACAAATTAAAGCCTATCTCATAATGACAACCACAGGGGGTGGGGATGAGTAAAAAGCTTATAGCGCTTATAGTAGTGCTGGTGGTGGGGATATTTTTCTTTAGTGCTGCTTGGAGACTTGCCCAGAAAGATCTGGATTTGGCCGTGGCAGAGCTTTCCAATATACACACTGCTTTAGAGGGTAATGAGGGAGAGCTATCGGATACAGAGGGCGAGTTATTAACTATCAAGGCTGAATTACAGAATACTAAAGATTATTTATCAAACGTGGAAGCAGAGTTACAGTCGACCAAGGATAGCCTGTCAGATATGGAAATTGAGCTAGAAGATACCAAAGCCCGGCTGGTTGCTATTCGGGCTGACGTCTTCCACCTACACAACCCTACCTTTGAGGAAGCCATTGACTTCTTAGAAGAAGATAAAACTGACTCCAATGAATACCTTGAGGGCGAGTATGTATGCTCTCACTTTGCGGGCGACGTTAATAATAATGCTGAGGGTCAGGGTATTAGGTGTGCCATCGTTGATATACGCTTCCTCGACTCGGCTCATGCCATCGTCGCCTTCGACACAGCTGACGAAGGGCTAGTTTATTTTGACCCGATTACTGACGAGAGGGTCAGGCTTATCATCGGTAAAGAGTACTGGCGATGTATTGAGCCTAGACCGGGTTACCGTTACGAAAAGCCGCTATTTGATGATACTATATTAGACCTAGTGGTAATCTGGTAGCGGTAGGGGTGAGTAGCATCGAAAACATCAGAGAGAAGATAGCTGAACTAAAAGAGGAGCTCGGGGCGGTCATTGTTGCCCATAATTACCAGCGCCCTGAGGTTCAGGATATCGCCGACTTTGTCGGGGATTCCCTGGAACTAGCCCGTAAATGCACCCAGGTTGATGCTGAGACAATTGTCTTCTGCGGCGTGCATTTTATGGCGGAAACGGCGGCTATCCTTAATCCTGACCGCACGGTGCTGTTAGCCGAGGGTTGTGCTGGCTGCCCCATGGCTGATATGATTACTGCTGATGAACTGAGGGAGTGGCAAAAGAGATATCCCGGTGCCCCGGTCGTCTGCTATGTCAATTCATCAGCCGGGGTCAAGGCGGAGAGCTATATCTGCTGTACTTCAGCTAATGGTGTCGCGGTAGTAGATTCAGTCCCCAATGACGAGATAATCTTTGTTCCCGATCAGAATCTGGGCCATTATATCTCCACCCAGACCAAAAAGAGGTTAATCATCTACCCTGGTTTCTGCTATGTTCACCACCGTATTAAGCCGGAGCAGATAAAACTGGCACAGAGACTTCACCCTGACGCCGAGGTAATCGTTCACCCCGAGTGCCGGCCTGATGTAATAGCATTGGCTGAGGCTGCCCTTAGCACCTCACAGATGCTCCGCTATGTAAAGGCATCTTCACGTAAGAGCTTCATTATCGGCACCGAAGAAGGACTGCTTCATCAGTTACGTAAGGAGAATCCAGATAAGTTCTTCTACTTACTCTCAAACAGTCAGATCTGCAACGATATGAAGAAAATAACCCTGAAAGTAGTGGCTCAGACAATGGAGCTAAGGCAAAGTAGGATAGTTGTTCCTGAGGAGATAAGGCTAAAGGCAAAGCAGGCGGTTGACCGAATGCTGGCGGTTAGTTAAGGGGGTGAGGTGACAAAGAAACTCCTACTATCTAATGAGCAGATTGATAACATCATTGACCTCGCTCTGTCTGAGGATATAAGCCACGGGGATATCACCAGCGAAGTGCTGATACCGTCGGAGCTTCGGGGGAGGGCATCCATACTGACTAAGGAGGCAGGAGTGTTGGCTGGTGGTGAGGTAGCCAGAAGGGTATTTCTTAAGGTTGACCCGTCACTCAGGGCTGAACTGCTTATAAAAGACAGCGCTAAAGTTCAACCCGGAGATATAGCAGCCACTATCGCCGGTAAGGTAATAAGCATCTTCAAGGCGGAGCGAGTAGCCCTCAATTTCCTAAGCAGGCTTAGTGGTATTGCTTCCTATACGGCTCAATTTGTAGCCGAAGCAAAGGGGCTCGGGGTCAAAATTAGTGATACTCGTAAGACCACCCCGGGTCTCCGGCTGCTGGAAAAGTATGCCGTGCGCGTCGGTGGTGGGCAAAATCACCGCCTCCACCTGGGTGATGGCATCCTGATTAAGGATAACCACATCGCAGCCCTGCGTGCTCGGGGTATGAGCCTGGAGGATATTGTGGCTAAGGCTAAGCAGACGCTTCCCAGGGGCTTAACGGTTGAGGTTGAGGTCAGCACCAGTGAGGAAGCCCTGGCGGCAGCTAGTGGCGGAGCGGATATAATCATGCTGGATAACATGAACCCGGATGAAATGCACCGCATTAGGAACTTAATCCCCAGCCATATTAAGATAGAAGCCTCAGGGGGTATTATCCTGACTAATGTCCGGGAGGTAGCTGCGAGCGGGGTTGACATAATCTCTATCGGTGCCCTCACCCATTCCCCAAAGGCTCTGGATTTCAGCCTGGAACTTGAGCCCGAGACAATTAAGCTAGTTGGGGAGGGTTGAGTCAGTCTACGGCTTTCTAGCACTGGCCAGATAACTATCGGCGCTGTCATCTATCTTGATATCAACAAATCCAGCTCGTGACAGCATACCTCGCAGCTCACTCTCATCAGGAATAGTATCATTTTCTACAGTCGGGATTTGTCGGTGCACCCCATTAATTTCAGTTCGGCTTGAGGTATGGCAGATTAATAGTCTACCGCCATCTTTAGTCACCCGGTTCATTTCTATAAGAGTCTCGGGCTTGTCTTGGAAGTGAGGAAAGCTGGAATAGCAGACAACGACATCGAAGATTTCCCCGCGAAGAGGGAGGCTGGTGACATTCGCCTGAAGGTAATAAATCTCCCCCCCGAGGCAC
>SDBT01003398.1_pt1 | contig 27579 bp, 85 predicted proteins | sample 2277101 | NCBI WGS metagenome assembly SDBT01 (sample SAMN10404973, study PRJNA504765) | marine sediment metagenome | isolation source: marine sediment core GS10_PC15, 103 cmbsf | place: Arctic Ocean: Southern Knipovich Ridge | collected 2010 | reverse complement strand
CCTAATTTATATAATGCTCGTTCTACATCACATAAAGAATAATTTATTTCTCCCTTCTTATCTAAAGATACAGTATTTACTCCAAAAATATTAAAAAATACTTTAATATTAATGTCTTTTTCTTTACATAATTTCTTTATATCATTAGGTGTAAATCCATGTTCTCCTGAAGGTTTCATTTTTTTATCTCCTTATAATTAAAAGTCTCAAAATCATGTGGATTAACTGCAATACCGAAATATTTTTTATCTTTTTTAAGAATAAAATGAAAATCTCCTTTTTTATTAGTTGCTATTGAATCTATTTTTGCTCCAACATAATCTTTCCTCATTAGTTCAATATTTTTATTCATCTTCTTTTCCTCCACTTGTCATCCATAATAGTTCGTCCATTCATATGTGATAATTCGTGCATTACTACTACCGCTTCTAATCCTGTAAAACTATATATCTTACCATCTCCATTTTGAAGAGTAACATCCATATATCTTGTTGTATTAATTGCCAATCCTAGTATAGATAAACATTTTTCTTCTTTAAACATATATTTATCAAATTTTTCAGTTATTACTGGATTAATCAAATTTAATGTTAATTTGGGCATACGTATAATAGCTACTCTAGTTTTTATTCCAATTTGTATTGCAGTTAAACCTAATCCTCTAGTAGTATCTAATGATTCTTCTAATTTTTTAATAATAGATTTAACTTCTTCGCTGTCAATAGAAATAACAGGTTCACTTCTTTGTTTTAATATATTTAAATCAGTTATTATTCTCATCAGTTCGCCTTTTGTTTATTCTACTTAATTCTTTTTGTTTCCATTCTCTATAGAAATTAAGAAGGTCTCTTAAATCTTTAGGTAAATTTAATTCTCTATAAAATTTATCTTTTTTTCTATTTAACATATTCCTCTAAAAATTCGTTTAGTTCGTTCAGTTTACTGCTAACTCCATAACTAACTGTTGGTATACCGAATTTTACTAATATTTTCTTAATAACTCCCACAATTTTTCCTCTATACAAAACAGCCCCACCGCTAGAGCCATAAAATATTTTATTAGTAATTATATAACCATCTTTGTTTATGTTAGATGCTACTCCATTAGTAACTACATCTACCAACCCTGTTGGATTACCTATAACAGTTAATAAACTACCTACTTTGGGTTCTATAGTAGATAATTCTAAAGTAGGTAAATGAGCCGAACCCAATATTTCAAATAAAGCTAAATCTACTTCTCTATCTATTTTAACTAGTTTTAAACAATATCGAGTATCATTATTATCTATTGCGACCATAATATTACTTTTTTCTTTAATTAAATGAGAAGCAGTTAAAACATAATAATTATTTCCTAATTTAATATGAGTTCCTGAACCTCTTCTTCCTAATGTAGCATTAATTATAAGAAAATTGGCTATTTTTATATTTTCTACATCAACTAAATCTATACTACTTAATTCTTTTATTTGTAATTTAATTAAATTTTTATAATAATCTAATTTAGAAGTATTCTTTTCAATATTTCTATGTAAAAATTCGATATTAATTTCTTGTTTTCTAATATACTTTCTATTCTTTTCATTTATTTCACTGACTAAAGTATCACGTTTCTTTTTCTCTTCTTGTCTATATTTTTTAAAATCATTTATTGAAAATTCTACTAATTTTAATATTTTTTTATCATTATCTTGACTGTATCCTGTTATTTTATTTAACATCCAAGTAATAGATAATAATTGTTGAGCTTGATAACTTTTATAAATATCTATTTTAGTATTTAACATAGCAGTGGTAACTACTACACTTTTAGATACTAAAGCTATATAGTATGACAATAGCACATTAAATATAAACAACGCTACCATAATAACAGGTAACAATTTAATCTTTTTTAACCTTGTAAACATTACTTCTCTCCTTTGCTTTTAAACTTATTAAATATTGAATATTTTTTATTACTTTTGATTTATATTCGTCTCGTAATTTCTTATCTTTTTTATAAGAAATTATTAATTTTCTCAATATACTAGTCTTGTTCATCAATAAAAACAAGTTTAAATTAACTACATCAAACATCATAGCTTCGCTATTACAAGCTCCGCAAATCCCATCTTTACCATATATTTCAAAACATATAGTGCAAACATACTTCATTTCCCCTCCCTTGTCAATCTCTCTAACATTAATCCACTTAATCGTGCATCATAAAGTCCATCATGAAGTTTATTTTCTTCTACTTCTATTCCTAAAGCCTCTGCACATTTACTTTCTCCACATTTTTTATATAATTTACCTCTACAAGCTAATTCCCACCTTACAATACTAGCTATATCAAATGCTCTGTAATGGAAAGGATATTTTTTACCTAATATAGAATAAGCATTTTGTAAAAATGTAGTATCGAATCCACAGCTCCATTGTCCAATCCAATATAATTTTTTTATTTCTTTATTTTCTAATGTAGTAGCCCACTCTTCAAACGCTTCTAATACCTCTTCTAAAGGTTTACCATTCTTTACTAAAAAATCTCTACTAATATTATGAATTTTTTCTGCATCTTCTGACCAATTAAGAGTATAAGGAATAATATATTCTGAAAATTCTTTACTACTTAATCTGCCGTTTTTCGTAAAAATAACCGCCCCTAATTGTATAATAGAAGCTTTTTCATCTACTCCTGAAGTTTCTACGTCGATAATAAGCAAATTCTTTGGCAATTTAAACATTAATCAATCCTTTCTATTAAAAAATAAAACTATTAAACATATAATAATTACACATAAAGTAAAACATTTACTTAACATTATTTATATCCTTTCTATTAAAATCACTCCCTCTCTAACTTTAATTTTTACCTCTACTTCGTTACTTCCTTCGATTGTTGGTAAATTAATCCCTATATGTTGTAAAACTTCACAAATACTCCTATTCATAAATTCTATTCCATCCATACCACAAAATAACTTAATTTTATCTTCAAATTCTTCTTCCCATTTATTATTTTTCATAATTCTCCTTTAACCTTTGCTCTAATAAATCATCTTCTATATAATATATAGGAGCATCTTGAAAATCCATGCTATTTTTTATTAATTGACCTAATCTTAAATCTGGATTCTTAGTCCAATACATATAAATCAATCTGATTATTCTTTCTATTCTTCTTGGGTCTCTCATAATTTACTCCACAATAATATCACAAATTCCTTTTTTCTTTGCGTCCTTTGCAAAAAACCATAATTCCCCATTACGAGCCTGAGTCAATTCTGCTTGAGAAAGTTTAGTATATTTACCTAAAAATTCAAATAACTTTTTTTGTTGTTTCTTTAAAAAATCAGTGTAATCTATCATTTTAGTAGCATAATCTTCATTGTAAGAACTCATATCATGTGCCATCCAAATAGCATTTTTAGTCATAACTCTTTGGTCTCCAGAAACTGAAATAAGCCCTGCCATACTGCACGCATAACCCGATACAATAGTAATAACAGGAGAACGTATTATTTTCATTGTATCTATAATTGAATATCCAGATGCTAAACTTCCTCCTGGAGAATTTATTCTTAAAACAATGGGTTTATTATTAATTTTATCTAAAGCAAATAATTCTCTATTTATTTGATTAGCTAATTTGCAATCTATTTCATCAAAAAGAAATAACTGCCTATTTTCTAATAGTATTTGGTCTATTTCTATTGCCTTATCTATCTTTTTTAATGTTTTACGTCTTTTTTTGACTCTCCTCTTTTTAGCCATGATTCTCCTTTCTTATCCCACTAAATCTGTATACAACTTATATAATGATTTAATAATCTCTGGTAAAGTATTAACGTCTACTTGACCTTGTAAAGCTACTAATGACCTAGATGTCATATGCCCTATAGCCTGTTTTTTTATACTAGCATTAACATCTGAGCCCTTATTTACACTAGCTCCACTTCTAGGTGCAGGATTCTTTTCATTACATTTAAAACATTTCTTATATTTAGCATCTTTAACTTCTTTACCACAATCTGAACAAGTAGGTTTACCTGTAGCTGTAGTGTCATTATTAGGTATTGGTGCACTAGTTCCTCCTACTTTTGTTATTTTAGTTACATTATACTTTGCATTATTTACTGTATATTCTACTGTTACTTCATCACCTGCATAACTACCATCTTTTGTATGCCCTTTAAGATTAGCTTTAGCGAAATTTACTACTGCTTGTGTTGTTGTTGCCCATTTTTGACCTATTGTTCCACCAAAATCAATCATAGTAATAGGGTCTCCGTTTTTTACTAATGCGACTAAAAATTTCATGATTTCCTCCTTTCAGGTTTAACATATCCTTCTTTAACTAAATAAAACATACCAACTAATCCAATAACTATTCCCACTGCTAATACTACTAAATATGACATATTACCTCCTTAAATAACAATACCTATAGTTTTTATAGTTTTACCTTTTTGTTTATAAGTTTCTATAGTAGCTTCTACTATAACATCTCCTTTAGTTTTATTCTTTTTTTGTAAAGCATTAGCCATTCTTCTTAATCCTGTTGCAGATACTGTTACATTTTTAAAGCGATTGCTAATATTTCTCATACTTTCACCTTCCTTTTCTTTTTAGCTTTCTTTTTTTCTGATTGAATTTTACAAGCTTCATAAGTTAATACTTTAGATTTATTAGCATATAAACTTTCAAATTGAGGTCGAATACTATTTTGAAAAGGGAGCCATTGATAATCTTGTCCTTTTAATGGTAAACCTTCTAATATTTCAATAATCGGTTGCTCTACAAATTTGGGCAAGGTTAAAAGATTTACACATAATAACCTATTTTCATAATCTTCTTCATTAAGAATAGGGTTAATCAAATTATCTGATACTTCTTTATTTATTTTTTTAGCAATTAAAAGTTGTGCATTAAAGTTATCTGGTTTTACTTTATAAGCTCCTTTTGTTGATTTATATTTAACTTTAGGTGAAAATATTTTCACGTTTTCGTAGTGCCAGCATTGTTCGAGGTCACTGTCAAATGTGCATAATACTACTTCTTTATTTGAAAAATATCTACAACCTATAGCCATGACATCATCTGCTTCTGTTCTATCTACTTTTATAATATGAAAATCTGTAGCTTTATCTAATTGAATTAATAAATTATCAAAATCTTTAAATAATTCATCCCAATTTAAACCAGACTTTTCACGCTGTTCTGAACGATTACCTTTATAAGTCTTTTCATAATCTTTTCGCCAACAATTTCTAGCATCTACAGCAATAATAATAGTATCGCTTTCATTCACCCCTATTTTCCTTAGATAAGATAATAACATTACACAAGCGGTATAAGTAGCTGGAACTGCTTTATTATTTACAGAAGCGTAACAAGCAATATGCAAAATCATCCCCCAATCTAATATAATAACTTTATTCATTCTATCTCCATAATTTAGGTTGAAATTCTTTAATATATTTTTTTTCTTGTTGCTGTAATTGTTTTTGTTTTTTTATTATTTCTTTTTGCCCAGGAGTTTTATAATTAAATTGCAGAACTAATCCCAATATAATTGGCGAAAGAGCAAATAAAACGATAACAATAAAAACAATTATTCTACCTAGTTTTTTATTCATTTCTTTTTCCTTTCGGTTTTCTTCTTATGCCTTAAAGCACTAGGTTTAACATAATGTCTCTTATCTTTTAAAATACGAAGTATACCTGACTTAGCTACTGCTTTTTTAAATCTTCCAAGTAATCGTTCTATATCCTCATTTTTCTGTGCTATTACTTTAACTCTTGTCTTGTGTGCCATTATTTTCCTTTTTAGGTTTTTTATCTTTAAATTCTTGTTCTAAATTCTTAGTTATATTTTCAAAATCAACATCCACTAAATCTTTATTATAATAAATTACAATATTTTTAAGTATATATAAAGAAACTTCTAAATTAACAGCAGTATAAGCTTGGGATATTGGTAATAAAAAATCTTTAATTTCTTTATCTGATTCTTTAGTTATTAATTCATATAATTTAAAATTATTATTAACTATATCTTGAATAATAACATCCAATTCTTTAATTGTTTTCATTCTTCTTTTCATTAAATATCCTCACTAAAATTAAGTTCATCATTACTAATTAAATCGTCACAATATTTATGAAGTTTATCTCCTTGTTCATTTACTACATATTTTTCACCTTCATAAATTTCTTCCTTACAATAAACACACCATGCAAAAACATTTTTTCTTATCTCATCCCCTTTCATTTCTTGGCTCCTTTAGTTCTAATTTCATTATAAACGTCCTCATCTTTCCCTTTTTCTTTTATATCTTTATTCCAAGTATGATATGCTAAATGAAATATTTGTAAAAACTTTTTTTCAGGAGTTAATTCAAATATAAGCCCTTCACAATCCTTTAACAAAGTATAAATTTGTCCAATAGTATCTGTTTCTATAAGTTCATTATAAGAAATATACTCAACAATATTACCTATAAACTTAGGAAAATATTTAGTTTTAGCTTCTACAGTAGTATTAATTACATCCATACTACCTTCTTCTTTTAAATGAAATCCTCGCTTTAACCAAATTATAAACATGTAGGTAGCTATTTTTAAAAGGTCTCTTTCTCTTGCTAAATTAGAATATCTTTTACAATATTTAGCTATTGTGCCTAATAACCAATTCTTACCAAAATCATCAAATAAAACATCGGTAGCTTCTTTTTCTTTTGTTTGGGCATATTTTTGACCGCCATATTTGAATTGGTTTGTTATTAACTCTAGGAATTGAGTTAATGATGGGTCTATTGGTTTCTTAGCTATTTCTTGTCCACATTTATCACAATTAGCCACTTTATTCTCCTTTCTTTTATTTTTCTATAATTAATTGATATTTATTTTCTATAAAATTTAAATATTCTCCTAAATTTCTAAATATACAACCACCACTGCCATAAATACTTTGTAAAAAACTTTTTGGCATTTCTTTATTTTCCTCTTCTTCTGTAATATCTGTTATTAAATATATTGGAATATCATGTTCAAAAGACATAAAAGCTTCTCCATAAGTTCCACAAGGCTTATCTCCTTTATTAAATACACAAGTAATCCAATCAGACATTCTAACATAATCAATATCGCCAGGAATATGTATTAACCCAAATTTTTTATCTATTAAATATTTTCCTTTCCAAATTAAACGACTAAATCCTTTAAATTCAGAAAATTGTTTATTTGTCAACCATTCTCCCATTTGGATTTTGGCTTTTTCAGTATTTATATTAATTTTATATTTTTCTAGTTGAACAGGATTAATAGGATAGACCAATCTAGCAAGCAATTCTTTTTCTAAGTCTTGCCTCTTACTACTGCCATCATCCCCTTCTACTGGATGTTCCATAGCACCAATAAGATAACTCACAAATTTAAATCCTTCTAACTGAATTTTACTCATTTAAATCAATCCTCCTTTATACTACATCATATAAATCTATTTTTCTTTAAATTCTCTATAGCCCATAAAGGTTGTAAATTCTTATAATTAAAACATTTAAGTTGTTCGGTTTCTTTACTTAAATCAAAAGAATAACAAGGTTTAATATGGTCAACGTGCCATTTACCATAATTTTTAAAAGACATACCTTTTTTAAATTGCTGTTCTAGATGTTGCTTCAAAAATTTAATAGAACATCCAATTAATCGCATTGTGCTTTTAGATTTAACATTATTATGTAAAACATCGCTAATTCTACTTCTTAAATTACAAGTTAATTTAAATTTTATATCTCGTTTTTTTCGTTTCTTAAAATATTGATTTCTTTTTCTATTAAGTTCTTTTTTATGTGCTTTATAATATTTATAATTATATATTCGCTTTTCTTTTTTATGTTTTTGATTATATTGCTTTTTATATATTCTAATTTCTTCTTCATGTAACAAATAATATTTTTTATGTAATTGTCTAAATTTTCCTTTATTTTTTAAATAATATATTTTTCTTTGAATAGATATTTGTATTTTGTTAATTTGATTATAAATTTTTTTCTGCTTTAAAATTTTCTTTTTATGTTTATTATAATATCTTTTCACTATTTCTTTTCTATTTAATATCGCCATTCTTTCCCCTTGCTTCGTCTTCCCTTTTATCTAAAAATCGTCTACGAAATTCATCTGCACAATGTTGAACAGCATAGACACAATCATGTAAAGTGCTATAGCGAAATTCTCTAGTCCTCATATAAATATTTTGCAAAAGAAAAACACAATATTCTAAATCTCCTTTATTATCTATTTGTTGTATTTGTTGTATTATTTTTTTATATTTTTCTCGTAATTCGGCTTTTATATATGGCATAATTAACTCCTTATTCTATAAATCCTATTGTTTTAGAACGTATCGTTACAGTATGACCACATTCACAAGTTTCACTCTCTCCATTTAAACTTGCAATAATTTCTCCAGGAACATCTGATATATTATAATTCCAAAGAAGACATTCTCCTGCTTTACTTTGAAATTCTATTTCTCTTTTACACTTTGGACATTTAACCCATAAGCTATCAAACATACCCATTATCTTCCTCCATCATTGCTTAAATCGTCAAACAATTCTAATAATTCATTAAATACTGTTAATAATTCTTTTATTTGTTTCTTAACTGCTTTATCATGCTTCTTTCTCATTTTCTTTTGTTCTTGTCTTAATTTAGTAATATTATTATGATACAGAGTTCTTTCTTCTGCTATTTCAGCAATAACTTGTTTAATTTCATGTGTTATTTTATTAAATAGGATTATGTCTTTTTTTTGCATGGTTTGTCCTTTATAGGATGTTTCTTTATATAATTTTCCATAGCATCTAAAATAACTTTTTTAAACAATTTATGAGTAACTCTTTTTCTCTTATAATGTTTTCTTAATATTTTTCTAGTGTCTTCTCCAAATTCAAAAGTTACATTTGCACTCCCATCTTTATTTTCTTTTACTTTTACTATTCTCATAATACTTCTCATAATTAACTCCTTTAAACTTTATAAATATTACCTGTTAAAACTTCTTCTAATAAAAATTTAATATAACTTGCTTCAGTGGTATGTTTTGCTAATTCCTCTGTTGTTACTCTTCCATATGCTAAATCATATTTATCTTTTTTATAATTTTTAATTACTCTTTCACAAACCTTTAAGTCATATTTTAAAGTTTCTATTATCCATTCTAATTGTTGTAATTCTTTGACTACGCTCCTTTGTGAGTTTACGCCTGATGGAGGTTGAACAAGGGAATTAGTTAGTTTTTTAAATTCTTTATTTGCCTTTATTTGACCTTCGGTCAATTTACGCTTCTTCATTTTTTCTCCTTTCTTTTCTAACTTTAGCTATAACTTTATTTATCATTCTCATTGTAAAATAATCTTTAATATCACGTTTTAAATTTTTAAAAAACTTTATTATTTTCTTCATGGTTTATCCTTTCTAAAATTCAAAATGAAATCCTATAGTTACTCTTTCATCACCTTTCCAACCTTTACCCACACCTATAGTTAATCCTGCATTATCTGTAATTTTATAACCTAATCCAATTGGATAAAACCCTCTGTTAGTAATGAAAGATTGTATTCTATATTTATGGTATCTTAACCAACTTAACCCTACTCCACCCTCTCCCTCTGCTCCTGCTTTTCCTAAACCCATACCAATAAAAGCTATAGGAGTAAATTCAAATCCAAATGGTGCTAATTTTCTCTTTAATCCACCTATATCTTTTACAGAAATATGCTTTATAATTTTATCTGTTTTAGTATCTTTTAAATATACATTACCTGTTTTATCTATATGTAAATACTCTCCATTTAAGTCGATTTTTGCTTCTTTTCCATATCCCAAAGGCACGATAATGGGTTTACCTTGTTGTCCTTTCCAATAACTCCAACCCATAAGAATTCCTACTATAAATAATATAATAGTCCAATTTTTAAAATTAAACCAAAAACTTAAAGTTTTACCCCAACTTCCAGCTCCCAATAAAGAAAATGTTTTTTTAAATTTCTTCCATTGAAAAACTTCTTCTCCATTCTTTTTATATACATTACCTATTGAAGCATTTAAAGGAGTTTTGATTTGATAAGGTTCATTTAACATTCTAATTCTTTCTTTTTTAATATCAATAACTCCTAGACCCATTTTACCTTTTATAAATTTCTTAACCCCTTTAAATATTTTTTGACGAATCCACATAAATAATATTCCAGCTACAAACATTCCAATTAATACTAATATATCTTTCATTATTCCATCCTCCACACATTCTGATAAACTATTTGCTCTTTACTTTGATTTTTCATATCTCTAACAATAACTTCATAATTTGCTGGAACTCCCCCTAAATCTAATAATAAACCTTCTTTATTTATTTTCAAATACCCACCTTCTAAAGCAATGTTGAAATTTTTAGGGGTGCTATATCTATTTAATTTAATAGCTTTCATTATTTATCCTTTTGTTTTCTTTCCGCTTCTTTCATATTAAAAACTTTTAATCCTTGTTCTCTTAAATCCCCTGCTAACAAATCTAAATCTTTATCAGTATATCCTAACATTTTCATTTTAGTTTTATCTTTTTTAGCTATTTCATATATTTCTTGTAACATACTATCTCCAGGCTTCTTACCATGTTTCTTTGCTAATTCTATTATTTCTATAGCAACTGCTAAAGTAGTTTGAATTGCAATTCTTTTCATTTTAATCCTTTAAATATATCTTTAAATGTTGTCTCAATTCATTTGTAGGAGTAAATGTAAAATTTTTTGAATTTAATTTCCTTTCTTTAAAATGCCAAAAATAAATAAGAATATCATAATCTTTATTTCCTATAAAAATACCCTCAAAAATACGTTTAGTTTCAATTAATTTTATTTCATTTATAAATATTGAATCTATATTATATTCATATAATGGGTCTATAGAACATTGAACATAAACTTTATTATTATGACATCCTATCAAACATAAACAAATCAAAAAAATACCAATAATTCTTTTCATTCTATTATCCTTTTAGTTTTGTTGGTCTAGCAAATTCTACCTTATATTTACATTTATTATCATAAGATACATTTCCCTCTTTATCTATAATCTCATTTAGAGGAAGTAATTTACAAAAAGGTCTAAATTTAAAAAAGAAAAATTTCTCATCAGGAATTTGTGGATGATGACATCTACCAGTTCTATCTTTCTTTTTACAATTAATATTTATAGTATACCCCATTATTATTCTCCTTATTTAAGAAATATTATTACCATGTTCATCCTTCACTGATTTTACCCTATATACTGGTTCTTTAGTAGTTATTTTTATCCTATTACAAAAAAAGCATCTACTTTCAATAACTAAATGAACTATTCCCAATAATGGAGCCTTTTTGGAATATAAATCTTCTACGAGGTAACAATGTATTCCTAACTTACATAATAACTTTCTCATTATAATCCTCTCTATTTAAAAATCTTATTACCATAAAATATAAACAAATTCACTATTACCAATGATAAGTTAATTATAGCTATACTCCACATAGTAGATGTTTTAAGAGCTAAAACAACACAACACAGCCCTGATATTAAGAATCCTATAACAGTTACTGGTTGAACATATGTTAATATTGTTTGTGCTATTTGATAAATCATAACTTATCTCCAAATTTCTTATGAGTTTCATCTATTGCTATGTTAAAGCCATCTACAATAATACTTCCCTTTAAAACTCTCTTCTTAGGTATTAAACTTCTTAATTCACTTAAAGCTTCTTCAACCGATATTGATTTTAGCCAACAATTAAGACAATCTCCTCCTTCGCACATATGACAGCTTTCTAATAGTTTATTTAATATTTCTATTGCAGTTTGTTTTATCATTGTTATCCTTTAAATTTTTTATGCAATTCGTCTATAACTCTATTCCTAACACATTCTGAACAATCACAATGAGAATTTAATGGAAAGCCGTGATTTGTTCTCTTAGGAAATAAGGTAGTAAGTTCTTGTAAAGTTTTTTCTATAATTTCAGGTTCACTATTAATTCTATAAGCTACATTAGCAAATTCTTCTAATATTCTCTTTGCAGTTTTCATCTTATTCTCCTATTAAATTTACTATATCGTTATATGCTTTCTTTAATTCAATTTTTATATATACTTTACCTTCTCCAAATCCATCGTTCCAGGTTCGGTTACAGGAATCACATCTAATATTTGACTTATTTATTTCAACCTTACAATATTTACATTTACCTTTCATGTTTATTCTCCTATTTTAAGCATACCATATAGAAATTAATGAATTAACATGTCCCCAAGTATCTTCTACTTCACTTTGTTTAATATATTTTATTTCTATTCTACATATTTTACATTGGGTTTTTAACCATCCATTTATTTTATCCTCTATTTTTTCTATTTCTTTTTCAGAAACTACAAATAATTTTACTTTCATATTATTCTCCTTTCTAATTATAGTATAGCATACGATTGCTTTGGTGTCAAGGGGTAAACTCTATATTTCTCATTTATCTTTATATACCCCTATATCTTGTGGTCAATTCACTAATCAACCACAAGCCTATTGGTTACTTACTTGTTTTTAAATGCTTTTTAAAGCTATAGCATGAGTTAAAAACTATTTTTAGTTCTATTAACGTAGTTAATAATAGTTTATGTAATAGTTAAAAAAGTATAAGTTTAATACAATATATAGTATTCATATATGATTATATATAGAGCTTTCTAATAAGTTAAGTTCATATTCATTTAAAGTGTTTAAACTTTTAGCACAGTCTATATGCCATCTCTTATAAGTTTTATCTTTATATTTTTCCCCTTGTTGATTTATTTTTTTATCTCCAAATTCTTTAATTCTTACAAAACAATTAGTTCCTATTAAAATATCCTTTAAACAGGCTTCACAAGTCCAAATTTTTCTTGTTCCCATTATATAACTACCAGTTTTATATTGCTTCATAAAGATTTTCCTTTCTCTATTGCTATAGCAAATTCCCAATTATCACATATCCATCTTTTGAATTTAATAACTAAATATAAGATAAAATATAAAAGAAAAATTGAAACAAAAATTATTCCAATTATCTCAAAAATAGATACTAAAATAACAAAACCTAATGCCAATAATATAATTACACCTGATGTCCAATTAAGCATAATATAATCAACTATTTCTTCTCCTTTTAATATAAAAAACCTTTTTACTATTCTTAAAAATAAATACATTTTACTCCTCCTTTTAGTGTTAAGCTATTCTATGCTCATCACAAAAATCACAACTTTCTGAATAGGTCATTTTTTTATTAATCTTGATAATTTTCTTTTTCATACTATAACCTCCTTTAATATTTTGAATTTATTAGCTACTATATGTTCGTTATCTTGGTCTAATATATTTTCATTATTAATTTCGCATTTTAAAATTGCATTTATTTTAGGGTTATTATAGTGTTTTAAACATTTATTATATCGCTTCCATTTATCTTCAAGTTTAGGATATTTCCAAAAATGAAATCCTGCTATATTTAATCTTTTTTGAAATCTTTTATTTCTCAAATTATTATTATAATTAAAATAAGTTTTATTTAATTCGTAAAAATATTTAAAACTATTTTTGATACCAGGGTGTATTCCAAACCCAATTAAAGAAAAATAACTATTATCTTTTTTTATAACCCATTTGTAAGCTATCATTATTTCTCCATTTGAGGTAATATTGCTTTAATAAATCTACCTTCTCCTGTTTCTATTTCATACATAAAATTACCATTACATATATATGTAAAATTGTTATTTATTTTTCTTACTTGAACAGGTAACAACTCTTTTTTATCGGAATGATTTTTAAACCTATAACCATAAAACCAATACCACCCAGGTTTTTTTGGAAATTTTTTACTCCATTTCATTTTGAACCCTCCTTTTTTATTTTATAAGTTTATTTATCCTTTTTTTCAATCCTTCTATTTCTACATGAGCATATATCATTGTTGTTTGAATATTACTATGCCCTAATAAATATTTTATATCTGTTATGTTAGCTCCTTTTGTTATTAAATGAGTAGCAAAACTATGTCTTAATAAATGAGGTTTAAATTTAATGTCTTTGAAGTAGAGCTTTAAAGTCCTGAATTTATACTTCAAACTATGCTTGGTTTCGTTAAACGCATTGTCTTTCTCGGTATCGGTTGAAAAATACATTTTAATTATTGCTTTGGCTTTTGTGTTTGTTATCATAGTTAGCCTTTCTTTTTTATTTTTCTTTCTATAAACTTTTATTATTCCTTCTTTTAAATTAATATCCTTTCTTTTTAAATTTAATACTTCTTCAAATCTTAATCCGCTATAAAACATAAAATATAAAATAGCTTTTACTTTTAATGGCTTTGTAAATATAGATTCAACAACAGGTATTATTTTTTTTTCAAAATATTTTTCTGTAATATATTCAGGTAATCTGGATTCTATTGTTTTATCTTTAGGTATTCTAATATCTTTATTTAAAAATATAACAAAAGACCTTAATGTGCTTTTATATTTATTAACAGTAGTAGTTTTATGTGTTTTACTTAATTCTAAAATATAATTAATAATATTTTCTTCATTAAGTTCTTCTAACTTTATTGATTTTAATACTTTGCCTATTGATTCAATATAACTATTTACAGTATTTTCACTAGCTCCATTACTGCTTAACCATGCTTTATATTTTTCTATTATCATATCTCTCCTTAATAAAATTATCTAATTGCTCTTTTTGTTTATTTTTGTAAGCAGTATCTACAATGTTTTTCATTTCATATAAAATATCCATAAATAACATATTAGGTCTTGTTATTTCTACTTCTAACCTACCTCCTTTTTTTATTGTAGGTATTTTTTTTAGCAACCTAGCTAATGCTAATTCATATAAGGCACTATCTAATATATCAATATTTTTCATTATAACTCCTCCAATAATTTTTTTCCTTTGTCTGTTAAAATTCTTGATGGCACACGATTTATATAGTCATATTCTACCAAGAAAGGCTCGAATTCAGTTACATATTCCTTTTGACTTAACTTTGCTTTCATAGCTAAATTATTAGCACCCATAGCTCTTGTTGCGTTATTTAAGGTAGTTAATATAACTATATCTATTTCTGTTAATCCATTTATTACTATTCTTCTATCTTTTAATGTCTTTTTAATATTTTGCTCAACAATATAATCTTCAAGCAATGCTATACTTTCTCTCGGATTAAATTTACAATTTTCACTTATAGTTTTTATTACTTCTTGAGATACTTGTTCATTAGGATATAATTCTTTTTTATATTGAGTAATAATAGTTGCAATTTCTTCGGCATTATATCTTTGAAATTTAATATGAGTTCCTATTCTGTCTAAGGTATCAGGATTTGATGTTAGAATTATATGTTTATTAATAGTTGCACCACAAAATATAAAAGGTTTTATTTTCTTACCTGCTATGGAAAATTGTTCTATTATAGGATTAAGAACTTTTAATACTTTCCAATCTAAACTTTCAATTTCATCTATAAAAAATACAACATGTTTTTCTGTGCTAGTATTTATTTCATTAACAATATTAACTAAACTTTCTTCATCTATTTGTTTACCTACTCTTTCAATTAGTTTAGCATTTAATTGTTTTGCTATTAAATTTACAAAAGTAGTATTATGATTTACAATAAAATCTTCTATTATATATAAATGATTTCCTTCTAATTCAAACCCATAGTATTTTTCTTTTTTAATTAATTTTTTTATTTTAAATCCTGTATATAAAGGATTTTTATTAATTTTTCGTATTTTAGCTTTTTTTCTTGTTAATTTAACAGGAATAGTAATAACATTGCCGATAATGTGAACACGATAATATTTTCTTGGTTTTTTCCAATAAGATAATTTAACATAATGAAATGATATATAACTAAAAAATCCAAGAGATTGTGCTAAATATTTAATATCATTAGCTAATATTTCCCATTTTGAACATATTTCATAACAACATCCATCATTTAACCAACCATCGCTATCAATTAAACCTGCTAATAATTTTAATCTATTTTCTTTATTATTACATTTATAAATATACGGAATATGTTTATTATTTAATAAATTTAATTTTCTTAATTCATTTTTTATATTAAATCTATTCCTTCTTTTATCTCCAATAGCGTTACCTCCACGCCCAGAGGATAAACATAAATAGCTTGCTCTATTTTTAGATTTACTATGAGTAAATATAAGATTTAATTTTATTGCATATTCCTTTAACCAATTCCAAATTATAGAATCTATATTTGTTATTCGACTGTCATTGGAATTTCCATCTCCTAACCATAAACCTAAAAAATAAGGATTAAGAGGAATAGACTTTTTTGGAAAATTAATAGGAACTCTATATAATTCATATCGTTGTGTTATTGTGGTTGGAGAATTTAAAAAGTCTTTTACAGAAATATTAATAGTATTGTCCTTTGTTCCAGTTTTTCGTAAAGATAAAATATGCTCTGCATTTACTACAAATTCTTTACCTTTAGTGATTATTTTATACATTTTACCATATCCATATCCTATTTTTTTTACTTTTTTAGCTTTACTATCTATTCCCATAACTTCGTCTTTAGGTAATATCTTCTCTATTTTTTTTAATGTTCCGTTTGCCATTAATATTTTAGTTCCCTTTCTATGACACTTACCATGTCCTTTAATTCCATCTACTAAAAAATGTGCTTTCATACCCCTATTAGCTTTTTTAATGATAGTTTTAGCTCTCTCTTTACCTTCTTTTTGACCTATGAATTGAGTAAAATTTTGAGGTCTAAATTCATAACTTTTTATTTCTCCTCCTTTGTATTCTTTAATTTTTGAAACATTAAACTTACTATTCGCTATCTCTACTTTTAAAGGAGTATTATTATCTTGTTCTTCTAATTCTGTTTGTTCTTTATCTGTTACTTTAGTAATTATAATACTAGTATTACGAGTATCAGTATCAATTAGACCTGGAAAAATCCAATTAATACAATCCTCTATTTTATCATTAAAAAATAAGTAAGCGAATATTGCTATAAACATAAATGTAAATTTTATCCATATATTCATTTCTTTTCTCCTATTTTATTTTAAATACCTCTTTTAATGTTTTAATTTCATTTATATTATTTCCAAAAATATAATATAACCATTTTATTGAGTCTACTATCAAAATTACCCCTACTTTTTCATCTACAAATATTTGAATGAGTTTACCCATTTGAATATTAGTTTCATTATAAGTAATATATACATATTGTCCTTCATAAAATTTAGCTTGTTCATAAGTTACTTCTGCATATACTAAATTAGTTATTAACAATATAGTTATAATTAATATTGATATTATTTTATTCATAGTTTTATCCTTTAGTTATAGTTACAATTACTTTAACCATTTTTTCAGGATTAACCACTTGCCCCCATTCATCTCTTAATTTAGTTCTATCTACTTTCAAAATTTTCTCGGCTTTACTGAATACATCATATAAGGTATCTCTGTCTATGTTTTCAGCATATTCAGGGTCTAACAAATTACCTAATTGTTCTTTTACTTCAAAAGTAACATAATCTTTAGTTTTTTCTATTACTTTTACATTCTTCTTTTTCTTTTCAACTTCTTCCCTATTTTTCTTTTCTGATTCCATTGCTCTTTCTAATCCTCTAATTTCCATAATTAACTCCTTTCTATTTTTTTATATAACTCATCTAAATTATCTTGATTCAAAAAATGATGATAACCTATTAATAAAGATTGTAATTGCTCATCAGATGAGTTATAACTTTGACCTTTAATATTTATATGGAATACTCTATTTCCATATTCAAAATAATTTTCTAATGAATATTTTTTCATATATCCCCCTTTAAAATTTATTCCCTCTATTATCTGTTCTCTTAATAATATCAACCCAATAACTTTTATAACATTTATTACACATTAAAAATTTATTATTAGTTCCGCTTTCATAACCTATTCTTTTCATACTATGTTTACAACAAGGAGATTTTAATTCATTAGATTGTTTAGACATTAAGTTTGTTATGAATAATATAAATCTAAGTTTAATATATTCTAATATATCAATAAACATATTTCTTTTCTCCTTTTATTTTTTTAAATTCCTTATTTGCAAATCTATTTGCTCTTTTTTCTTGTGGTAAATTATTATGATAATAAGCGTCTAAAGAATATAATTCAATGTCTATTTCATTTTGTTCTTTTAACCCTCTTTTTTTATAATGAGTAAAATCTATTGCGTGTTTTATCTCATGTAATAATACCCATTTTATAGGGGGTTTAGTTATTAAATCTTTGATTTTTAATGAATTTAGAGTTATAATATTATCATTATAATAATAAGTGCCAGCTTTGTCAAAATCATTATCAAACTTTAATTTAGTTTTTAACTTATATTCTTTCTTATATTGATTAAATAATTGTCTTAGCGTCATTGTTCTTACCCTCTTTTTTATCGTAATAATCCTCTGCTTTTTGTGCTTTCTTAAAACAATAGTCCATGCGTTCTTTATCCCCTTGTTTTTCGGCTATACTTGCCTTCTCTAGCCACTTTTCTACTATTGACCTATTCATACCTTACCCCTTTTAATTAATATTTACTTTACTTATCCAACAAGGTAATTCTTCTATTAGTAATAAAGCAGTTTTTACTTTATTTTTCTTTTTACTTCTTAATATTACTTCTAAATTATAAACGTATTCATATATATTATTTTTTAAATCATTTCTTTGGTTTTTATAACTTTCAAATAATGCTTTATCTCTTTTTCCGATAATCATATTTTTCCCCCTGCGTTAAAAAATATATTCCTATAAGCATATCTAGTTTCTGCTTTTCCCATTCTTTCTATAATCTCCCAACATTTTTTATGTCCTAATTCTTTTATTTGCCCTTCCATTTGGTCTATTAAAATATAATCCGTTATTTGTTTTATATATTCTTCTCCACCTTCTAATTCTTGTGGTATTAAATCATCTTGTTTGCTATCCTCCAATATTACTTGAAAGCTATTAGTAGATTTGCATTTTGGACAATTTAAAATATTATCCTCTGTTCTAAGTGTCATAAATCCACATTCTTTACATTCTATTATTATCATTTCTTATCCTCTCTTTTATGTATAAATATTTTAATTACAGTTTTATCTTTTAATAATTTAATAACTTTTTTTATATAATTATCTTTATCTATTATAAGTCTTTGATATTTATTATTTTGTTCATAATTAATATGTATCATTATATTATCCTTTGTTTATTCGTTAATAAGTATATCGCAACTATTCAAATCTATTTCAGATTTTTGTTTATCCCAAATAGCATATAATTTGTTATTTTCTATTTTTAATTCTATATTCCAACTATTACCTTCTTCATCAATCAAAGTATGTTCATTTTTCATAATAACCCCTTTCTTTCTAATCTTGCTCTCCAATTACTATTCCCACTTTTACAAATTAAACATATATAATTATCTTTCATATTATCACTCCAATTATCTTTATTATTTACTCTAATATGATATTCTCCTTTACACTTAATACAAGTTAAATTTACAAAGTGTCTTTTTTCGTATATTCCTGTTAAAGTTCTTACTCTATGAGCATATTTTTTTAATTGTTGGCTATTCTTTTTACTTTTAGTTTTTGTTTTAAATTTTTTACGTTTCATATTATCCTTTTAGTTTTTTATGATAATAATTAAGAGTTTCTTGAATATTGCTAAAATTAAAAATTTCCATTTCTACACTATTAAAATTAAATTTTACTATACAATCGTGCTTTTTTGCAATAATAATGCTATTTTCTATTGTATTAGATATATCCGACCCTGCTATTACATGATAATTTTTTATTTCCATTAAATTCCACATATTATTATCTCCTCTATTACAAGTATAGCATATCTTTTATGTTTTGTCAAGTATTTATTTTAATAATTTATTTTGTTTTAACCAATCCTCAAAATTTAAACCGCTTCTATGTTGATTTAATCCGTCTTCTACAATAAATTCTTTCAAATATTCTCGAAAAAGTAAATAATTTATAGCTTGTTCTATATTTATTTCCATATTACCCCCCTTGTTCTGTTTTATTATTTCTTTCTATATCATCTAATAACACTTTCGCATAAGGTATTCTAATTACTTCTCCTTTATTAGTGCTATGATAATAAGCCTTACCTAACCTATTTGCTTTGCGTTTCCGTTCTTCTAGTCTTATCTTATAAGCTTTTTTCATAATATCAATCCTCCTGGTTATGTTCTTTTATAGTTGTAATTTTGTTTGCATTTGACAATTCTCTTACTGAATCCCATCCGTCATATCCTTCGTAATATTCATCCATTTATTTGCTCTCCTTTAATTTTTTATTCATTATTTTATCTCCTTTATTCCCTCGTTTGTAGGAGTAAAATTAAATTCTTCTGTAAATATTTCTTTTAATTTTTCTTTTGCTTCTTCTAAAGCATTGGCTTCAATCCCTGTTTGACCCCAATTTACTTTCACTTCAAAACTATATTCTCTCATATTTAACCCTTCTTTTATGTTCATCGCAATATTTAATTCCATCTGCATTAAAAGTTACTTCTTTCCATATAGGTATAATTACACCCTTCTTTGCGAGTTCTCTAAAAGTAATTAAGTCAAAGTAAGCTCGAAGTTTACATTTAGGGCATATAGTAGTATACATATTATTATTGTATTACATCTTGTGTTATATCTCCAAAACATTTAGGACATTCTATTTCAACAGTTTCCAATATTTCTTCTATTACCCCATAATTTATTACATAATTTTCTTTTAATTCTGCTTTTTGCCAACATTGTGAATAAACTTTTACTGTTTTTATTTCCTCATTACATTCAGGGCATATCATAATCTTATTCTCCTTTTTAATTAATTTTAGTTTTTCTTTTATAATCCCTTACTTCAAAATTCTCTGCTTGCAATAAATCACAAGAATAATAAATATCTTCAAATGCTTTATCCTGATAATGTTCTTTATCTTTTCCTTTTTCTTCTTCATATAAAAATCTAATTATAACCTCTTTCATAACTTTTTACCCTCCTTATACGTTTATACCTATTTTTAATTTTATAGCCTTAAAAGCCTTGCTTTGTTTGATTTTTAAAGTTAAAAATTCGACCTTTTTAATCTATTCTTCATTTATTAATAAAGGTATTAAATTTTCAAAATCTTCTATATCTTGTGAAATTTTATTAAATAATTTTAATACTTTATCAAATAATTCTTTATTTTTTTTGGTATAGGTATCAAAATCTTTAAGATGAAGTTTATCACTTTCTATCAAAATTTTCCTTTCTTCTTCTGTTATTAATAATTTTTTATACTCTTTTTTTAAATCATCTATTGAACACCCACAACTTCCCCATCTTAAATAATAATTATTATCGTCATAACTTCCGAAAAATCTAACATCTAATTGATTTTCCCAACCATCAATATTTAAAACATTATCAACCCAACCTTCAAGACTATCGGTTGTATTTCCACTTTCAACAGCCATCTTCCACATTTCCCCATCTTCTAAATATTCTCTTGCTCTTTCTTCCCCTTCTCCTTCTGTCATAATTTCATCAAAGGTTGTATGAGTAATAGTATAATGATTATTATCGCAACTGCCTATCTCTATTTCTGCAAAAACTAATTCATTATCTTTTGTTATTCCTATACATATTTTATTCTTTTGTTTTTTATGTGCTAACTTTTTCATTATTTCCTCCTTTTAGTTTATATATTCCTAAAGTAATATCTATTTTGTTCTGTATAATCCATCATAACATCTCTTGCAGTTCTTACCCAATCTATATAAATATAATTGGGTAAATCTTTTGGCACATCTCCACAACTTTCAATTAATTCTTGAACAAATTCCTCATCTGAATCACATTCTCCTTGATATGCTTCTTCTAATGTAGAAAGTCCTATACCTGCTTCTAGTCCTGCTTTTACTACTTCTTCTCCTAAATTATCAATTAAAATTCTTACTTCATCTTTTCCAATATCTTGTATAGCTTCTTTTACTTGTGTATAAGTCATGTTTTTATATCCTCCTATATTAGTTATGCTTCTTCGTCTCCTCCACAAACATCTAAAACAATATCCCCAATATCATCCATATTAATACCACTAAAATTAAAATAAGAGCCATTATATCCTAACCATACAATTTTATTTTTATCCACTCCTGCTTGATTCAAATATTTAATTAATTCTTTTACTTTCATAATAGTTATCTCCTTTATTTATTAATCCATTTTACCATTATCTAAAAACCAATAATCATTCCATTCGCATAATTCAGTAAATTCTTCATCATTCATTCTATATTCTAAAATTCCATATCCTTCTTTTTCTAATTCATTACATATATTTAGATATATATTTTTAAATTGTTCTCTTATTTTAACATTTTCTATATCTTCTCCTTCTTCATTTACAATACTAATATCCGAAGAAGAAGCGAAAGGGTATCTCCAACTATGAGTAATTTTAATATCATATTTTTTCCATTGAAAATTACCTGTAAAATTTAATCCATCTCCTTGACAACAACTTAAACTATATCCTAAATTTAAATCGTTATTATATTGTATTTTATTTCCCTCTAATAATGTTTTGCAACTTTCTGTTAAATCATCTGATAAAAAAGGATAATCTTCGCTTTCATACCATATTCTAATAGCATTTTCTTTTGCTTCTTCCGATAATTCTTTAAATTGATATACTTTATATTCTCTAGTTTTCATAATTATTCTACCTCCGAAGATATGTTACTTTTAGCCCATTGTAATAATTCTATATCATTTTTATCAATATGTGGTAATAAACTTTGTAATTCTGCTATTTCTCCATAACTTATATTTTCATTTTTTATTTGTTCCCTTAAATATTCTAATCTTTTTTTGATTTTTATCATAATCAATTTCTCCTCTCAATTATAGTATAGCACATATTATTTATTTGTCAAGTTATTATTCTTCTATTTCTTCGTAACATTCAACAAATTCGTCTATATTGCTTTCAAAATAATTTAATATTCTATCTTGAATTAGTTTATCACTTGTCATTGTATTTTTTAATTCATCAATAATTACAAAAATCTCTGTTTTACTCATTATATAACCTCCTTTTGATATAATTCATGTTTAAGTGTAATATGTTTATCTTCTTTATTATTAATATATATAGTTATTATGTTTTTTAATTTAGATATAACTAAACAAATATCAATATTGTTATTCCAGGGCAATCTATAACACGCTTTTTCTATATTACCATATAAAGTATAATACTCAAATATATTATTATAATCTAATACAGTATTTTTAATAAAATCTAATACACCTTTAATATCTATTACTCTATGCTTTAAATTGCTAAGACAATGCCTGGAATAAGTCCAATCTAATTCATTAAGTTTATTATTAAAGGATTTTAATTTTTTTAAGTCTGATATAGGGATATATACTTCTTTATGATAGCGTTTCATAATTTTATATTTCCTCTCCGTTTTCTGTAAAATAAGTATCACATTTATAACAATAATAAAGTCCATTATAAAAATTATTTTCTCCTGTTTTTTTTTTTATTAAATAATGTTTACAATTCATATTGCCCCCTATTTAAAGTCTTTCAATTATTCTCCATCCTTTAGGTTTTAATTTAATATTACCAGTATATATTATTCTTTCAATATAACCATCTTTGTTTTTACGTTCTATAATCCATTGTTGACCTTGTGTATATTTCATAGTTTTATTTCCTCCTATAGTTTAAGTATATCATATTAATATTTTATCCAGCCTTTCCTAATTTTTGTATTCTCTTTAAGTAATAAACTTCTTTCTTTAGCCAAACTTTGCCTTAAACTTCCAGACAAATCAAGCTCACGTTCATAAAGCCTTGTTATTTCAATGTTTATTTTTTTAACTTCTTTTCTATTACTTAAAATAACTTCTTTCTCTTTTACTCCTAATTTTATTTGTTTTTCTCTTTTGCCTCGCTTAAAATTATACATTTATTCCTCCTATTAATTTAAGTATATCACACTTTTTCTAATTTGTCAAGTCCAGGATTTTTTACAAGTGCTATATAGTGATTATTTATTGATAAATACATTCTTTTAACCTCTTTCATTATAACGCTTTACAGCTTACTTTTTTATTTTTGCTTGCCTTGATACCTCTTTTAAATTAAAGTGCCTTACAAGTGCCTTTTTGTTAGTTTTTTCAATAACACTTTATACTTTTATTAACAAATACTACTAACTGTATATAAAATATCTTTTATATTACATTTTTCTTGATAAGTCAATACTCCATATTTTAAAGATTCCATTTTATCTATAAATAATCTTATTTGTTTTTGTCCATAGTTTTCACAAATAACAGAAGGATTATTTTTTACTTTTAAAGTTAATTTTTCTATTAATTTATTCGCTTGCTTTAAATGTTTTTTGTATATATCCATTATATCCTCTTTTGGTTAAAAGTTCATTAAAAGCCATTTATACCCTATTTTCAAGACTAGATTTTAGTTAGTTTTATTTTTGTAAAAATCCTCTTCCAATTCTTTTTGGGTTTTTGGAAGTTTACTAGCCTCTTCTTTTTGTTGTTCACTTTGTCCCATTTTATCATAAAATAGATGTTTTGGTTTTTGTCCGACTTTTTCAAAAAACCGCCTGTATTGCCTTATCTCATTATTCATAGTTTACGCCTCCTTATTTTATATTTATTTTTTTATAAAATTTATAAATTTATTTATAACTTCGTTTTCTTTATTGTGATACCCTGCTAACCAAAAACCATATAATCTTTTTATATATTCCTCTTTATTTTTTGGTATGGTTTCGCATGATTCAAAAACTTCTTTAAAATAATCATAATCTAATAAACTCTTCATTGCCATCCCCTCCTTTTTTAGTAAAGCTTTGTCAATATACCTTTTTTAGTTTAAAGTGCTTTACAAGTCAAATTCAAGCCAATTTAAAGGTTAGAATTTTACTTTTTAATATTTTTTTATAGTTAATAAGTCCATCAATTTTTTTCCTAAAATTTGTTTAGCTTGTTTTAATTCTTTAGTGTAGTTTATATTATCAAATACATTTATAGCTTCTATATTTGCTATTGCAACTCTCAAAGCCTCTTTAGTATCAAACATCTGCATAACAGCCTCCTTATAGGTTATAATCTAATAAATTAATTAATATCTACATAACTATCATTATAATATAATTTAACTGTATTGCCTCTGGGGTCATGTTGATATTCTACTTTAAATTTTTGTCTGACAGGTATACTTTCGCTTTTATCATTATAAACAAAAGATGAAATAGTTTTTTTAGTTTCTATTAGTTTATTAATTTTATCTTGTATACGTTCAATTTCTCTATCAAAAATAGTTTCATCTGTATTATTAATATATCCTGAAATTACATCATAACCATATTTTTGCTTTGCATAGGTATCTATTGAACCAGTATAATATCTTTTATTATTTACATATCCGACTCCATTGCATGAGTTCTCGCATTGCCTTGAGTGCTTTTTTGCAAGTCTGGATATAGTTTTTATCAAATCAAAGTCCTTATAATTGAAGTCCGCATGTTTTTGACCAAAGTATATTGATTTTAAGTTATACATTTTACACCCCCAATGTTTAATATTACATACTTCTAATTGTTACTGCTAGATATACTTAAAAACTACCCCTTTTGTATTATTCTTGTTCATAACCATCAAACCAGCCTTTACCATGCGTTGCCTCATCTTGGCAATGTTCCTGTGCTTCTTGTAAAGTCAAACCTCTTTCAATAACTTCATTATCTTCATTCATTCTAAATCTTATAATTTTATATCTTGGTCTCATAATTTCACCCCCTTTTTTAATAGTTTATACTATAAAATAGGTTGTATTATACCGCAAGCTCTTTTAAATTTAAAAACATTAAATTTTGGATTATCTTTTTTTAATTCCTCTGACAAGGAGTCTATACAGTCATAATAAACTGCTAAAGCTTCTTTGTTTATAGATTCAGATTTAATTGTGTTGTTATCATAAGGCTTAACTTTCAAAAAACTTTTTGATATTAATTCATAATCTTTTTTATACATAATATTTCACCTCCTTTAATTGTCAATATAATGTATTTCATACTTTACCCCCTTTTTATTTTTGTATATAAAACCAATAATATAATTTATTATTTAGGTTTATCAATTCTTGTAATGTCATTATTTTAACTCCTTTTATTATTTAATGGTATATAATAACTAAATACATCACTTAATACACTTTTATTTTGTTTTAACTGAATCGTTAGCATATATTCATGCTTAATAATAGCTTTTACACGTTCTAACTTTCTAATCGCTTTTTTTGTCATAGCATACCTCCTATTTTTTTAGTAAGTCTTTAAAATCTTGTTTTATTAATAATGCAGTTTTAATTAAAACATGCTTATCCCAGGTTAAATTATCAGTCAACAAAGATAATTCATAATCATTCAATTTATTTTTTAATTCTTCATATATTTTTTTAACTTTACTAGAATTATAATTGCCCTTGCTTGTTTTTTTCATTGTATATACCCCTCTCTTTTAGTATATCCTCTTTAATAGTCTCAAAGTGATAAAACAACACAATATCTGCCTTCGACTTAAAATATGCTTGTAATGCTATGTTAGTATCAGTTTTAAGTGTATCTATAATAATATTCATTTTATCCCTTTAATAAACAAGTCAGGCATATATAAACATCTTTTTTTACTTCTTCCCCATAAGGGGCTAATTTTGAAGGGGCTTCCCCTTTTAACAAATCTGACAAATCATAACTTAATGGCTCTTTACATTTATGACATAGTTTAACCATGTTTACACCCCCTTTATAAGTTATAATTAATACAGTCTTCTTTTTCTTCTTTACTTAAACAACTAGACAGGCAACCTCTGTAATTCTCTTTTACTTCATCTATCATTAAATTATCATATCCCAAACAATCCACTAAATAATTTACTATCTCTTTATTCAATAACTTTTTCATGTTCAAGCCCTCCCCTTGTCTACTATAAGTTTACCCTACTTTAAATAAAATACAAGAGCAAGCCTTAAAATAATCATAAATAAATAAAATGCTAGATAAACAACTAAATAACCCAACGTGCTTAAACTATAATAAAGAATGTATCACTTACAAGCTATGTATGCTATTAATAATTTATTATATGCTATTTAAATAACTAATAATACTCAAGGTATACATTACATCCTATTATCAATTAAAGTGCTTGTAATAGCCTATTAAGTAGGTAAACAATAACTAAGTAACATAGTCAAGTGGTGTAAAGTGGAGGGAAGTGGAGCGTCAAATTTATAATACAATATGAAAACGATTTCTTTTATAGTTCACTTCATAAGATAGTATTATGGCTTCGGCAA
>SDBT01003397.1_pt1 | contig 27580 bp, 23 predicted proteins | sample 2277101 | NCBI WGS metagenome assembly SDBT01 (sample SAMN10404973, study PRJNA504765) | marine sediment metagenome | isolation source: marine sediment core GS10_PC15, 103 cmbsf | place: Arctic Ocean: Southern Knipovich Ridge | collected 2010 | reverse complement strand
ATATCATCTAATTGAGCTTCGATCCCCCCTATTGAAATAACCCAGCCACCTACAACTACATTAAATTGGGACAATAATTGCTTGCAGACCGCCCCCACAGCCACCCGTGCAGCCGTCTCTCGTGCCGAAGCGCGCTCTAAGGTCGGTCTTATATCACTGTAACCATACTTGATAACACCTGTTAGGTCCGCATGCCCTGGGCGTGGGGTTGTGAATGCTGCTATTGGTTTGTCTAGCCATTTTTCATGATCGCGGTTCTCGATCAGCAGCGCGAGGGGTGCACCTGTCGTCTTGCCTTCCATCACTCCACCAAGAATTTTAACGGCATCTTTCTCAATTTTCATGCGCGCACCACTTCCATAGCCTTTCTGTCGCCGTGCTAGTTCTTTGTTAATTACGTCTACGTGAAGCGGCAATCCTGCCGGAAGCCCTTCCATAATTGCTGTCAGCGCGGGACCATGCGACTCACCTGCTGTGAGATATCGAAGCCTCATTTCTGGATCCATCCTTTCAGCCTTTCCATTGCTGTTCTCAATCGATCACTCGACACTGTCAGAGATATGCGAACATAGCCCTCACCATTCAACCCAAAAACAGTGCCAGGGGTCATACTAACACCGGTCTCATCAAGAGCTGACCGTACAAAATCAGCACTACTCAATCCCTCAGGGATCGGACTCCAAATGTAAATCGTGGCGCGTGGTCTATCAGCCGCCAGCCCCATCTCATGCAAAAAACTGAGAACCACATCGCGTCTTTGGCGGTAGATCTCATTGCGCGCTCGAATCCAGCTCTGATCACCGGTCAAAGCTTCAATTGATGCGTCACTGACCGGCAGGAAATGACCGCTGTCCACATTCGTCTTCAATCTGTACAATTCACTCACGACTTCAGGATTTCCCACTAGCGCACCGCTGCGCCAACCCGCCATATTATGTGATTTCGAAAGTGAATTGAATTCAACAGCAATCTCTTTCGCACCCCTGATCTCTAGAATACTGGGTGTATTTACGACATCAAAAGTCACTTGTGTATACGCCGCATCGTGACAGAGTAGCAGGTTATTTCGGTGGGCAAAAGCGACCGCCTTTTCGAAAAATGCTCTGGATGCAACGGCAGTGGTCGGATTGTTCGGATAATTCAGCCACAGCACCTTCGCACGTCGCAATATCTCCGGGGAAAGCGTTTCAAAAACAGGTAGATAATTAGATTCTGCAGTCAGTGGCAGCTTAACTATGTCTCCACCAGCGTAAATTGTTCCCCGATCGTATGTTATATAGCACGGATCAGGTTCCAGAACTGCATCTCCAGGTTGGACGTATGCCTGAATCAAGTGAAAAATACCCTCTTTTGATCCCAATAATGGCAATATCTCAGTTTCAGGATTCAGATCAACCTGATAAACACGCTCGTACATCTCCGCCCAGGCTTCGCGTAACGCCAGTGGACCTTTATGCGATTGGTAACCATGACTTTCCGGTAGTCTGGCACTCTCGCTCAATGCGTCAATTATGAACTCAGCAGGTGGTAAATCTGGAGAGCCTACATCCAGCCGGATTACATCCCGACCTTCTGCTTTCATTTTTGCTATTTTTGTTTCAAGCCCAGCAAAGAACAGCGGATTAATTTTCGCCATTCTTGCAGATGTCCTCACCATCTCAATTCCTTCGTTTTACAAGTTAAAAAAAATCTATTCCAGCATTTTGCATTGCATCACGGTTCGCCGGAATACCAGTCCAACGTTCAAATGCAAGCGCAGCTTGTTCTATCAGCATACCCAATCCGGTCACTGCAATTAAACCAGCAGCACGAGCTTCTTTCACCAACTGAGTCTCAGAAGGATTGTAGACCAAATCATATACGATTGCATTATTAGGCAAATTCATATTTACAGGCCATGGACTATTATAAATATTTGGCCACATTCCAATTGGTGTTGTATTAACTATTAGCGATATTGGTTGTTCCAAACTATTTATTTCGGATTTGTTCAATTTTTTGGCTGATATTCTGACTTCCGGATCTCCACTAAGGTGTCTATGCGCAAGTTCTTTAGCTTGATTCAGCCTTCTCGCAGTAATTGTAACTCGCCACCCTTTCTTAACCAGCGCATACACCACCGCACTTGCAGAACCACCTGCCCCGATGACCAGGGCATGATGGCCATTATAGGATGAATCTGGTTTCCATTGATAGCCAGTTGCCTTCATCACCTTTTCTAAATCAGAGTTAAACCCCGGGGCATCTGTGTTATCCCCAATCAACTCACCATCACTAAGGCAAATTGTGTTTACAGCGCCGATATCATGAGCTGTTTGAGTCAGATTATCTAAAAACGGAATCACCGTCTTTTTATGCGGTATCGTTACGTTCAAACCCGTTATTTCTTTATTACGCAATCGTTTAAGTAAATTCACCATTCGCCCTTTGCCATTCGGCATGGGTGGAACCTCGTACAGCTTGTATTTACCCCTTAGACCTAAAACGTTTAAGTTAGCCTTGTGTAAGTAGGGAGACACGCTGTGCTCCAGGGGGAAGCCAATCAGTCCCAGAGAATAAAAATCAGGCTTCATTTTTTGAATCCTTATACTCAATCCGCAGATTTGCCCCTAACCCTTCCATGATCTTGTAAAACTTCGGAAACGACTCTGATATGATCTCTGGGTCATCGACGCTTACCGGTCTCTGTGCGTTCAAACCCGCCACCGTTAACGCCATCGCCAGTCTGTGATCGCCATGCGGCTCAACCTTCCCCCCCGTTAATTTCTCCCTTCCTTCGATTATGAAGCCGTCCGGTTTCTCTGATACAGTAGCACCCATTATTTTAAGTTCACGGCACAAAGATGAAATGCGATCACTTTCCTTGTATCTCAATTCGCTTGCCTCAGAAATTATTGTCCTCCCCTTTGCGTAAGATGCAGCCACAGCAAAAATCGGGAATTCATCAATCATACGAACAACGAGCGATCCATTGACTTCAATTCCCTGTAAATTTGATGATTGAATGTGAATATCACCTATTGGCTCATCGTTTAGCTCGATAATACTGTCTATGCGCAAATTGGCGCCCATTCTTTCGAGTGCGTCCAGCAAACCTGTGCGGGTGGGATTGAGTCCCACCCCACGAATAGTTACTTTTGAGCCAGGGCAAATTAACCCTGCAACAATTAAAAAGGCAGCCGCCGAGAAATCCCCTGGGATTTTCATTTTAAGAGGATTAAGCGATACTGGTGGCTTCACCTTTACCTCTGTAATGTAAACCACACTTCGATTTCTTTCTTGACAATCCGGCAAAAGTTCCGTCCTGGCGACTACTTCGATTCCCATACTGCGCAGCATCCGCTCAGTGTGGTCGCGTGATGGTCCAGGCTCACGTAGTTTGGTCTTCCCGTTGGCTGCTAGAGCAGCTAGAAGGATGCATGATTTAACCTGAGCGCTGGCTACTCGCGGTGTGTAATCGATCGGCTGCAGCGGCATGGCTGATTGTTTGAGATGAAGTGGAGCACATCCATTAGTCGCCTCAATCCCAACCCCCATTTGCTTCAAAGGTTTTACGATTCTATCCATAGGTCGGGACTTCAAACCCGCCGTACCGTCCAGAATAGCTGGGATTCCCATTGCCGCCAGGGCTCCAGCGAGTAAGCGCAGTGTAGTTGCAGAATTTCCGCAATTGATTAGCAAAGATTCACTCAATTTTGAAGCTTCACGGTCTGTATTTCGAATCCCCATACCGTCTATGCGCAATAATTTCCCCTCAATTTCCCATTCAACGCCGATTCTCGTCAATGCATTCAGCATTACACTCGTTACGCCAGAGACCAAGAAATTATCAATCTCACTTTCCCCCTCCGCCAACGCAGCAAACAATGCCGCCCGGTGGGAGATGGATTTATCGCCTGGCAATGATACTCGACCTTGAGTGCCTACTTCACCATGCAGGGAACTACCCGGCATAACAATCAATATCTCTCTCTGTCCGGTCAAATTGCCCTCTGAATTAATCAACCAATTCTCAATATTGTATGTTTCGTCTATTGAATCAATGATCTTAGTTCTCCCCTGACCTCACTCAGGGTTTTCATTTACCTTCTTCTTCATCTTGAATTTCGGAATGATTCATCAACTGGCAATAATTCGACATGCCTTGAGCTAGAAGACGCTCCAAATCACCATAATCCTCATCAACCAGACACTTTTGGATCAGATCAAGGTGATTTCCAAAGTTCTGCAGATTATTGATAATATTTGCTCGGTTCGTAATTAAGATGTCCATCATCATTTGGGTAGAGCTGCCTGCCAGGCGTGATGTACTTCGAAAACCTGGTCCTATTAGTGCTGCAGCCTCATTCTGAGTCGTATACGCTAACGAATTGGCAATTATATAAGGCAGGTGGCTGGTCGCTGCAGCCCAGCGATCGTGTGTTTGATGTTCTGTCCAGAGAGGTACTCCGCCAACTGTTTTTACAATTTGTGCAGCTATCCTGCGCGCCCTTATAGAGGTCCGTCCCAAAGGTGTCAACACGAACGGTGCTCCCATATACAATTCTCGTTGAGCATATTGCAGGGATGATTTTTCTTTTCCGCACATCGGATGTCCACCAATTACATCGAATCGTTTTGGCAGCGTTTTCATGGCTTCCATAATCTGGGTCTTTGTTGATCCCAAGTCCATAATGACTGGAGAGCCAGAATGCAGCCGTGGGAGTTCATGAATAAGCGAAATTATCGCACGCACCGGAGCAGCCAATATTAGAACATCCGCTTTGGATAATTGCTCGCCTGGTTCTTCAAATACCTGAGGCACGATATTCAGATCACGTGCTTTCCTTACGGTGCTCGAATCTGGGTCAATTGCAATTAGATGTCTGCAGTGACCTCTCAGCGCCAACGCCAGAGATCCCCCCATCAAGCCCAATCCTAGTATAGCGACAATTGATGAAGAGAGCGTATCTTTTTTTGTTTCTACCATTTCAAAATATCACAAATCATCCTTCCATTCTCGTTTGCAGCACCTCTTCATCTTTTGTGTCCGATCCCGGAAAAGGTGCTATAGAACGCCCTACAGCCTGGGCAATAGACCGAATTTGCTTCACCAAATCGACAAACCGCTCAGGTCTCAGCGATTGGCTCCCATCACTGAGCGCTTCACCAGGTCTGGGATGCACCTCAACTATTAATCCATCCGCACCCGCAGCAATTCCAGCCCGCGCGACGGCGGTTACATACTCCCAATGACCTGTTCCATGACTCGGGTCGAGGATCACGGGTAAGTGGGTAAGTGATTTTAACACTGGAATGGCGTTTATATCAGTTGTATTCCGGGTAGCGGTCTCGAACGTTCTGATACCTCGTTCGCAGACAATCACGCGTTGATTACCGTGAGAAAGAATGTATTCAGCAGCCATGAGCAGTTCCTCAACAGTTGCCATCATACCCCTTTTGAGAAGGACCGGATGATTGCTCTCACCAACGGCATTCAGCAAACTGAAATTCTGCATGTTCCGTGCCCCAACTTGCAGCACATCCACATATTGTTTTAAGATAGGAATTTGACTTACACTCATCACTTCCGTTACGATCGGCATTCCTGTTTTTTCGCGTGCTTCCGCTAAAAGCTCCAATCCCGCCTCCCCTAAACCTTGAAATGAATAAGGCGATGTACGCGGCTTAAATACCCCACCTCGCAGTGCATGCGCACCCGCCTCGCGTACTGCCAGAGCCGTTTCCAGCAGTTGCTCGCGATTCTCCACCGAACACGGACCAGCGATAATCACCACCCCATCACCCCCGATTTTCATACCATCCATTCTAAACACCGAATTTGTTGGCTTGAATTCACGCGAAGCCAGCTTATAGGGTCGTGAAATCGGTAAAACACGATCAACTCCTGGCATATGCAGGAATTGATCTTTATACACCAGTCGTCCATCACCTATTGCGCCGATTATTGTCCGCTCTAAGCCAGTGGAGATGTGCGCGCTCAAATCATAATCTTCCACGCGAGCCACAATCTCTTTGATCTCTTCTTCTGTAGCATCGGTGCGCATGATGATCATCATAATAATTCTCCTCTCCTCCAATTAATGACCTTTAGAGTAAATCCTCATGACCTTCCTGACAAATCTGGTCTTAAACTTGCGGCAGCACCAAGATATACATGCCGGATTTCAGATTGAGGTGTATCCGTGTTCCAATGTACAAGAACGCGTATACAGCCCGTCAAACCACCAGGTACCGAAATCTCACGTGCACATATCAAAGGCACATGATTCCATCCCATTTCTCGGGCTGCTTTCGCAGGGTAAACTGAATTCAAATCATCCGCTGTAGTGAATAAAACACTCGCAATGTCTTCTAATATCATGTCGGGGTTCTCAGTTAGAATAGCATTTAATAATTTTCGCGTAGCAGATAATATGTTTTCCAGGTCATCCTTTTCGGCAACCGTTGCTCCCCGTACACCTCGAACAGCCATGCTTTATTACTCCTCTAATACAAAAAACGCGAGACCGTTGGTCTCGCGTCCTGGGATTACTGGGATTCTTCTTACCCGTTTACGCGTCGCCAACGGCTGCCGGTGTGATGGAGCCGTAATAAAAGCCGAACGCAAAATAACTGCTGGAAAAGAAGGTTTGAATCATGATTTTTATTCTTTATCTCTTAATATTAACGCCAAGTCTATCCCAGCATGCATGACCTGTCAAGAGGCTTGACAGAGGTGCTTGACAGAGGTGTGTTTGACAGAGGTGGTTGACAGAGGGTGTGGACATGAGGGGATTCGAATCCCTGACCTCCTCAGTGCGATTGAGGCTTAGGGTTCGTCCACTATGTCCACTGCCGATATATGGTGGTATTTCATCCATCTAGTCAACATAAATGGGGGTCAAAAAGTCCAAGAAGTCCATAATTTCCATGCAGTGTTACCGGCGTTGCACCCGGTTGCACCCGACATGAAGAGGAAAAGGCGACTCTATTTTACAAAACCTATTCCTTAGCTGATGTTCGTTACGAACCAATAATTTACTTCACTACATTTTATAAGGACGCTCGTTAGATTTCTTTGAATCAACAAGCTAATTTTATTATTTCGCGACAACAACTTGATGATAAGATCTTTAAGAAAGCGTGGAATGAAGGGCGAGTGATGTCATTGGAGCAGGCTTTGGCTTATGTAGTCTGTGGGAGAATGGCTACATCGAATCCTTCAATGGCAAGATGAGATATAACCTCTTGAGACAAAGAAACCTTCTTTACGCGAAAGGTGGTGAATTTTCTAATTGAAATGTATCTCTTGGTGTTTACCAGCAGATTTAGAATCCGCCGGTTTTTCGGTTAATTGCTATAAAAAAGAATAGGGTGGAAATCAAGCGGAAGACAATGCGGCAAAGGCGCAAGCAAAATTTGAAGCTTGCTCATGTATAATCATCATGGAAGGTTTGGAAAGACTCTCTTAACTAATCAAAGGTTTTGTCCCAGAGGCTTTGACGACATATAGGCTTTGATAGGGAAGGTACCTATGAGTTTATGGATGATAAAGGAACAATTTCGGTATGGGTTCAGTTTAGCACCCCTGAGAAATACCAGATAATTATTTCAGGGAATAATTTAACTCTTTACTATAATGGAAAACCATTCTACTTCAGTAAGGTGAAGCAGTTGTAAGAGGTTTTTATTTTAGGATTGGAAATTATTTTCTGACCCATAAAAGTTGTGAAGTTATTGTCTTTATGGAAAATAGTTGATCTGAAGCTGCACAAACAAGAAGTAAAGAGAAGTTATGAATAAAAGGAAGTATGGTGAGAAAACAAGGTATATTGGTAGGAAACTTTCTGATAAATTGGAAAGTTATGGATATGCTGTATTTTATGATTTGAAGAAACCTGATGAAGGAGAAGTCAAAAATGTTGGTACGATTGCTACCTGGTTTGGAGTTTCATATGGTCAAAAAACAAGGCTCGGTTGGATAGATATAGCTATTGTTGAAAATGTGACGGATAATATTAAACTTCTAATTGAGATTGAAGAAAGTAACTCAAATCCAAAAGTGATCATTGGAGATGTATTTGCGACTCTTTTAGGTGATCACATTACTTTCAAAGGAAAAAAGAGTCTCAAAATTGGGGGTTTTACAACTTTCCTTGTGTTGATCAAAGGAGATGAAAAGCAGCTGTCAGAAAAAATTTCATATTTGGAGAAACAGGCATTATCTTTGTTACCGATTATTAAATCAAGGAATTCCTCAATAGGTGATCTTCAAATCCGAACATACACGGATGAAAAAGATTTGTACGATCAAATAATTGAATTTATTGAAATTCCAGACATTCATTAAGAAATTGGGGATGGTAGGAATAATGAAAATTCTACATACTGCTGATTTACATATTCAAATTAAAAACGATTCTCGTTGGAAGACATTGGAATTATTGATTGATATCGCAAAAAAAGAGAATGTAAATGTTATGGTTATTAGCGGGGACCTTTTTGATACGGAAGTTGCTGCTGATAATTCAAGGGTGGAATTAAGAGAGTTGTTTACAGGAAATCCATTTCATACCCTAATAATTCCCGGAAACCATGATATGGATGCATATTCTGCGAGTTTCTATTTTGGGGATAGTGCGACATTATTCTCGAGTAAGAATATTCAAGAAAACAAATATCATGTTGGTGATGCCTGCTTTATCGGTTTACCTTTTAAAAATTTAGATTCAGTTAGTGTAGCAAACCTTCTAATGAAATATTCGGATGGATTACAAAAAGACTGCATCAATATACTTATCTATCATGGTGAATTGCTGGATACATTTTACAGTCGTGAAGACTTTGGTTCTGAAGGTGAAAGTAGATATATGCCGACCCGCCTTTCATTATTCAAAGACTTACCATTTAATTATGTGCTTGCCGGTCATTTTCATTCAAATTTTGATGTTTATGAAATTGCTGAAGGTAAGTATTTTGTATATCCTGGTACTCCCATATCAATCACCAAGCGTGAATTAGGCCGTCGTTGTGTAAACCTGTTTGAATTAGGGGATCAACCAAAGGACCTCGAAATTGATACTCAACACTTCGAAAAAATCAGAATTACTTTATATCCTGATATGGAAGGTGATCCAATTGAAATAGTTGAAGAATATCTGCGTAAAGCTCACCCGGAAGCAAATATTTTATTGACAATTGATGGATTTATTCAATTAGATGAAACGCAATTTATAGAGAGTATTTATAAATTATGCGAAGGAAAACCGATCGAAATAGATAATAATGTAAAAGACTTGAGAAAAATCATTGCGGATCCTTTATTCAAATCGTTTACAGAGAAGTTACATTTAGAGACCCAAGATGATAATGAGTTGAGGGAAATTGAGCAATTAGTTATCCAAGCAATGATCGAGGCGCGGTTATGAGAATTCTCGAAATTCAAGTTAGTCGATACGGTCCATTAGTTGACATAGATCGATTGCCACTCAAGGATTTCGATCTATTTTTTGGAAAGAATGAGTCAGGAAAAACATTATTGGTTGATGCCATTCTTCGAATGTTATTACGTGGGAAACGCGATTTACAAAATTTTGAGAATATTTATCGAATCGAGGAGAATCCTGAAGGCTATCTTTTATTTGAATTTGCGAATAAGTCGCATAAGCTCCCCGAAGAAGATGATGCAACTTCCATTGTAGGATTGAATGCCGAAGAATTCAGAAATACTTTTGTAGTTCGAGATGGTGATCTAACTCTGGTTAATGAGAGCAATTTTTATACTTCTGTTACTGACAGACTGACAGGTCTCCACACGAAAAAGATTGAACTTGTGTGTGATGAATTGGCAATAATAGCAAAACTAACAAATCCCTCAAGCACTTCTGGACTTTCTGATCGGCTAGGTTTGGGAAAAATAAAAAGTAGATTGAGGGATGCAAAAAATATCTTAACTACGATAGTTGATCTCAGAAAAAGAATGATAGATCAAAATTTTGAAGAACTCGAGCAGAAATTAGTGGAAAAAGAAATTCAAAGCGCCAATTTGAATAACCAAATCCTGTTACTTGAAGAAGCCTATAAGCGTGAAAGATATGAGATGGGTGTGGAAAGACTCGGTAATCTTGAAACTGCAATAATTCAGTTGGAGGAATTATTAATCTTTTCATCAGATGATAGAGATAAATGGCGCGATGCAGAAAACGAGAATGAGAACCTCGCAGAACAATTATCTGATAAAAAAAACAAATTAGAGAGTTTAGAAAGTGATCTGGTCGAACAGAGAGAAGCATTGAAAGAAGCCCAAAAAGAGAAGGAAATTCTTGAACGAAAAGAAAACGATATAAAGAAAATTCAAATAGAAACTTTCAATTTCACCCAGCAAGTTGAGGAATACGCCGGAAAGAATAAACTAGCTCAACAATTATCATTCGGCGCGATTGCTGGATTTATTGGTTTCTGTATTTCCCTCATTGCTTATATATTCTCTCAAGAAATATTTCTAGTAGTTCTTTCAATAATCCTCGCCTTAACTTCAATTGCTATTTTCGTATGGTGGTTGTCTATTACTGTAGCTATTGCTAGATTAGAAAAACAAAAAAAGGTAATTATCCATGAGTCAGCAAGAATAGGAATTGAAGGGGATTCGATAGATTTAATTCTCGTTGAAATTCAGAAGTACTTTGAACTTTTAGAAGATGCAAAAAACAATTTCCGTGATTTAAGTAACGACATTTCAAGCTTAGAAAAACAAATTCAAAATCAAATGGAAGATATTGAAAAATTTAGAGAAAAGCAAAATAAAAATGAAGAAATTATTTCTTCATTTCTCAATAAATCGAATGCATCAGACATAGATTTATACACTACAAAACTAAATGAAAGGGCTGAAAGAGAAAAGGCAAGGGAAAGAGAAATAGAAGCCCTCAAAAGTGCATTTGGTGATGAAGGGATATCTATTGAAGACCGTCTTATTCATTGGAGAGAAGAAATAGATAATCTTGCTGAATTCAAGGATAAAGCAGTTGATGTCAAATACAACGAAAAAGAAGTTAATAAGTGTAAGGAAGAATCTTTTGATTTAGATGTTTCAATTTCTGTAATCAAGGCGCAATTAATTGAATTCAGGGACGATTTGAGATCCATCGCCCAAAGTGCCACAAAAATCTTACGATCAGATGAAGTGATCCTCTGTGAAACCAGCCGAGAATTAAATGAAATTGAGAACCGGCTATTACGATTCATTGAGGATGTAGAAATAAAAGAGAAAAATGCTAAAATAGCTATTGAGATATTCGAGAAAATCAGTGCAGAAGAAGAAGAAAATGTAGCCAAACTTTTTGGTAAAGATAGTCCTGCGTCTTTAAAATTCAAGGAAATAACTGGGGGTATTTATCAATCAATTGAGTACGATCAGGAGAAAAAGAAAATATGGACATGTACTGCGGAGCATGATTGTCTAAATCCTGATCAATTGTCAAAAGGAACGTACGACCAGTTATATCTTTCCGTTCGCTTAGCCATGGCGGAGACCTTGCTTCCAAATGAAGCAGGTTTCCTTATTCTTGATGATCCATTTTTGGCATCCGATGGTGAAAGATTATTAAACCAAATAGAACTCCTGCGGTCTTTAGTGAAAGAGGGGTGGCAAATTATTTACTTCTCAGTTAAAGATGAAATATTCGAAGCTTTAAAGGGGGATATTGACAAAAAAGTTGTAAATCTACATAGACTATCAAGTATTCATGAATTGCCGGCTTAGTTGAAAGATCTTGTAAACAAAATGACAACCAATAATCTCAATATCTTTACAAGGTCAAATGGCAAGTCTGGGCTTCGAATGTTCTTGTCGGTTGGAAACCAGTTCAAGACATACAAACCACAAGTGCTATGTAGGGAGAGCTAACCATGCATAACGATGCAGATAGCTGGTTAGAAGTTACAAAGTTCATGGAACAAAATTGTCCAGGGATTCTGTGGGTTTTTGTTGCTAAAACCGATAATGAGTTCGACTTGGGGTTGGAAGGTCTTCTAGAAAAGGCAATCATACACTTGGAAAAGAATGCTAACCATCTATTCAATCTTGGTGAGGAAGCAATTTCTGCATTTTTAGTTGCCTATATATGTATGCCTGGTTTACGTGCAGTTCAAGAGGTTCATTCAAAAGGACACGTTGATATCACTATTGAAGCAGAGCATTCTCCCCCAGTCCGACGAAGATTGGGAGAAGCAAAGATTTATAAGGACCACCCTTATCATGTAAAAGGGCTTGAACAACTATTCCTTAGATACGCAACAGGTAGGGAGGGAACGGGGATTCTAATTGAGTACGTCAAAAAACCGAAAATAAAAGATCTGGTTGAAAAAATAAAGATACATATGGATACAGAAAAGCCATGTGCACAAGATGGCGATTCGGAATATCACCGTATCAAATGGGCATTTACAACGAATCATAAACACAGAAGTGGTGAGTTGCTTCGAGTTCTGCATTTGAGTTGTAATTTGCACATCAGTGGAAAAATGTAATTTGAGTGGTTGGGAGGCCGTACATGAGGACTTCACTTTTAGATGTATTCCAAGAAAGTACTGACCATGAATTGTTGAAGGTGTTGATTGAAGAATTCAAGAATTCTCAAGATTTAACTGAAGATGAGTTGGTGAATCGGCTTGTTTCTAAGATGAAGGATGTTATTGAGGAGAGAAACAATGCGACTAATTCAGATTAAACCACATTATTTTCGAGCCTTCGGTGCCAATTCAGCGATCAGATTTTCGGACAATCTAACCATATTTTTTGGTGGAAATGGATCAGGAAAGAGCAGTTTAGCTGAAGCAATAGAGTGGTTGTTTTTCAGCTACACAAAGCGTCGAAGGAAGGGGGATCAGTATAGTAAAACTGAATACAAGGGGAGTTACGTTCACTCTGCGTGTCCTATGGGTGAAGCCCCATACGTAGAAGCAACCATTGTTTTTCCAGATGGCTCGGAACATTTATTGAAGCGAACAATTAGCTTAGACCCAAATGGATATCCAATAGACGATTCTTCAGCGCTTAGTTTTGATGGTACCGGGATTCAAGGTTTTTCTGAAGTTGGAATTGTATTTACCGAAGCTCATTGCCCTATTGTTGTGCAACATGGAATTCAAGATTTTATTCATACCCGACCAATTGATCGTTATCGATCTATTTCAGAGGCGTTAGGTATTGCTTCACTTGTTGGTTTCAAAGATATTTTGGAAAAGTCTAAAAACCGATATCGGACGGAGCTTCCTGAGCAGGTTGTGCAAGCACAAAATTCCTTGCGACAATTAACATCCTCCTTGAGAATAATTGGATTGAATGATATTGCTTTCCGTTGGACAAGAGGAGAAGTTGAGGCTCCAAATGATTATCTTGTTATTCAAGATAAGGCACGCGAATTGTCTAATAGCTCTACAGAAAATATCCAAACCTTATTACAAGATGTAAAATTACGGCGATCCATTGAAATTCGCAAGGTTTTTGATATTACTCCTTATCGTCTAGCCCCTAACTCAGCAAATCTTTTTACTCAATTAAATAACGCATTAGTTGATCTTAAAGATGAATTAGGCCATCTTCTATTGACTACATCAGATTTATCAGGTATTGCTGCATCAACGTATTTGGGTGCTCAACTCGAATTATGGAAAAAAGGTATCGAACTTATCCAAGAAATGGGGATTTCCCCGGAGGAAGATGAAGCATATACCGTATGTCCATTCTGTGGTGAATCAACAATAGATGCATCTCTAATTGAAGCCATTCAAAACCGAATTGAGGGGAATCAAAATTTAACAACAAAACAGAACGAATTCAGGGAAATGATAGATTCGTCTGTCTCAAAATTTGATGAAATTTTAAGCTTGCTAAATCAACTAAACTTTCAGGAGTTTGATGACCAGGAATTACAAAGACTTAAGTCAATATTTAGTCGACATAAAGATCAATTGGTAGATTTTATTGAAGGAAATCATACAAGCGCTCTACAGCTTAGCAAGTCCAAGGATACTTTAAATCAATTGAAGAGAAAATTATTGAACCTAAAAAGGCAAAACATCCAACCTACTAATGTAATACAAGTTATCGAACCTTTCAAAAATATTGGAGAGATAATAGAAACCGAAATAGCCAATACGAAAAAAAGCTTAAACCTCTTTTCAACAAAATTCTTAACTTTCCACCCAATTCTTGAACAAGTATTGTCTAACGAACAAACTGTAGCTGTATTTACTGCGTTGATTTCCCTACTCACTATAAAACCACAAATCGAAATTGTACTTGCAGCAAGACAATTTGACGCTGAAATAGTGGAAGGACAACGGATAGCTGATGAATATATTTTATCTCAGCAAACCAACATCCTGAACACCCGTGAAGCAGAAATCTTAGGTTGGTATGGGCAGCTTTCTCCAAACTCGGATGTTAGGTTCAGTGGGTTAGAGCCTGGGAGAAATGCTTTTGGTTTGAAAGCTGAAGCCTTTGGTAGAAGTATGAACGCCGCGGCGTCCTTGAGTCATTCACAATTAAATTGCTTGGGTCTGAGCATATACATTCCTAGTATCATCGCGCCAGAATCGGCGTTTCAATTCATTGTATTTGATGATCCTGTTCAGGCAATGGATGACGATCACCACGAGGCTTTCTTGCTCAAAGTCGTTCCGGAGTTGTTGGATGATTTTAAAAGACAAGTAATCGTGCTTACACATTTGGAACATACAGCGGATCGTCTAAGAAATTTGAATTACGATCGATGCCCTCTATATTACAAAATTGATAAACTACAACCTGAAGGTCCTCAAATTTCCGAATACGTTAAACTAAAAGAAGAACTTCGAGCAGTTAGAACGCTTGCTGCAGGAAATGAAAAAAACCGGAAGCTTGCAGCAGATCGGGTTAGAATAATCTGTGAAACAATCATGCGTGAAGCTCACATCAAGATTGTGCATTCTGAAATGCCAGATCGTTACCGGAATGGAAGTTCAATGTTGTCTCAGTTTAGGACTCTTCCTGGTATTGATGCGAGAACTTGTCAAAACTTAGCTGACTCAATTGGATGGTCTGATCCATCCCATCATACAGATCCAGATTGGCAAGTTCCTGATATGGGCAGTATAAACCTTCATATTGACAGATTATTTAGCATAATCGATACCTTGGGTTTGCGATGTTAGTGATAGCAGTTGGTAAAGCATTTCGTGATATGTTCACAAATTGATGATTATGTTCTTATTTAGGTCGCACAAGATTTCAGGCTGTTGAAAAAGTCGGATATTCAAAGGTTTTAGTCCCAGGGTATTCGCCTGGTCTTCTTCCGCCACATTCAGAAAAGACTCAAATCGGAATGGATTTATTGGATTATCCATAATTACCAGTTCTAAGTGAATGAGCGGAGTAGAAGGCATTTTGACCAACTACCAACGGCTAACAACGGATTTATCCTTAAAGCCAGCAATATCACCATCTGAGGCATGGCAGACATGCACAACTCCAATGTTAGTTTTAACTGCCATGCAAGCATAACCAGTCTTTTCAAGCAGAGAGCGTATTTCTAGTGGAAGTTCATTGGGATATTGGAGCTGATTTAACCATAGTTACTTATCCGAATCCCAATGCATTCGAAAAGATGGTTTTGAAGGTTGATCAAGAAGGGGTGTGAGCGCTTCTTGAATTAATTTTGTCTTTTCAAATGCCTAAGAATACGTATAAGATTGAATTGATGATAGACGGGATTGAAAGGTCGTCTTTTATAATAGATATTGATGACACAATAAGTAAGGTTCAAAATAAGAGTATTACTGAATCCGGAATCAGAATAAGAGGTGCATATCTTGGGATAGCGGTAGGTTCTAGTATATTTCTACCGACTTGTTGTTGCGTTCTGTTCTATTTAGTACAGATTTAACATTGTCAAGTTTTATTTGGATGATCTTTTTTCATTTCAGCAATAATAGGTGTATTTATATATGAAAACAACATAATAATTCGGTGCAAAAATGAGATAATTCGAGCATTAACAAAGATAACAAAAAATGAAATAGAAATTGAGTTGATAAGAACTATAAAAATAAGATTAGAAAGGATAGATAGTATCTATAAAAATATGTATGAAAATTTAGGATCACACCAATCTGATTCAGATTTAATTGGCTCATTATTAACCTGGAAAATTCATGGTTTTCCCATCTTGATGTACCTTTGATCATATAGAATACAATCCACGTTTTTTGGAATTTCGCAGGAAATGCTTAAAGGTAAAAACCGATCCACTGGTATTCAGAGTGGACCTGAGGGGATTCGAACCCCTGACTTCCTCAGTGCGATTGAGGCGCGCTCCCAACTGTGCTACAGACCCTTGTTTTTAGAAGCGAGGGCATAGTTCTGATCGAATGAGGGCTGTCAAGAAGAAGGTTGGCGACGTTAGCCCAAAGTAGTAGGGTTCCCTTTGTCCAAAGTTAAAATGTCCACTTTCGGTGAAATAAGGAGTCCAAAATCGAAACACTGAGAGGGAAGGCAAAGTGCACAAGCTAATAATAATAGCTGGCATCCTTAAAAAGGATGCTTAAATAGCTAAACCGATTAGAAATAATGAAAAAGCTGGCCCCTAATCTTGCTTATTGTTGATTTTATTAATTCTAAAATGTTGTTCTTTTTGATAGCAAAATGTATAATTCTAATATGACACGCAATCTACAGCTCAGTCTTTTCTTACTCTCAGCCGCAGCTTTGACATTTGAAATCAATCTCACACGTTTATTCTCCGTTTCCCAATTCTATCATTTCGCCTTCATGATCGTCAGCATTGCCCTGCTTGGTTTCGGAGCCAGCGGCACGACCCTGGCGCTTTTTCCAAAAATCGGGCATAAAAACGTCTCTAAAAGCGTTTCCAGGCTCTCTCTTGCGACCAGCATCTCCATTCTCGTCGCTTACCTAATAACAAACTGGCTGCCTTTTGATTCGTTCAGTATTGCATGGGATTGGCGCCAGGTCGCTGTACTAGTTTTAAATTACATCGTCTTAGCTGCGCCATTCTTCTTCAGTGGAATGACAATCGGCATGCTGTTGACACGTTACCCCCGTTCCGCCGGTCACACATATGGGGTCAATTTATCTGGATCAGCCATAGGCTGCCTTTTTGCGCTCCTCTCTCCTTCCATAATCGGCGGAGAAGGTACTGTTTTGCTCAGCAGCGCATTGGCTGCCGCTGCTGCATTCCTTTGTGTGCTTAATCCAGGCTCAGAATTCAGGAAAAATTTACAGAATTGGGACTGTTATAGATCTTGCCTTCCGGCAGTTGCTATGCTAGCTATCACTCTCACAGGCGTAGGATTTATGGTTAGTGGGCACGATTCCCCCAATTGGCTGGACATTAACATTTCTCCATATAAGAGTCTATCTTATGCCTTGCAGTTCCCAGGTGCCAAAATAACTTCTCAGCGCTGGAATTCATTTTCCAGGGTCGATCAAGTACAAAGTCAAGGGATACGTTCGCTGCCAGGCTTGAGTTATCGCTATCTAAAACCTCCACCCCCACAAGATGGTTTGTTCGTGGATGGAGATAACCTCAGCCCAGTTCTTCACTCATATCTAAATTCAGACGTGTTTGCATACCTCCCTGCTGCGATCGCATTTTACCTGCGCCCCCAAGGCGAGTCATTAATACTTGGACCCCGCGGCGGTTTGGATGTGGTCACAGCAATTGAACTCGATGCAGGTGGGGTCGTCGCAGTTGAGGTCAACCCCTTGCTTGTTGCATCCGCAGATCACATCTATAAAGATCCACAAGTCCAGACCGTTCTCGATACCACCCGCAGTTACAATAAGCGCGCCAAAGAGCAATTCGATTTGGTTTTGTTATCCCTCACTTCGGCTTATCATCCAGTGCGCTCCGGTGCTTACAGTCTGGCAGAGGATTACACCTATACAGTTGAATCCTTTCAAGACGCGTTCAATCGTCTCAACTCCCAAGGTATTTTTGTGTCTACGCGCTGGCTGCAAAACCCGCCCAGTGAGATGCTGCGCACTTTTGCGTTGGCTGTTGAGGCATTGGAGCGTTCGGGGATCAATCCGGTGGATAAAATTGTTGCATTTCGGGGGTATAACACAGGGACATTGCTGGTAAAAAAAAGCTCTTTTACAGCAGGAGAATTAAATGAAATTCGTAGTTTTCTTTCCGACCGCAGCTTCGATTTAATATACGCACCAGACATTGAACCACAGGGAGTGAACAGATTTAATATCTTACCCGAGCCAATTTATTACCAAACATTCCAAGATTTACTAGCTGCCAATCCAAGAAGTGACTTCTATAAAAACTATGCTTATGATATAGCACCACCTGATGATGACAAACCTTTCTTTGGTCATTTCTTTAAGTGGTCTCAAGCCAAACAAGTTGCCGCAGAATTCGGAAAAACCTGGCAGCCATTCGGAGGCGCAGGTTACTTCGTAGTCCTGGCTTTACTTTTACTGACCTCTATACTGGCATTCATATTGATTTTATTGCCGGTAGTCATTAAACGTTTCCATGACACAGTCCTGCTAAAGGCGCAGATGGCAAATAACGCTGGAGATCTCCATCCAGGTGGCACGTGGAAAAACAATCAGCTGCTTATTTACTTGATCTACTTCGGTTTATTGGGGTTTGCGTTCTTATCGGTTGAAATTCCCCTCATCCAGGGTTTCATCCTTTACCTGGGACATCCCGCTTATGCACTCACGTCCGTCTTATTCACTCTGCTGCTGTTTTCAGGATTTGGAAGTTGGATGAGCAAGCGTATCCCAGCGCGCCTCGCTCTGGGCATCCTTGTCGTGCTGCTTTTGCTCATTCCTATAATACTCCCACTCATAACCAACGCCACTCTAGGATTTTCGTTGCCGGTACGGATAGGATTAACAATCATAATGTTAGCTCCGATTGGCTTCTTGATGGGTATCCCATTTCCCGCCGGAATCACCCTGGTCGCCGATATGGAGAAACGCTCTTTGACAATTCCCTGGATTTGGGGGGTAAATGGATCAACTTCCGTAGTATCTTCAGTATTAGCTGCCTTGATAGCCCTTTCTTTCGGATTCAGTTGGGTATTCAGAATAGGCGCTTTATGCTACACAGGCGCCTGGATCGCATTTATGGCACTGAATCGGCGGGCTTATCCTTCACCCCCTCCCCGGTAAACGGCACAAAAGAAACGCCTCCTAAATTGTATGCTTTGATCTCCCCTGCCTCATTGACGAATTTCCAGAGGGTCTGATAACCACCAGGCGGTCCGATTGGAACCACAATTTTGCCGCCTTCGACCAGTTGTTCAACTAACGGCGCCGGAAGGTGATCGGGTGCAGCCGTAACAATAATAGCGTCAAATGGCGCATGTTCCAGCCATCCATAATAACCGTCACCCTGAATTACCTTTACACCATCGTATCCCAATGACTCTAACTTGGCAGCCGCGCGGGCAGCTAATTCGGGTACGATCTCGATGCTATACACGTCCACGTAACCTAACTCCCCCAGAACGGCCGCTTGGTAGCCTGACCCAGTTCCGATCTCAAGCACTTTTTCACCTGTCTGTAGCTCAAGCAGTTCGGTCATCAGCGCCACAATATACGGCTGAGAAATGGTCTGCCCATATCCGATCGGCAGAGGATGATCGGCATAAGATTGGGATATGTAATCGTCAGGTACAAATTCATGTCGTGGGACATCGCGCATAGCCCTTAACACATCAGGGTTTTTCACACCGCGCGACTCAATCGTGTTTTCAACCATATTTTGTCTGGCTTCTACGAATGGGTCTTCAGTTGTTTCAAGACTATTGGTCGGCGTTGCTGATGTCTTTTCAAACTGCGGTTCTGATGTCATTTCAGGCCGTGTTGATGGTGACGGTTCCTGCTCTCCTGAACAACCTGCAAACAACAATGCTGTACAAATGATGATCAAAGGAGAAATTTTTTTAAGCAATTTACTTGTATCCATTTGGACCTCATATCCTTATTTCAAATTACATGAACTAAATCATCCAACGATCTACGTGTGCTTCTCGGTGGTCTTTCCGTCCCATAACCTATCGGCAATACGGCTACTGGTATATTACCACTTGGTACGCCGATCACCTGATGAACTGCGCTTTCATTAAAAGCTCCCACCCACACGCAAGCCAAACCCAGTGCAGTCGCCGCCAGCATAGCAAACGTGCAGGCAATCGTGGCGTCCTGTATTGCATATAAACGCCTGCCTCGCCTGCCGTACTTCCACTCCGATCGCGCTGGATATGCGCAAAACACTAAAACAACTGCTGCGCTGGCGACAAACGGTTGCTCTAAAGCAGCTTTTGATAAAGCACTTTTAGAATCCGATTTCGTTACGACATAGATCTCATAAGCTTGTAAATTCCCCGCCGAAGGTGCCATATTAGCTGCCCTGAGGATCTCTTCTAAATCACCATCTTCAATCGCATTGGGTGCAAATTCTCGTATCGATTGCCGCTCTTTAAGTACTTGAAAGAATTCCATTCTCCACCTCGCTCCTAATACCCTCAATTCTTCCTCTTATGGATGCTCTCTTGTAGTATCGCTTCACGAATGATAATGTTAATCTACATCTTTATCAAATCAGAAAATATCCAAATCTAACATATGCCTGTTTCCAACATGGACACTGCGCAGACCAGCTTCGTATGCCGCCGCTTCAGCCTCTCTGGCGTGTGAAGTTGTCGTACAAGGCATATCCGGCATATAGAAATTGGGTCCAAATGCGAGTAGCGAATAAGGGATACCCGGATTAATTGAAGCAATAAAAACGGCGATTTTCGCGACCTGATCTGCATCCACATACCCCGGCACAAGTAAGGTGCTGGCTATAACAAGTGGGGGGTTGGGGCGTTTATCGAACTCTGAAGCTGCTAGAGCAAAATTCTCCATGACTCGCCTATTTGAAACGCCAGTTAACGCCTTATGCACCTCATCATCGTATGCTTTTATATCGAATTTAATACACCCTCCACTTGAATATGAATATTTTACTGCTGCATTGAGCAATTTTGGATTCATCAGACCGTTCGTTTCCCAACAAATGCGTACACCTCTTTCAGCAAGGCGTTTAGATGCCGCCAAAGCGTGGGGCATTTGCGAGGATGGGTCACCTCCAAAATAACACACACAAAATGTTCGCTTATTTACCTGGGATGCAAGTTCTTCAGCGCTTAACATATCATCGATTTTACAAGAGCTCTCTCGAAAATGCCAGTTTTGGCAAAAGAGACAGTTTGCAGTGCAGCTTTTATAGAAAACTGCCAAATTATGACAGCCGGGATGGTTGCTGCCCTCACACACCCAATCAGCAACGCAGTTTGTCGGGAGTGGATCGCGGTACCAATGCAAGAGACCTCTTTGTGGTGTCCCGGCATCATGCACCAGATGTCCATCCTCCACTCTTCGTATTCCACAATAACCTCGACCCCCTTCACAGATCACACATTCATTGACACACAAGTTGCACGTTACCCCTTCTGGATGACGCGGCGGTTTAACCGGCAAATCAAATGCTTGACGTGTCTCGGAATGAATCGTTTCTATGTAAGGTAAACACTCCGAAAATCTCGATTCCAAACAACTAGCGCAGACACTCAATGCATTTGAAATGTCTGCTGAAGAACGCTTACAGATATTACAAGTTTTTAATGGGTACATCCGCAGTAGGATCAGTGCATATCATTTCATAGAAGCAATAAATTCTTGGATCGGAATAGCGGGCAAGGTTGTTATTTTAACGCTGCCGCGTAATGTCAATTCGGTTGAAACGCGCACCTTTGTTTTATTATCCGGAGCTTCAACAATATTGACGATGTCATACATCCCCAAAACTGCATATTGGGCTAACATAATAACACCCATCTTTTCCAGATCTTGATTCACTTCCTCGATCCATTCCGGGTGCGACCGGATCTTTTCAGATCCTTCTTCCGTCAAAACACCTAACAAAATATAAATCGCCATATCCTTCTCTCCTATCACTACTCCTTCCTCGCAAAGGAACGTCCGAATTGATGATATAGTAAAGCTCTAGGTGGCTTTTATAATCCTGCAGTATTTCCTTTTCTCACTATTATGAACAACTCTCAACACTAATTATATTTGAAAATGGATAACTTAAAAGACCATTTCCTGCTGAACTCAGAAATTATTTTCCTGAACCACGGTTCTTTCGGAGCCTGTCCTCGCCCGGTGATGGAAGTTTATCAAGCCTGGCAGCTTGAATTAGAACGCCAGCCAGTGGAGTTTCTCGACCGCCGATTGGCTGACCTACTGCAGGACTCGCGCTCAAAATTAGCTGCCTATCTTCAAGTCCTACCCGATGAAGTCGTATACTTCCAAAATCCAACCACTGCCATCAATATGGTCGCCCTTAATCTAATAAGGGATAAGGAGGCATTTCTTACCGGGGGAGACGAAATTCTCACAACAAACCACGAGTATGGAGCCATTGATCGTACTTGGCGTTATATCTGCCGCCAGGTTGGCGCGCAATACATTCAACGAGAAATCTCCCTGCCGGTTTCGGGTCAGGATATTTTTGTTGATTTGTTCTTGGGAGGTGTGAATGATCGTACAAAGGTGATCTTTATCAGCCATATCACCAGCCCCACTGCATTGACCTTCCCCGTAGCAGAAATATGCCGCCGTGCCCGGCAGGCTGGCATATTGACAATCATTGACGGCGCTCATGCACCGGGTCAGATTGAATTCAACCTTCATGAAATGGACCCTGATATCTATGTTGGCGCCTGTCATAAGTGGTTATGCGCACCAAAAGGCGCTTCTTTTCTCTACGCTCGCAAAGATATCCAACCCCTACTCGATCCATTAGTAATAAGCTGGGGCTATGAAAGCGAGAAACCCAGCATTTCGCAGTTTATTGACTACCACGAATGGCAGGGTACCCGGGACCTTTCAGCTTTCTTATCTGTTCCAGCCGCGATCGAATTTCAAAAGGAACATGATTGGGTGAAAATACGCCGTAAATGTCATGCGATTGCAGTATCAACCCGAAACCGTCTCAACACGATCACTGGTTTAGATCCTATCTGTCCAAAAGACTGGTTCCATCAAATGGTAACAATCAGACTCCCTCAAAACAGCAATCCTGAAATCCTCAAGGTGCGACTATATGATGAATTCAGGATCGAGGTACCCGTTTTTGAATGGGGTGATGAGAAGTTCATGCGGGTCTCGTATCAAGGCTATAACTCCGAAGATGACATGAGTGCTTTATTGGACGCTGTCGAAATTCTTCTATAGGGATCGTGTAAATGAATAACACTCGAAAATTCGTCTTTGCTGCATTTGTAATCTTGCTTCTAATATGGTTGTTAATTTCTCCACCCCAATTTCTGGACGACTTGCTTAAATCTGTGAATATGAGCGATCCAGTTGCCGCTGGCGAAATCCTTGTAAGAAAGTACGATTGTGTATCCTGTCACACGATAAGTGGGGTAGGAAGACCATTTGGACCCAGTCTGGATGGCGTAACAGAACGCCGTGATATTCAAACTCTGCGTAAGTGGCTGGGGGATCCTACCTCAATGAAACCAGATACATCCATGCCAGATTTTAATATAAGCACCGATGAAATCGAAGCCATCACCGCTTACCTGACTCTAAACGATTTGACCAGATAAACCGGTCTATTCTAAGCTGCAGTTTACTATTTCATCTTCAACCATTAACCTTACTAAGTCTCCAAACGACGTCGTTGCTTCCCAACCCAACTCGTCTCTTGCTTTACTTGGATCCCCCACCAGCAGATCAACATCCGTTGGGCGCATGAAGCGTGGGTCTTGAACGACATAATCCCTGAAGTCTAAATCGACTGTCTTAAAAGCTAATTCCGCAAAACGCTCGACCGTATTCGTTTTCCCGGTTGCCAACACGTAATCATCTGGTTGATCTTGCTGCAGCATCATCCACATTCCCCGCACATAATCCGGCGCATACCCCCAATCTCGCTGCGCATCGAGATTACCCAAACGTAGTTCTTTCTCTAATCCAAGCTTTATACGCGCTGCACCACGCGCTATCTTGCGGGTTACAAACTCGTGACCACGCCTGGGACTCTCATGGTTGAAACAGATTCCAGATACTGCGAATAAATTATAACTCTCACGGTAATTCACGGTGATCCAATGCCCGTACACTTTCGCTACACCATATGGACTGCGAGGATAGAATGGCGTCGTTTCTGATTGGGGAACCTGGCGAACCTTGCCAAACATCTCGCTTGAACTCGCCTGGTAAAAGCGTATACCAGGATCGACGATTCGCAAAGCATCCAGCAAGCGTGTAACTCCCAAAGCAGTCACCTCACCCGTAAAAACTGGTTGAACCCACGAAGTCTGTACAAACGATTGAGCAGCCAGGTTATACACCTCATTCGGACGATGTTTATCCAGCGCATCTATCAAAGAAGCCTGGTCAAGAAGATCCCCAGAGACCAACGTCAAACGGTCCTGGATGTCCTTAATGCGCTCGAAATTTAATGTGGAGGACCGACGAACCATACCTGTGACTTCATATCCTTTACTTAACAGAAATTCAGCCAGATAGGAGCCATCCTGCCCTGTGATTCCGGTGATTAATGCACGTTTTTTTGTCATAACATTCTCCTTTCAATTATATGCATAATACATTTGCACTTATATTTTTTTAAAAATATTTCGGGTTTATTATTTCCTCTGTGAGCTCAGATCACTGGTATAGATAGGAAATTCTCTGTCAGCTCTATGTAATTATCCGAACTCATTGTAAAGATCAGACACAAGTGTCTACCCGAATATAACCGCTAAACTCAAATATGTCTGCTAAGTGAATTAGCAGCCAATCCGGAAAATCTAAGGTATATTTTAGATTATCAATTCTAATCATAAAGAAAGGATGTACCCCATGCCGTCCACTCTAGTTGAGAACTTAAGCGTTCAAAGAAAAGAAGTGAGGATTGAAACCATTGGTAAACGAATCGCTCGCTTACGCAGCGAACATGGGTGGACACAAGAAGCTCTAGCAGCCCGGATAGCAGTCTCAAGAGTGGCGATCTCACACATCGAGATGGACCTATCAGTACCCGGAGAACGAACAATTACACTGCTGGCTGGAATTTTTAAATTATCCCCACACGAGCTTATTGAAGGTACCACTTACCCGGCGGCAAAATCTGACCGGCTTCCTGATGTAGCCTGCTGTTATTCACCTTTAGAATTGGATATCGCGCTGCTGGAAAACGATCTTATGTGGCTGACTCGCCTTGATAGCGGAGAGAATTTACAACAGTTAAGAGAGGAAAATACTCACAAATGGGAATTGCGCCTAAATAGATGGGAGATGGACTGCATTTCAGAACGAGAATTGGAAAAAATCAAGAATGCTAAGGAGCTACTAGCTGATAGCTAGTAGCCGTTGATAGCACCGCTGATAGATCAGCATCTTTCTCAACCGTACAATATGGAATTCCTAACACCCGTAGTGAATCAACAAGTTTATCATCTGATAAATGACCTCCAAAGCTTGATCCATTAATCAGCACTACTACTGGTCGTAAACCACGGCGCAATAATAGATCTGCTGTTTGATATACTTCATCAAAAGCGCTGGGCGTAATGATGACAACGGAGCTTCCACGTGGTAAATGACGCGCTTGTGCTTCAACTAAACCCTGAAGAGATACTTGTCCTTCAGCCCGGATCAGAGCCAGCGATTCCAGGATTTTCCCTAATTGGCGCCCGCCTCGGTCTGCGGGAACAATTCGTAATGAAGCACCTGCGGATACTAACCCTACTGCCCGGCGGTGTTCTAAATAATAACGTGCTAATGAGGCTGCTATAGTGACACCATATTCTACGGTCGCTGGAGGTAGATGGAATTCAAATCGCTTCCGCCAGATTTCTTGAGGGTCGAACACAATTTCCTCCTGATCTCCAGCCACATTCACAGACCGCTCCGCATCAACAAATAACCAAACATCTGCTAACGGATCAAGTTCGAACTCCTTCACGATTATTCGGTCCCTACGCGCTGTACTGATCCAATGGATTCGATTAAGTGGATCTCCGGGTTCGTATTCACGAACTCCAGCCGCGTTGGATGTGATTTGTGGTGTTCGCCGCCTTAGGGACTCTCCACCCGGCAACAAGCCAGGAGGGTTCGGAAAACTGTACACATTGACCATCATCGGATATACAAGAAGCGAATTTTGACTGGTAAATGTTCGTGTGATAGGAAACATCCCGAACAGATCACCAGATGCCAACACAGTTGGTCCCAACGGGAAAACTCCTCGTGCAGTTAAGCGTGTGCGCGCCAAATATGAATGACCCTCGTGTCCCCCGATCATTGTTATCACATGAGATCCATGCGATCCTGGTACCGATGACTCATCGCGCACCTCGATCCACAATCGTGGGAACCGCCCGTTGTTATCGACCTCATATCGCTCTTCAAATACAAGCCCCACCTGTGAGCGTAAAAAGCGCGCCATTCGCCGTACTTTAATGCCTCGTAACGACATCACAGACATTAGCCAGCTGAAAATAACTAAGAACGCCCACAGATATGCCAGCCGGTAGTAAAGTGTAGAGCCTGTAATTGCGCCAGCTAAAAGACTCAATGCCAGTAGAATTAGGACTACGCGCAGTGCGTAAGTCATGTTTAACCTTCAGTTGGAGCGCTTTTGTTCGAGTACTCCTTCTTGTCCATTCTTTCATAACTTTGAGTCGGGTCTCCCCCTGGTACAGGCACGCTGGTAATAATCTCCTCTACAATTTGAGTGTCGCTCAGATCTCGCAGCCGTGCCCCCGGACCAAGGATGACTCGATGCGCCATTGTGGAAACAGCCAAAGCCTTTATATCGTCCGGTAGCACATAGTCACGACCTGCAATCGCAGCTCGAGCTTGTGAGGTGCGATACAATGCCAGACTGCCGCGAGGACTGGCTCCGAGGTAAACTTCTGAATGATTCCTCGTCTGGTGCATCAGGTTCACGATGTATTGTTTCAAAGCCGGGGAGACAAAAATGTCCTTTACCGCTTCCTGCATCTGGATCAACTCTTCAACAGCCGCGACCTGTTCAAGGTCCTCGAACGGATGCCTGTATTGCTGCCTCTCCAGAATCCGGATCTCATCTTCAGACGACGGGTAACCCAGCCTGATTCGCTCCAAGAACCGGTCAACCTGGGCTTCGGGAAGAGGGAATGTCCCTTCATATTCAATTGGATTCTGGGTAGCGAAGACCATAAATGGGCGAGGCAAAGGTCTGGTAACACCATCTACCGTCACCGTTCGCTCCTCCATCGCTTCGAGTAAGGCAGCCTGGGTCTTCGGCGTGGCGCGATTGATCTCATCAGCCAACACAATCTGCGCCATCACCGGTCCCGGGCGAAATTCGAATTCCCGGCTGACTTGATTGAATATCGACACCCCCGTGACATCGCTTGGCAGCATGTCAGGAGTGAATTGAATGCGGCTGAACGAACAACCAAGGGAGCGAGCCAGACTGCGGGCAAGCATCGTTTTACCCACTCCCGGGACATCTTC
>SDBT01003396.1_pt1 | contig 27580 bp, 40 predicted proteins | sample 2277101 | NCBI WGS metagenome assembly SDBT01 (sample SAMN10404973, study PRJNA504765) | marine sediment metagenome | isolation source: marine sediment core GS10_PC15, 103 cmbsf | place: Arctic Ocean: Southern Knipovich Ridge | collected 2010 | reverse complement strand
GAAGTAGCGATGCCTGTGATCCCTGGAGCGAGACCCGGAGGCACCCCTGGCGGCGCAGCACTCACCCGTCCCCTCGTAGCCGCGCTCCCGGCCGCAGCCGCTGCGAGCAGCATCGCCCCGCTGGTCGGACAGCACGAGCAGGCGATCGGCGAGCGCATCAAGCGCATCCAGCGAAATCAGTTCCACCAGGCCTCGAATGACATCACGGTGGCGGCCAACGAGCTGTCGTCGGAGATCGCACAGGACCGCAACCCGGACGTGGAGGCCTACGACGCGGCCCTCGATTCCAGGATCAACGAGATTCTGGGGCGGATAGAGGATGCAGACGTAGCCGATGCGGTCGAGCAGTTTGGCCGTCGTCGCGCGCTTATCGACTCCCACGATCTGAACCTGCGGGTCGAGAAATTCGAGCGGGACACGGAAGCGTCCGTGGTCGCGACGCGCGTTCAGAACCTGGCTGCCGGTTTCGCGCTTGCGGGCTCCCCAGAGGCTCGCCAGAACATCATCAACGAGATCAACACCATCACCGGCATGAGCGAGAAGTTCCTGGGCCCCGAGGTGGCCGAGCAGATCAGGCTCGAGTCCATCCAGCTGCGCGGTATCGCCGCAGCCAATCAGATCATGCACAGCAACCCGTTGGGCTTGCTCGACCAGCTGGATCAGAAAGGTCACCCAGAGTTCGCACTGCTCTCGAATCAGAACCGGAACATGCTCCGCAACTCTGCCAAGGCGGCGGCCAACGCCCGGGTGACCGCGGAGAACAACGCGCGTCTCAAGCTGATCAACGACAACGAGCTGGAGATGGCTCAGCGGATGACCGTTCCGGACCACGAGAAGGGCTACCCGACACTCACGGAGCTGGGACAGGTCGACCCGATATCACGAACGGGCTTCATGGTGCTGGCTGGCGCCATCGAGAAGAAATCCGCCGGCATCAAGGTGGAGGAGAACGCCGCGACCAAGAACACGGTTCGGGCAGCAATCGCTTCACGCGAGATCACGCAGTTCACCCAGCTCATCCCGTTCATCGGGGCTCTCGGCGACAGTTTCAACAGCTTCGCGGAGCAGATCACGAAGACCAACAGCCCGGACCCGCGGTCCCGCGCAATCGAGAATCACATCGAACGCTTCTACGTTGCAGCCAAGGCGCAGATATCTGGGACGGTGAGTGGCCGGAACGACCCGTCTGGCGAGGAGCAATTCTTTGAGTTCTGGCATATCAGCCGCCAGATCATCGACGCGCGCCTGGCCGCGGGCGAGCCTATCACCAAAATCTTGGACCCGGTCGACAGGGACGGGATGCACACGCTGATTCAGGATTTCGCACGCGACCAAGTTACAATCGCGGTGGACTTCGCGAACAGTGTGCTCACCAATCAGGGCAGGCGGATCGAGGGATCAGGTGACGCACTGGGTCGAGCCACGTCAGCTCTGTCTCAGGCCGGTGCCCGTGTCATCGAGTTCCCGTCTCCTCCGGTGCTCCCGCCTCGCGAGCCGGTGCCGTTCCCCGTGGAAGACCCGCAGGCTTCGCCCGAAATCGAGCGGACGGAGGTCGGCACCATCGAGTTCCAAGGCAAGGCGATCGAGCTGAGGCCGAGGCGGGACGGTGAATCCTGGGAGCAGTGGCTCGGAGATCAGTTCAAGTAATGGCTGCCCCGGAACCCACGGACGCGATGGTCAAGATGCAGGCCATGCGAATGGCTGGCGCCACGCCGTCTGAGCTGCGCGACTTTGTCGTTCCTCGAGCCCGTGCCATGCAGATGGCCGGCGCAGGCGACAACGAGATCCTCGAGTACTTCGGCTTCCCGCAGCTCAAGAGCCGGGACCTGAAGCTGGCCGCACGCGAGCGAGTGCGTGCTTCCCTGGGCGACTTCCAAATCGGGCCAGCTCCCAAGCGCACGCTGGCAGAAGAGACCGACCTGCGCGAGAGAGGCGAACGGGTCGGGGCTCCCGAGCAGTTCATCGGGGCGGCTCCTGAAGACGGGGATCTCAGCGACGCCCTGGGCGTCCCGCCTCCGGTGCGTGAGCCCGAGGTGGTCGAAGACATCGGCAACCCCTGGGAAACCATCGTCGCAGGCTTTCAGGGCTCGTCAGCCGAGTTGCTGCGCACAAAGGAGTTCGGCGACAAGGTCCTCAGTGAGAACGCGAAGGTCGCCGATCAGTTCCTCTTCGGCCTGGGACAGTTCACGGGTGATCTGCCTGCGATGCTGGTCGGTGCTGGGATTGGTGCTATCGGCGGCGGAGGGATCACGGGTGGAATCGCAACGCCCATCGCTGCCTTCGGCGGTGCGACCGTGATGCCGGCGACAATCCGGCACGTCATCTCCGACCAGATCCGGGACGGCAAGATTGAGAATTGGGAGGAGTTCACGCAGCGGCTTCTGCCGACGCTGCAGGAGGCCACCATTGAGTACACCGTAGGACTAGGAGCGGGCGCCGCGGGCCAGGCCGTCAAGCGGTGGGTACCGGGTGCCCTTGGTGGCAAATTTTCGCAGGGCAGTGCCGAGATCGCGGCGATGGTCGGCATTCAGGCTGGCTGGCAACAGACGATGCCGAATCCCAAGGACTTCCTGCTGGCCGGTGCCACCATCCTGGTCCTCCGGGGCACGACTGCGAGCTTTCGGGCCACCAGGCAAGGGGCAGGCAAGGCGCTGGCAGCGCGCTACGAGCGTCTCGACAACCGGCGCATGGCTGCAAAGCTGCGGCGTATCTGGGTCCGCACGAACATCCCTCCCGAGCAGGTGCTGCGCGACATCGAGAGGGACCCGACGATCGTCGAACACTTGAACTCGGACGCGGTCGGCATCCCGCGTTCGTACCACCGTTTCATTGTCGACGCCGACCCGCTGCTGGTTCGCGCTGCTGAAACAGTGGCTCATAGTCGGCGCGCCACGGTGAGCGGGCTCCGTCGAGAGCTTGGGGTTTCGCGTGCCGAGGCCGAGGTGCTGCTAGGCGAGCTGCAGGATGCGGGGCTCGTGGGAGAGCGCACGCTGGCCTTCAGTCAGGACCGCGCTGTGCTGGTCGACAGCGCAGACGCTGCGCGACGCGCAGTGGACCCGAGCCTGGACGCGCCTAGCACGGGGCGAGTACCTGGAACACCTGGACCGAAGCCGAGGGCCGTAGAGGGCGAATCTGAAAGCCCGGGTGAAATGGCCCCGCTCGTGTCCATAGTTGAAGCCGAGACAGCACGCCGTGTCAAACGGACTGAAGATGCGCTCCTGGCGAAGCTCAGCGCCAAGGAGGTCGCGCAGGTACGACTCGACGTGGTGGCCGAAGACCTGGGCTTGCAGCTCGGAAACATCTCGGAGATGGCCGAGGGCGGCATCGCCCAAGTGGCGCGAGAGTTCGCGGTGACCAACAAGCGCGGCGAGGTGGCCCTGGATGCTTTGATCAAGCGGCTGGCGGTGCGGGAGGGCGACGCGAGTGGCCAGTTGGCGCTGGATCAGCTCGGTAGCCAGAAGTACTTCGGTCGTGCGGACAGTCCCGAGGCTCTGGCCTACCGGGCCGAGATCCGCGACGCCGTGGTCGCCCGGCTTGAGCGTGAGGGTCTGCTACCCCGGGGCAAGAAGGCGGCAAGGGGGCCCCGCTCCGACCCGGAGGTCAAGCGCGAGGGGCTGGCCATCGAGTTGGAGCGGGAGCTGCGCCATGAGCTGGAGGGGATCGACGCCCGCAGCGAGGTGGCTGCCGGCAAGGTGCTCGACCAGCTGAAACGCAAGTACTTCGCCCGCGGCGAAATGACGGAGAAGCAGTACGACGCCGCGGTCGACCGCTGGCTGGCCTCAGAGCCCGTGCCGGAGACACCCGTCGAGGCGCGCGCCGCCAACGCCATCCGACCGGACAAGAAGCGTGCCGCGAAGCCTGAGGAGCCCGCCGAGCCCCAAAGCGAGGTCGATCTGGCCCATGAGGCCTTGAACGACGCGGTTTCCGCACACCAGGAAGCCATCCGGGTAGTCAACGAGCTGCGTTCGCCGCAAATGACGGTCAAGCGACTGCGCGAGGCCGGCATCCTGCCCGACACCAAGAGCCGCAAGGGGACTCTCGTCAAGGCTGCCGAGAAGCGACGCGACGAGCTGGAACTCGAGGTGAAGGACCGGGAGCGCGACTTCCGGCGGCTGGAACCGGAGCGACCTCCCGAGCGCACGCCATTCGACGAGGAGTCTCTGCCCGAACAGATCGCCGACGTTCAGATGCTCATCAAGGCCCAGGTCACGTCGAAGGGTGCTCTGCGCCGGAAGGAGGCGGCACGAAAACAACTCGAGCGCAGGTTGGACGCACTCGAAAAGCGCATGGCGAAGGAGCGCGAAGAGCCTGGCTCCGGCAGGCCGCCCGAGAGCATCGACAAGGACGTGGCCGACATTCTCGACCGCGTCGCGATCGGTGGCAAAGATCCGAAGAAGGGTTTCAGCTTCAGCGAATTCTACAGGAAGTACAAGGACGAGAACTGGCCGCTGTTCAAGATCGCCCGGCTGATGGAAGGCGGCAAGGATCTTCGACCGGCCATCGAGAACGAGTACAAGCTCAAGCGTCTCTTCCTGGGGGTGATTGGCAAGTCCACTCACTTCCTCGAGTACAGCCCCTTCCGCTACGAGACCTTCGAGCGCGTCGGCCGCGCGCTCAAGGACATCCTCAAGCCTCAGCGCAAGAACCTGGACCCCCTACGGGCCTTCATGATCGCGAAGCGTGTGACCGAGGACCTCGAGCCTCGCCGACGCGCGAAGATTCTCGAAGAGACGCCCGAAGGTGAGGTGCCGGAAGCCATCACCATCCCGATGGATCAGGCCCGCCGCGTGGTGCGTCAGTTTGAGGCAGAGCTGGGGCCCATTCACCGAGACCTGGTCGAGTACAACAGGTTCGTGCTCGAGTACCTGCGCGACTCAGGCGTGGTCGGGGCCGAATCCTTCGACCTGATCGTTCAGCTCGGCAAAAATTACGTGCCGCTATGGCGCGTCTTCGACATCGAGGAGTTGACAACGCCGAGTCGTCAGCGTCCCACGCAGGTGGCCGATCCGCTGTTTCGGATCAACGTCGAAGGCAGCGAGAGGATGATTCACGACCCCCTCGAGTCCATGATCAAGAACACCTACGCGATGATCACGATGGCGGAGCGCAACGGCAACATCAACGCCTTCATCGACCACGTCATCAAGACCAACAGCACGGAGCTGGCGGTGCAGGTGAAGGCGCCTGTGCGGATGTTCCGGCTCGACAAGACCGAGATGAAGAAGATCGTAAAGAAGATGGAGGAAGGGGAGAACCTCTCGGAAGGCCAGCGCGAGGCCGTGGAGAATTTCGCGCTCGAAATCTTCCGACCCCAGCAGCTCATCGCCGGCCGCAATCAAGTCGTGCGCTTCAAGGATGGCAAGCGCGAGGTGTGGGAGGTCCCGCAGGAGATCGCTGACATCTTCACGGGGCTCGACCGCCAGCAGATCGGCGACTTCATCAAGATCATGTCGGTGCCGGCGCGGTCGCTCCGCGCTGGTGCGGTGCTGTCGGTTGAGTTCATGGCTCGAAACCCGATACGTGACACGATGGTCGCCTTCCTGCAGTCCGACAGTGGCTTCAACATCGTCGCGGATACGGCCTGGGGGGCGTTTGCGGTGATCGGTCGGACCCGGCTCTACCAGGACTGGCTGCGTAGTGGTGGTCCGATGGCCGAGCTGGCCGCGATGGACAGAGTCTATCTGCAGGCCGACCTGGCAGACGTTACCGGACAGAGCATGCTCCGCACCTTCACGCGCAACGTCTTTCCCGGCACCTTCGAAGGCCTGCGGATAGTGTCCCAGATCACCGAGCAGGCGACCCGCGTGGGCGAGTTCGGGCGCGTGCTGCGACGTGAGATCAAAGGCAAAAAGGGTGCCCAGTTCGTCGAGGATCGCTTCAAGCTGACCGGCCGGCTGGCACGAGAGACGGCTCAGGACATCGCCGCGAGAGTGCGTGGTGACGAGCTGCCGGACCGCCGGGCCAGCAAGGCCGACATTCTCGAAGCCGGATTCGCATCGCGTGAGATCAGTCTGGACTTCGGTCGCCTCGGGGCTCGCTCTCGCGCGGTCAACAACATCATCACGTTTTTCAATGCACAGGCAGAGGGCACCGATAGGCTGCTCAAGACGATCGCCAAGCACCCGCTCCGCACGTTTGCGCGTGTCAGTGTCTCCATCACGTTGCCGACCATCATGCTGCGGGTGCTCAACGAGGGCGAGTATTACCACGATCAGATCCCGCGCTGGCAAAAAGATTTCTTCTGGATGTGGCCGACCTACGTCGAGGACGAGGACGGCAACGTGATCGAGGCGCCCGATGGGAGTGGAAGACCGCTGACAAAGTGGCACCGCCTGTCGATGCCGTTCGGTTGGGGGTTCCTGTTCGGCGGCCTGGTCAATCGCGCTATCGATCACATCTTCAAAGACGACCCGACCGCCTTTGACGGGTGGCTCGAGACCATGATCCAGACCGCGTTCGGCTCCTTCGTTCCGCAGGCCTTCCTGCCGTACCTCTCGGCCAAGGCCAACGAGGACCAGTTCACTCAGCGCCCGCTCATCCCTGCCGATCGGGAGGGTGCGCTACCCGAAGTGCAGGCGACTCAATACACCACTGAACTCACCCAGGCCTTGGGCAGCGCCCTGGCGAATCTGCCTTTCGGGCTATCTCGAATCGACTTGCCCTTCCTGGGTCCGATCGAGGAGAGCGGCGTATCGTCGCCAATCCTGATCGACAACCTGCTCAAACTCTGGGGTGGCGCCGTTGGTCAGACGATTAGGCAGCTCGCGAATGACGCACTGATTGCACAAGGCATCCTGCCCGACCCGGTCGAGCCTGAGCGCTCGCAATCGGACATCATCGGGGCCAAAGCATTCGCCATTCGAGTGCCGGCGGCTGACGCCGTGGCGCAGACCAGATTCTGGAAGCGCTGGAGGCGGATGCAGAAGGTGTTCCGCTCGGTGGCCATTCATGAAAAAGAGGAGAGGCTCGAGAAGGCCGCGGAGCTGCGGCGACGTTGGGAGGGCCGGGCGTTCTTCCCGGGTGGTGCGCCTTTCGATGCCACGGGATTTGAGCGGGCGCTTACTGAGCTTACGCTGCAGCTGCGATACTTGGACATGACCCGGAACATCCCAGCCCACGAGAAGCAAGACCTGATGGATAAACTACGCTACGCCCAAATCGCTGTCGCGAAAGCCGGGAACCAGGTTCTAGATCAGATGGAGAAGGACTCTCGAGAGGTGCGCAAGCGCCTAGGAGAACCAGAATGACGACTACCACCACCGCTTCGCACATCGCCTACACGGGTAGCTTGATCCAGCAGTTCGTTGTGCCCTTCAACTTCTGGGACGAGGACGAGCTGGATGTCTTCCTCCGCGATATTGCGCTGGGCACCGAGGTGCTCCAGGTCCTCACGACCAACTACACCGTGCTTGGGGGGCTTGGTGCCAACGGAGCGGTCCGCTTCAACGATCCGCCTGGGCCCAGCAGTGCCTTCGAGATCCACGTTCGCCGCCGCTCCAACCAGGGCCAGCAGAAGGACCTCTCGCCGGCCACCGTGCTCCCGAATGCAGCCATCGAGGAGGCGCTCGACCGCCTGGCACTGCGATTCCAGGAGCTGTTCCACGACCAGGACGCCCGTGCGCTCATCATCCCCGAGACTGACATCCCGGTGTCCGGCGTCGTGCCGAACATGGAGCTGCCCAGCAAGGTGCTCCGTGCCGTCACGAACGCGACCCTCGGCTTCGACGTGGTCACTGGTGATCCGACCATCGTCGTGGCTTCCGTGCCGGCCGCCAGTGTCACTGCCTTCGGTGCCGATCTGATCGATGAGGTCGATGCGGCAGGCGGCCGTGGCGTGCTCGGTGCCGTGGCCAACCGAGGCCTGGCGATGGACAGCATCGAGGCTGACCTGATCGCGAATCGAGACGCCGAGGCGACCTTCGGAGAGGGCGTGTTCGTCGCTACCGATCAGCGGCGGATCTTCTACTCGGACGCCAGCAGCTGGATCGAGATTGGTGTCGGGCAGTACACGGGTGCCGATCCAGCGGGTGCCGTAAACGGCCGCATTTTCTTCAACACATCGAAGCGAGAGTTCCGCTTCGACAACGGTTCTACCCTGCTGCGCATGCAGCCCCCCTTCGGTCGCGGGCACCTGGCCGGGTGCAACCTGAGCCTCTCGGGTGGCAATCAGGACGTGTCCATCTCGGTGGGCCAGGCGGCGGGCGACGCGGCCGGCACAGACCCCGACAAGGTCAACGGCATCATCACGGCGACGCTCACGAAGCGGGTGGACGGATCTGGCTGGGTGGCGGGCAACAATCAGCCTGGCAGGCCCAGTGCCGGCGACGCACTCGGGGCAGACAAGTGGCACCACGTCTTCGAGCTGATCAACCCCACGACCGGCGCGGTCGACATGGGCTTCGACGACAACATCCTGGGCACGGAGCTGCTCGCGGACACCACTGTCTCGGGTGCGGGCTTCACGATGCTGCGCTACGTCGGATCGGTGAAAGAAACTGGGGCCGGCACTGGTGTCTGCATTCCCTTCCTTCAAGTCGGCGGCTGGTTCTACTGGACGACCCTTCCGGGGCTGGACGTGGACCTGGGGTCGGCCAACTACCTCGGCAGCCAGACCAACTTGACGCTCGACTTCGTACCACCGGGCCGGGTGCACCTCGCCAAGATCGTTGCGCGCAGCGATTCGGCTAATCACATCATCTTCGCCAGCGGTGGCGTGACGATCGGTGCTGACCCCGGGGCCAACACCACGCCGCTGGCAACGCACCTCGCACCGTCGAACCAGATGATGGAGCTATACACCAGCGCCTCGCAGGAGATCGTTGTGCGTGCAGCCACGGACACCGGAGTGGAGCTGGACATCGAAGTGCACGGCTACTTCAACTTCAGAGGCACGGAGCTGTAGTGGATGCTGGCTGGGGACAGGTTGGCGTCGCGGTGCTCTCGATGCTTGGCATCGCCACGGTGATGGTGATGAACGTGCGGACGGCGATCGCTGTCCTCGGCGAGAAGATCAACGGGCTCAAGAAGAGCATCGACTCGCTGCGAGAGGTCATGGACGGGCACGATCACGCAATCCGCAAGCTGGAGCACCGAGTGACGGTGTTGGAGTACAAGCGTGGGTAAGCTCGCGACCGGAGCCGCAGGAGTGGGCGGAGTGGCCAGCGCTGGGCTCGGCACCACGGCCTTCGTCATGTGGGACCGCTGGCTCGAGAGCCAGGAGAAGGCGGCGTCGCTGCTGACCATGGCCCAGGACAAGGCGGCAACCTGCGAGGGGCTGCGGATTGCAATCGACCTGTGCGAGAAGCACGGTGAAGTATTGGAGAGGCTGTGCGGACAGTAGTGATCCTGGTCGTGGTGGTTATGTGGTGGCTGACCATCGTCGCGGTGGCTCCGGTGCCGGCCGAGCCGTACTGCTACGAGTTCAACTGTGCCGACAACCGTCCATGCCGCACAGACGAGGGCTGCTTGGGTCCGTGCTACTGCAATCTAGAGCTGAACGAATGTCAGCCGAGGTGACACCGCCGCAGTGGAAGTGGGGGGCTCGCTCGTTTGCGAAACGCTCGGAGCTGCACCCTGACCTGGCCCGCTTGTTCGACCGCGTCCTCGACCTGGTGCCCTTCGACATCACGCTTACCGATGCCCACCGTGGCATGCAGCAGCAGCACGCGGCCTTCAAGTCGGGGGCCAGTCAGGTGGACTACCCGAACAGCAAGCACAACAAGATGCCAGCCGAGGCGGGGCACATCGACCCGTACCCCGTCAAGTACGACAAGCCGCTCAAGTACTACGTGCTCTGCGGTGTGGTCTGGGTGGCGGCGCGACAGCTCGGTATGATCGACAAGATCCGGTGGGGTGGGGACTGGGACAGAGATTTCGACCACGAGGAAGAAACCTTCCGGGACCTGGCTCACTGGGAGCTACTTTGAAAAAGGAGACACCATGAAGAGATTTTTTCTGACTGTACTGCTCGCGCTGCTGATCCCGACGCACGCAATGGCCGTTACGTGGTTGACCACCTGGACCGGGACCTTCTCGCTTTTCCAAGGCGCCATCGTGAAGCCCGGAGTCGTGGCCTACATCGTGATTGCGGACGAGCTAGAGGACGACGAGATTTCGCCGGTCCTGAACGTCACGCACCTAGCCTCGTTCTGCTACGACACCAACGACGCGACGCTGCCCGGCGCTTCGGAAGGTGCGGGCGTGATCGACGTGTTGCTAATCGCAGCGGCAGGCAACACAGATGGTCTGCAGGCCGTCACCCAGGGGACAATTTCTGCGGCTTCGCCGTGCGTGCACGCTGGGCCTGGCCCGATCGTGCTGCGGGTAACTACTGTCGTCGACAGCGACGGAACAATCGTAGTCGCGGGCTACTAGCATGCGATTTCGGGTGGTGCTGCTAGCGCTGCTGCTATCTGCGGGCGTAGCGGTCGGGGACCCTGGCAATTGGCACGGAGGTCCGGCGAGGTCGGTCCCCACGACCGCGTTGCCGGCGACGCTGAACACGACCCTGCTGGCTCCGATGTCCAACCAGGCGATGAGCCTGGTGTTCGACGGTGCGTTCGAGATGATCTCGATCACCACAGAAGCCGCCGGCTTCGTATCGACGTTCTCGTTTGCCATCTGGGCAAAGAACACAGCGGCGGTCCCCTCTGGCGCCGATGGTCTCATTTCTGTGAAGGAAGCCGGGGCGCCGAACAATTTCAACTTGTCTTTCTTTGTAAACAGCGACGTTGACATCCAGATGAACATCGCCAACGACACGCCTGCCACGAGGCAGTTGCGTACCTGGTCCGATGCCATCGCTGACGACGACTGGCACTTCTACGTCATGACGTGGGACGGTGCGGGAAGCTCCGACAGCCTCCTGCTGTATGTCGACAGCGTGCTCGACACCGTGGACGTGGGGGGCATTGACGCAGACGACACGGGCATCATCGACTCAGCGCGCAACATCATCATCGGAGGAGTCAGTACCGGCGGTGCTCGGTTCAACGGCCCCATCTACTATGCGGCCATCTGGGCCGCAGAGCTTGCGCAGGCAGAGATCGACTCCCTCTATAACGGTGGCGCCCCGCTGAGCACAAACCTCCTTGCCAACTTCGGGGGCTACGTCTCCGATAAAGACCTGATCCACTGGTATCGCTTGGGGCTTGGCACAACCGAGGAAGAGTTCGGAACAGATCACGCCGGCACCAGGGACTTGCTTACCACGGTCAGAGTGCTCGACGAAACTGACCTCACTACGGACATCCCGCAATGAAGAGACTCCTCGTACTCCTCTCGCTGTTCTTCGCCATCGCCGTGGCTGCGGACCGCTTCGGCCCAGCCGACCCGGCCCTGCGCACCGACCTACGCACCACGTTGGACACCGAGCTGCTTGGTGGCTACGTCTTCGCGTGTCCGCCCGAGCAGGAACTGTGCATCTTCCTGCCTACCGACACGGCGGACGTGACCTGCAGTACAGATGGTTGGATCAACGTCACCGGCACCGATGCGAGCCTGTGCGACAACGGGCAGTTTAATGGCGACTCCCCCGATGAGTTCTCGAGGGCAGACAGACCCAATGGCTTCTGGTCGCACGACGGCGCCTCGGAAGTAGCCGAGGTTGTCTGGGAGACGGAGTTCGTTGCCACAGGCGCGGGCAGCGGCAATCACCTCCTGATGTCTATGCTGGCAAGCAACTTTGCCCTGATCTGCTCGGTCACGGTAGAGGATCTTGGAGCCGCTGATCCCGCAGATGTCCTTCTGAACACGACTCTCGGCAGCGCAGGAATTCTTAATATGATTACAGTCGGTGCGTCGTTTCGCTTCAAGCTTACCTATGACCCAGGCGTTGCAGATGAATGCGCGCTTTGGATTGATCCAATCAATATGGCTCCGGGCACCGGGAGTCTTGGGGCTGTGACGGAAGGCGCGCCATCGGGCCTGATCGCCAATATCGTTTCAGTTCGCAACATGAACGGTGCCAATCTGTCCATCACGAAGAACCTCGCGGTGTGCCCGGATGGCTGCACGTTTTAAAGGCGCTAGGCTCTGCGCCTTCCAAGGGAGGGTGAGACAATGGCCAACGTAATCAACCTGCAAGCGATCATCGGGGACAAACCCATCTGGAAGAGCTGGACAATGCGTGGGCTTGCGCTCATCGCACTGGCCGAAGTCGTGGTGGTTCAGCTGTGCGGTGACGGGCTGGGGCTGCTGTCCGACTCTACCTGCACGACCTTGCAGTACTGGATGAACGGGCTCGGTGGGTTCCTGGTCGTGATCGGCCTGCGCAAAGCCAAGGTCTGAGCTACTCGCGCGCCGCAGTCTTCACGAAGGCCCGAACGATCTCGAGCAGCTGGACGCGCTGCTGGTGTGGTAGCCCGCGGTAGCAGAGCACTGCCTTCTCGAGGTCGCCTGGCCTACCGGGGTGCGGGTCCTCCGCGAAGTCGCGCGGTTCCAGCTCCAGCCAGTTGAGAATCTTGTGCAGCCCCTCGGGCACAGAGAAGCCGTAGCTGGCATGTGCGGCTCGGAACACGTAGTTGTGCTGTTGGGCCTTCTTGCCCCACAGGAGCCTGGTCAGATCGCGGTAGCTCAGCTTCTCAGCTGCCAGCTTGGCCTGCATGTGGAGTTCTAGGACCCACCGGAAGCGGTCGTGCTCTGCCGTTTGCTCCAGGCCTACCTCCGCGACAGCGTCGCGCCTCTTCGCCATCTCACCCCCCTGTACCGCCCTCTGCGGGCCCTGCCTTGGCGACCCGGTCAGTTAGCTCCTGTGCATGCTCCTCGTTCGTCTGGCCGAAGGCCTCGTCCGGTGGCATGCCATCGACGACCAGCTTGGCCTGCTCGCTGATCGAGTCCATCTGTGCCGTCGTCAGGTCTCCCCAGTTGCCGATCTTCTTGATGTCCAGGAACTGGTGCACCATGAGCAACGTGACGTGATTCTCGTCGCACCAGCTGACCAGGCGCTCGAGCCGCGGCGGCCCCTCTCCACCTGATACTTCGCCAGACGCCCTCGCCCGCAGCAGCCTCAACAGCTTCGGCTTTTCGCTGGCCTTGATGGTGTAGGACTTGCCGCGCTGCTCGATCTCGACCCAAGGGCTCGAGAGGTCGTAGAGGTAGCGACCGATACCCCACTTCACCGCCGCACGCTTGAGCGCCCCGGACACCGCGCCCTTGTCGGCTTCGATGTCACTGCGCCCGGCCCCGTCCATCTTCGAACCGATTGCGACCAGCGTGAGCTTGCAAAAGACAATGCCCTCCGGGCCTTGCGTGTAGTCATCGGTCCAGCCTGCCGGTCCCAGCACGTCGTCGAGCCGGTTCATCACGTCGCGGGCGTCGATGTAGGCGAGCGCCATGCCCTTCTTCTTGTCCTTCGTGGTGCTGCCGACCCGCCAGCGGATCTGATCGGGCTCGAAGGGTGCGCGTAGCTGTTCCAGCAGGTCAGACATTCCATCTCCCTCGCCCCAGTCGGGATCGGCGCTCGTACCCTAGCCAGACGTAGAGCGTGAAGTCGCGCTCGAGATCGACGGGGTCCTCCTCTTCCGGCAGCATCGGCTGCAAACCATAGGGGAACGCAAGCGCACAGCTGACGAGACTCGGAGGACCGAGGTCCCTTGGGACGAGCGGGGTGTCCAGCCGCGCCAACAACTCCGGATAATTCTTCAGGGACGCAACGTCTTCGCTGCGCGTCCGCTGGTGCTCATGCGTCTGACGGCGATCGCGGGGATAGTAGTATTGGTACTCGTGCACGTGACTGCCACAGCGAGGGCAGGGAGTGCCTTCCGCGTACTCTGGCTTCCGCCTGCCTCGCCACTCGCACTCCAGACACTCAACGGCGACGGCGCTTGCCGCGTATGCTGCCTTTTGTTTTTTTCGCCACGAGGTGGGGAAGTTGGGGCTTTCCCAGACGGGCTCGGGAACGTCGGGTGGCTCGGAAAAGGTGCGACGTTCAGGCTTGAAGTAGCGGTAGACGCCATCCTCGCACAGCTTGTAACTCATTCGTGCTCGTCGTCGTCCATCATCAGCGGCCTCGACTCGGCGCCACCCATGTTGTAGATCGGCCAGGTCGACGTGCGACTGAAGGTGAACGCCGCGTACTCGTGACTCACCCGGGCCAGGCAGATCATCTTCGGCAGGTTGCGATTGTCACCCCGCAAGTCATCGTCTGGGAGCGCGCGCTTCTCCACCTCGTGCCCGAAGTAGCTCCACAGTGGACCCAGGAGCGTCGAGGCGTAGGTCGGTCCGATCTGCAGGGTGTGCCAGATCCGTACCTGCTCCTCCTTGCCGGCGATGAGCCCCAACAGCACGCCGAACATGCCCCAGAAAAGCCAGAAGAAATGCTGCAGTACGATCGGGGGCCCGAACAAAATACCGGCCAGGACTTGCGCGATTCGCAGTCTCATTGCTCCTCCTCTTGGTGCTGAAGGTACTCACCCCAGGCCGTGAAGACATAGTCGGGGTGCTCGAATGGGCGCACGTCGGTGTTCCGCTCACTCGGCCAGTCGCCAGCGATCAGACAGTCTGCGATGCGGGAGATCGCCGCGGCCATGCGGTCCTTGCCGAGCTGCGTAGTAGCGCCACCCATCTCGTAGACCTCGACCCGACACGGGAAGTCGTTCTCGACGACGGCGAAGAGGTAGGTGTCGATGGGCTTGATCCAGCCCTGGTTCTGGCAGATGTCGATGCCGAACTGGTACCAGGCCTTGGTCACGTCGTAGCCGTACTTGGCACTCTCTGCGCACCAGCCGTAGGGATCGATCTTGCGTGTCGACTTGATGTCGACCCACATGCCGATGTCGTCACGGCAGAGATCCGGGCGCATCTTGCCCACCCACTGGTGGAACTCGTCGCGCATCATGCCCCACTCGAAGAAGAAACTCTGCTCGACGTGCTCTCGCTTGATGCCAGCCAACAGCTTGGCGAAGAGCGGGTGATTGTGGGCGTTCTCTCGAGCGCAGCGTGCGATGTCCAGCATCTTCTGGCTGCACATCACGTAGCCTTCCTGCTGCAGCTCGATCTTGTAGTCGAGTAGCCCTTTGCCCCGGATGGGCGTGAGAATGTACTTCTCGTCGAAGCGATCGGACTCGAGGAGCGCGGCGTGAATGGCGCTGCCCAGGCGGGTGGCATCGGTGGGAGCGTGCCGCAGGAACCGCGCACGCATGGCGACCTCTGGGTCGCCGCTCGGTGGCACCATCATCTTCACGAGCCCGGCGTTCGTCGCATCGACGCACAGGTACTGCTCCATCGGCATGTCTGGGTAGCGACCAGGTGCCGGCGGAGGCAAGGGATCGCGGTAGCGCCCGGCCATCGACTCGAGGTGCTGCTGCAGGGTGACCTCGGGCAGGTTCTCACGCGGAACGGTCACTTCCAGCGGCTCCCCTGGATGCCACGCTCGAAGTCGGTCTCCATCGGGAGCCCCAACCGGGTGCGCTCAGTCCACTGCTTCTCGAAAATGTGGTTCGGAATGCCCGCGGTGTGCAGCCTGCGACGGAAGCTGCGGGGCTTGTCGCACTTGCAAGGCGACATCGTGACCCTGGTCTTCGGACCGTCTTCTAAGTCGTTGCCACAGCAACAGAAGGTCGGCATGCGCTCACCCCCGTAGAACGTCGTGCGCGAGGCTACCCGTTGCCGTCTGCCACCGCTACCCGTAGTCTCCCTCGGGTGAGAGCCCTACGCCGCGCGATTGCCGTGTTGAAAAGCGAGGAACCTGATTTCACCGGCACCACTCACGCTCTCTCGAAGCGGCTCACTGGCGTCACGCACCGCCAGATTGAGAACCTGCTCGAGGGTCGCACCGAACCCTGGAAAATCAGAGTTCAAACGTGCGACGAGCTGCTCAGGTTTTTCGAACCCTACGGCCTGCAGCGCGCGCACTTCCAACATCGGCGCCATCGGCCCTAGAGATTTTTTCTGGTGAAATCGATGGAGAGGTTGGAGGAGCTGGAGAGGGAACGCTCCACGTGCGAGACGTGCCTGCACATCCGGCTATTCGAGAATCTCGGGTGCCCGTGTCCGCACTGCATGATCGAGGAGCTGCAGAACCAGGTCGCGAGGCTGAAGATGCACTCCTTCTTCGCTACTCCCGAATCACCTCTTCCACCCAGCCAAACTTCGTCTTCTTGTACGCGCGAAACGTGAACCACGGGAACATCTCGGCCGCCACCTTGATCTTGACCCGGGCGTCGTCCTCCCAGTGGCCCTTCACCTCGTGAAGCTCGACCGTGCCATCGGCCAGGATCACCAGGAAGTCCATCGTCAGCCAGGTCCTCTTGGCCAGGCGTAGCTTCATCGACTCGTAGCGCCAGTCCGCGACCGAGCCCCCGAGCTTGTAGAGGTCGAGTGTCTGCGCATACGACTGCTCGAGCTTGTTCATCTCGCCGGTCACGTGCCGGCGGCGCGCCGCTTGCGGCCAGCCCTTAGCGCGCATTGAGGACCCTCAGCGTGCGCTCGAGGCCCTCGAAGTCTGCGGGCGGATGCCTCGAGTCGTTGTGGAAGAGCACGACGATCACGTTGACCCGGGCGCCTCCTTTGCGGGGGTCTCGCTGCGTCTTGTCGATCACCTCTTTGTCCATCACGTAGCCAGGAGGCAGCAAGCTGCGCTCGAGCAGTCCGATCTCGGCGCGCGCCGTCATGCGGTCGTTGCAGACGAAGCGGATCACGATCTCGCGCTCCTCCTCATAGCCGTGCTTGAGAATCATTTTCGCCACGTCCCCCTTCGGCAGCCCTCGCACTTCGGGTGCCCGCACTCGAATGCGACCTCGAAGCAACCCGGGCAGGGACCCGCGCCGAAGTACCAGCGACCACACCGGCAGCAGATCACGCAGCGGAGCTTCAATCCCGGCCCTCGGATAGATCGACCACGATCTCGCCCGCGAGCAGCACGCCCTTGAGGCCGCCCTTGTCGATCCAGTTGCTGTACTTCAGTGGCGAGCCGTAGCAGGCGCTCGGCACGTAGTCGTAGAGGACCCGGCCCCAGTTGAGGAGCCGGTCCTCGTTGTGGCTGTCTGCGTAGCGGATAGCGTCCATCAGGTTGTTCTGAAGCACTGCGGCCAGGAAGTCGCCCGGGGGCACGCCGTCCGTCACCCACAGAGCCAGGCCAGGCGCCATCGCCTCCCCGATGTCGAGCGCGGCGATCCCCTCGAAGGCCGCGTTGTGCCACTTGGCCAGCTGCTTGTCGATCTCGATCTCTCGCTGGACGTTCAGGTCTCCGTCGTCACTCATGCCGCCACCTGCCGGGCCAGATTGGCCACCTGCCCGATCACGTAGTCCAGATCCTTGTAGCTCTCATACGGGAAGGGGCCGCTCGGCAGGCCGAGGGAATCCATGGTGCTCTCCGCCCGGGGCCGCCTGTCGCCCGCGTGCGCGCAGTCGAAGCCGATCCACCACAGATCGTCGGGCTGCCCAGGCGCGGGGGTGTGGCAGACGCGCTCATCGATCGGGCGCTCGTCCTTCTGGCAGGGGCTCGCGTAGGTGGCGCCGCCGTGCACATCCAGCTCGTCGTTGCCGGTTTTGCCGTGCCAGTTGCTCGAGGTCGGGACCCCCACGTAGCCGCACCAGTGACCACTCACTTCGTGGCGCAGCGTCAGGCAGACGAGCCCCGTGGTTTCGTCAACCCACTGCAGCCTGTCGGGCTCGTACTGCCAGGGCCCATCGCCCCAGTCGTCCTTGTCCATCCAGTCCGTTTCTACGCCGTGCTGATCAAAGCACACCGCGTGGTGCCTCTCGCCCATTTTGTCGAGCCTCTCGGCCATCTCGTCGCTCATCGTCTCTACCTTGTCGCTCATCCTCTCTCCCTCATGCCGGAGATGATCTCCGCAGGTGCTAGGTGGTGAAGGTACTCCTCGGTCTGTGCCAGGCTCGAGTGGCCCAGACACAACGAGATCCAGGGCAGCGGCTTGCCCTCCATCGCGCACTCGTAGGCGAAGGTGTGCCGGAACATATGCGCGTGAATCCGGCGCCCTCGTAGGCCCGCCTTGATGGTGAGATACGTCAGGTGGTACCGAATCGTGCTCCGGTGGTAGCGCTCACCTTCGGGCGTGCAGAAGAGCGGTTTGCAGTCCGCGTGATCGCCCCGCTTCAGAAGCCAGTAGCGCAGCGCGCGCGCCGGCCTATCACCCAGGCCCAGGATGCGCGGCTTCTTGCCGAGCGAGGCGCCCTTCGGTGTCAGCACCGTCAGCACCCCGTTCTCGAAATCCACGTCACAAAGTCGCAAGCTCCCGCACTCCCCGGTGCGCAGCCCCATCCGCCACATGAGCGTGATCCAGGCGTGGTTCCGGCGCCCTTCGCGTGTCCTGCGGTCGCAAGCTTTCAGGATGCGCTCCACGTCCTCGAGCTGGAGCTTCTCTCGCGGGTAGTGCAGTCCCTTGCTGTGGTGCTGAGGCATCGCGCACCCTCTTGGGTCCATTGCGGACCGTCACGGGTAGCCTAGCAGAAACGGCCGACCCCGGGACAGTCCCGAAGCCGGCCGCCTCAAGCGACACATTGAGAAACCTACTGCGCAGCTACAGGCTAGCGTCCTTCTGGTCGTCGGCCCGGTCGACCCGGTCGTAGCCAGCCAGGGACTCGAAAAGCCTGCGGTTCAGCGCGAGCTTGATGTCGCTGGCCCGGCGCTTCTTGATCTCGGGCCCGTAGACTTCCTTCTCCGGCAAGAACGCCCAGCACTCGATGTCGCCCACCTCCGTCTCGATCTCGCCCTTACGCATCACGCCGATGCGCGCCTTTATCGCGCCCCCGGAGTCCAGGTACTGCAGGACCACGACGATGTCGCCATGCTTGACCTGCGGCTTCTCGAAGACGAGCGCCAAGTTGCCCGCCTCCTTTGTCTTTCTCTCAGCCATCGTTTCCCTCCTCGGTTGAAATTTTCCAGAGCGTCGCCATACGCCCTGAGCGTGTCGCTCGCCGACGACCGGAGTCCACGACTCTGCCCATCAGCACCAGCTCGCGACGGCGCGCTGATATGGTCTGGTGCCTCTGCTCGAGGATCTCCTCGAGGTCGTCGTCGTTCAGCTCACCCTCCAGGCGCAGCTGCCTGAGAATCTCGGCGTGCATCGGTCCGACGATCCCGCGAATGCTCTCGGCTGCAGCCATTGAGGTGTCCGAGTCCTTGACGTGCGGCGGCGTGCCGTCGTAGTTGGGGTAGAGCGGAAGCTGTCGCTTGTCGGGAGGCTCAGGGGGAAGCTCGAGGACGACGTGCCCACACTCGCCACGTGCGCCACAGACCGGGCAGGGCTTCACTACCAGAGCCACCAGATCAGCGGGACCGCCACCACCAGCACGCTCGCCCCTCCGTAGGCGAAGCCTGAGACCCAGATTGCCGTATGGCCCGGCCCCGCAAACGCACGATTCAGCTCCGCCATGCGCTGCTCCTCCTCAACTTCCCGGATCTCGCGCACGACACGCCAGCGTCCAACGCGGTCGCCTGGCTTCAGCTCAGGCGGCACGTCGCGCTCGCTCCTTGCGCCGGTACAACTTGCGCCGCGCCTTGGCGCCTTCCTGCGAGCTTGCGTAGTTGATGGCCGCCTTGAACGCGAAGAACACGCGATCAGACATCGCCACGATGCCACGCTCAGCCATCGACACCGCGAAGTTGGAGCAGGGCACGCGGGCGTCGTCCCCGAATCGCTCCCACAGAGCCTCACTCATCTCGTTCTGCGTGACTTGGCGACTGGTCCGTAGCTCTCGGATCGAAGCGCCCCGTTTCAGATTCCCTGAATAGACTGCCAGCCTCGTGTCGGCGAAGTCCCTCGCGCTTATCTCCTCGATTGATCTCATCCTCGTGCTCCTTGTTGGGGGGATACAGGTAGGACGGAGTGGTCTCGCGCACCCCGTGTGGATCGTAGACCTGGTGCTCGTCGCGGCGCAGCTGCTCTTCGAACTCGTGGTCGAACATCTTGCGCCACAGCATACGCAGCGCCTCCTTGGGGGGCGGAGCGGCCGCCATGTCGAAGACGTCCTGCCGGAAGATCCCGATCGGGTGGCCAGCTGGCGGGCCCACGCCATCCACCGAATCGAAGAGGCAGATCGTGAGCGAGACGCGCACCGCACGGTGGCCCAGGACCTCGGCGTCGAGCTGGATGCGCCGGTCGGAGAAGCTGTAGCGCGCCATCTCTCGGGCCCAGACGTGGGGGCTCGCGTCCCCTCTTCGCGTCATTCTGGCCTCCGCGCCCCGTTTATCCACCCGGACGGGGCCACTCCGGTCACCTTCGCCAGTTGGCTTGTTCTAGCCAAGGGCTCGGCGGTGGCTCACCGCTAAGCGTAGCCGCGTACCCTATTTATGTCACGCTGTTTCAGGGGGGTACTATAGGTCGGGCGTCCCCGACTTTGTCGATCTGGGGGCATCCTGAGAAGCCGAAAACCCCCGGAAGTGCTCAGTTTCCGGGGGTTCGGGGGTGCGGCGCTCTGTGCTGGGCTCAGGCAGACGTGGCCTTTCCGGTCGCGTCGTCGAAGACGTAGGTCACCGGCTCCTCGACTTCGATCACCTCCGAGTCCGTGAACCCAAACCATCGAGAGCCCAGCTCGCGGCGGTACTTCTCTGCCTCCTCTTGGGTGGCGAAAACGAGCGCGTTTCGCGCCCCGTCGAATTGCGCTGCGAATCCCATCAAGTGCCCCTCGGCAGCGCGTTGCGGCTGCCCTGATAGGCTCGCGTTCCCGCCTCGCAGCCCAGTGACTCGGCCAGGCGATGCGCTGCGGGCTTGTGGCGCCATGCCAGCTCCGCCCCCACGCCCTCCGGATCGGGGACCCCGTCCCCCAGTGCCGACCCCTCGCCGATCGTCGCTACGGCTGCCAGTGCCGCCGTCCCGGTGCGCTGATAGGGGCGCTTGCTGCTCGCGATCGTGGTGACTCCGGGCTGCTCCACGATCCCGAAAGCGTCGGCTAGGTCCGCGTCGACCGTAGCCTGGGGGGCCAGCTCTGCGATGGCGCGTCGGTCGAATTCGGCCGCCCGCTCCTCATAGTTGGGGCTTCCCTCGGTCGCCCCGTTCTGGGCTGCGTAGGTGTCCCGCTCGCTGCGCCGCTCTTCGAACGGATCGGGCGTCACGATCACTTGCACCGGCTCAGGGTCTGGCATCAAGGAACTAATCGGGACGGGTTCCGAGGGTCGGATGATATGGCGCCGCCTGGCGACCGCCCCCGGTGCTGCTACGTCGGAAAGAAAACTCACTCGCTCACTCCTCTCGGGCCCGTTTCGAGCCCAGTCGATCCACTAACGGATCGGGAAGCCCGGCAGCCCTCCTGCTACCGGGAGACCCCATCGGCTAGCGGGTCAGCAGCGCCATCGCCCTCCGCTTGACCTGAGCGCCGCTGCCGAATTGGCTCGACGCCATCGACTTCTCAGCGATCCCGATGCGCTCCGCCACGCGCCGATGCTCTGCGATCCGGTTCCGCTGGTGATCGATGAAGTCCGTGACGGCGTTCAGCGCGTCGTATCGGTCCTCGCCCCGGTTCCCAGCCTCGCAGTCCGCGAACAGTCGCTGCAGCTCGGTGCCCTTCGTGTCCAGGATCGTGGCGCTGCGGCCGCCGTTCGTGGCGACCTCGACGACCTTCTCGACGGCTTCCTTTGGATCATCGAGACCCGTCAGCAGCTGCGCGCAGAAGGTCGCGAAGCTTGGCGCATCCATCGGCGTGTTCGCCAACTCCTGATACGTCCCGGCATGCTCGGCCCGGGCTTCGATGGCGATGCCCAGTGCCTCGGCTGCCTCGGCTGCGCGGTCGTGGATCCCGCTGGTGTGGCGAGACGTGAACGACCGCGCCAGCACCTCCATCTCGTCGGACTCCTCGCCCCGTTTGCGTGCTGCCTGATTCTTGACGGCGTTACGACCGAGCGCAAACCCGTTCGTGTTGGCACACACGACGCGGATATCGGTGAACATCGCGCGGAGGTGTGACGTGCCATCGTGGGTATTGTTGAGGAGCAGGTAGGAGCCATGCTTATCGATGCTCCCATCCCTCCGCGCCACTTCGATGGATCCGTCTACCTGAGCCAGTCCCCAGATCAAGCGGCCGCCCTTGAGACTGCCGGCAGTTTCCCAGCGTGCCTCGCCAGTGGCGCAGAGCGCATCGCCGAGCGCGATCAGCTCGCCATTCTGAAAGCACTCATATTGAGCGCCAACAGTGCAGCCGAGAGACTGGGCGTTGTTGCTCCGGAGGATGGTGAACTGTCCAGGGACCTCCTGGAAGTCCGACACGCCAGCAGCGCCCTGCAGGTAGCGGCCCCGGTCAAACGACACGGGGACCTTGACCGCTTCCCAGTCCAGACCCGCCGCCTTCATCAGCTCGTTCGAATTGATCCACTGACCTTGCACCAGTGTTCCCAGGCCATGCCACGGGAGCTGTCCCCGGTAGGCCATCGTGTCGACGAAATGACTCAATTTCTCACCTCTCTGCGGCGCATCACGCGCCAGTTCGGCTTGAGTGCCGAGTCAATCCCGCTCCACCAGCGCGGACACCCCCTGGTGCGTGGTACCAGCGGAGCGGGATCTGCTCGCTACTCCTCGCCGGCAACCCTCCCGAAGAAGCCCGGTGCGACTGTGCCAGCTCGCAAGCGCTTCAGCTCGAGACGATGGTGATCGCGCTCGATGCGAGCCCGCAGCGTAGCCGCCGCTTCGACGACTCCCCCGACGCAGTTCCACTGCCTGCGAGCCTGGGACACCTCACCGAAGTCCACCAGAGTCTGAAGTGCAGCCCACTCCCGAGGGTTCAGGAGCTTACTCCCGCGCATCGGAGTGCTCCTCGGGGCGCCAGTAGATCCGGAAGCGACCGTCTGATCGCTCGCGGGGCAGCCGCAAGCCGTAGCCCCCAGAGCAAGAGACGAGCATGCCGACCGAGTCCAGCTCTACCACGAAGCAACCCGCATCCCCGTGGCTGTCCTTCTCAGTCAGCTCGGTCGGCTGATTCCAGACACCCAGGCCAGTCGGTCCGCCCAGGCTCTCGTGTGCGATCCCCACGAAACGAGCGAAGCCGTAGGAAACGTCCTTCCCTCTGTCTGCCATCCTATCGGCCGTCTGCCGGAGTAGGTCCGCGACACTAGATCCCGCCCAGTGGAGGTAGCAGCAAGGCGACAGCTCTGACTCGGTCACCCCCTGGAAGCCGCCCGTTCGCTTGAATTGAACCAGTGCTCTATCGCCCATTCTCACCTCTTCAGCCCATTGCAGGCCAGTCGGCATAACGCCAGCTCCCGCAGCTCGTTAGCACGGCAGCCCGCTACGCATAGCCGAGTGGTGCCAGTGGCGCAAGTCGCACCAGGCTAGATCCGAGAGCTGAGCCCGCAGGGGTGGCAAGAGGGGAAGTGGGAGGGCTGGCAAGTCTGGACTCCTGTGACAGCATCGGTCACACGTGCCAACGAGGGAGAGAGCGGCAGTCACCAGGCTCCCAAGCGCCATCGCATCGCCACTCTTCGGGGGTGCTCTCCCTATCACCAGGGAAGGGCGAGGTTACGAAGTGACTCTGAGTCATGGAAGGGAGGAGATCGACGAGAACGCCACGAGAGAAGCCTCAGAGCCACCCGACCCCCCAAAAACGAATTCTCCACTTGAATGTATAGGCATCCCCCGCATGATTTCCCCACTGCCCCTCCGCCTGCTATGGGTAGCTGTGCATGCAAGAGGGAACGATGCTGGCGCTGATCGCGGAGCAGAAGGAGCGCCTGGCGACGTTACGCAGTCGTGTGTCGCGCTACCGCTCGTTGTTGCGTGCAGAGCGGGACACGGTGAAGGCACTCCGCAAGGAGATTGCTCTTTTGTGCAAATGGAGGCGCGATTCTGGTGAGTCGTGACGGTTTGCACCGGAACCTGGGTGTTCCTGCTGGTGGCTTCCACACGGAGCGCATCCGGGAGAAGCGCGTCTCTTGTGACTGGTGTGGCAAGCGTCAGGTAGCTCGAGCCCTACACCGCGACATCATGGACGGTCCAGACGGCCCGTTGCGCTGCCGCGACGCCAAGGCCTGTGCGAAGCGGGCTCGGAGGAAGAAGAAGTGAGCGAAGGTGCAGACGCCCTGGGTCTCGTAGTTTCCGAGGATCTTTCGGGTCTGATCAACAAGTACGCGGTGGATGCTGAGGGGCACGTCTCTCAGGTGGTGGGCTACCGCACGTTTTCGACTGGCACCACCTGGATCTTCATCCTGACGACTGGTGATCTTCTGGGCCACATGCGTCTGGACAAGGTCGAGCGTTTCATGCACCGCCCACCCCGGGTCTAGAAGAGGGGTCGTTGCTTTGAGTGGGGCTCGAGATCGAGCAGCAGTTGCAGGGGCTCCGCTTTCGCTCGCTTCAGGCCTTTTTCTCTTTCCCACCAGCGATCCGTCGTGCGGCCCCTGAACAGGTTCTCCGCGTGTGTGACGGGCTCGAGGTGATCTGGATTTACGCAGCAGCGCATTTCGCAGGTGTGATGTAGCTCGAGACCTTTCGGGACCTTCCCGACGAGCACTTCGAACGCTATTCGATAGCCTTCGCGGGTGGGCTTTGACCTGTCAAGGTAGCTCCACCTCGCATAGCCCAGATTGCTGAGGTGACCGGACCAGATCCAGCATGCGGTCATAGGGCACGGTTCGACGCGATCCCAGAAACCCCTCCGCAGCTTCGGGCTATCGATCTGTGCGTGCTGCTTCCCTGCTCGTCCTTTCCACGCTCTGCCGGTCCATGGCAATTTCCTTCCGTACTGCTCCAACTGATACTTCTCGATCAGTGATTCAGCTTGCAGGGGGACGTGGCCCATTCCACTGGGCCCTTGAGTCCCCCCCTCCGGAATAGGCGTTTGGATTCGCGAGATGGTCAGGCTTGGGACGGGTGTGATTTCGATCACCGAGACAAACTCCCTCCAAGCCAGGCGCTCTCTCCTGGTTTTTTCTTTCTGTTGCCCGTATGTCTGGTGGAAACGGAGGCGAACGATCTACGAGTCTGTGGCAGCCCCGCAACTCGTCTTCTCGTTCGTACTGGCGACTTGAGCGTTGCCCTCTTGGGATCCCTTGGCCAATGCGTCGGGATGCACGAATGCCGGCTTGGATAGTTCTTCTGCCCCGGCTAGGTCGTTTCGCTCGCCAGTCCTGTCAGTCAGGCCACGTGAGAGAGCCTTGAAGATTCTCAAGTGGCTTCACCTGCAGGTTGCCTACTTCTGGGCGTTTCAGCCCCTCCCCCCCCATCAGTCGTGCTGATCTCTCCGAGGCTGAAATCCACCTCGACGAATTGTGCCGGGATCGGCTTGTAGAGTGGCCACAGGATCGGGCTGAAGACGGGTACCGCGAATTCCCTGGCCATCTCTTTCTCGACAGCAGTGCTCATGATCAGTCGGAACTTCATCACAGCTCCTCGTCCTGCTGCGTCCTGGTCTCTGGCGGGTAGATGTCCTCGGGACTGTTGGGCTCGTCCGGGACGACTAGCTCGATGGCAGTGCCGTCTGGGTAGAGCTGCAGGATGTGCCCGCCCTTGTTCATCACGATCGGGGGCCTGGCCGGGTGTGCAGCGACGATGGTGTCTTCATCGAAGACCGTGAGGCGCCATTGCGTATCGCGGAAGTGGACGGACTTCGGGGTGGCCTGGCTGGGCTGTATTGGCTTGCCACTCACGTCGTACAGCATGGGCTTGCGCGAGAGGACCTGGTGCTTGCCGTTGCCTTTGCTCACAGGACTCCCTTGAGTAGCAGACAGACAGCCGCGACGATTGTGGCCCCGTGACCCCAGGCGAGTGCTTCGAAGAGCTTGTGTCTCTTCCCTTTCCTGAGCGGAGCGAACCAGTCGTTCTCAGACTGGGCCACTTCTCGTGCGTAGCCTTGGAAGTAGAGTGTGGCGGGGACCGTGACGGCCAGTGTTAGTGGGCTCCAGAAGAGCGCGGGGCCGAGGATGATCGCGGTTTGGATGGCGCCGCCGCCGCCGTGGTAGACGTTGTCGAGCGTGAAAACATCGTCGTCCCAGACACTCATCGACGTTTCCGGAACCACTCGTAGCCGTCTGCTGTCGCGGCGAACGCGAACTTGCAAACGTGGACGAGACCTTCTGCGGACCAGAAGGCAGCCGGGGGCGACCAGCTCTTGAGGCAGTTCACTTGCGGGGCTTCTTGGCGGGCTTCTTAGTTCGGACTTTCGTCGTCGTCTTCTTGGCTCTTTTCAGTCCGTGTTTTGCCATCAGCCCACCCCCAGGCCAGCCAGAGGATCCACATCCCGGCAATGGCGGTCAAGACGAGTTCGACTAGTCCCACAGTTTCTCCCACCAGGTCAGCTCGCGGATCGAGTCGCAGAAGCGAATCACCCGTAGGTGGAAGTCCACGTGGTGGGGGTACTCCCCCGTTGTCGTTAGTCGGATGAAGTCGCCGGTCGACTGGGCGTTGCCCTTCGGGCATTCACCCGTCGTGGCGGTGGGGCCGGCGCAGCCGAGGCTAATTGCGATCGAGGAGATCGCGAATATCTTCTTCAGACTCTGGTTGAGCTTCATGCGCTGACTCCGCGATTCTTCTCATCATTTCGGCGTCGTGCTCTCGTTGCTTCCGGATGGCTCGCTCCTTGCCAAGACGCACCAGGAGCCCGATCACCGTACCGATGGCAGCCAGGCCCAGAACGATCGCGACGGCACCGCCGATCACTTCCCAACCCATGAGTTCCCCCCTGCGAGAGGCTGCCGGCCCGGTTAGTCGCTCTCGCGGCCCGTGGTGTACGGCTCCAGCACCGGCATCCTCGCCAGGAACCCAACGTGCCGGAAATCATCACGAAGTCCAACCGATCGGGACTGACCGGGAGCTTGGAGGCTCCCTGCAGCCTTGGCCTCCGGACACTACCCGGATGCGCTCCGCCCGCGTCCGAACGAGGCGCTAGCCGCCGCCGCTAGGGGCCAGACTGGCACGAGTAGCCGTGATCAGCAACTATAACGCTGTTGGGAGTCCCGAGGTCTTCTTGGATCGGCCTCACCCCCCAGACGGGCCGTCCGCCCCGCGCAGACGGCCCGTCGTCCGTTGGGGTACTCTGCGCCGCGATGCCCATCCTCAAGAACAGCCGCTGGGAATCGTTTGCGAAGTACAAGGCGTCGGGCAAGTCGCGCCACGACGCCTACGTCGCTGCGGGCTTCAACCCCAAGAACCGCAAGAACGCCACCGGGGCTGCTCATCAGCTGATGCAGAATCCCGACATCGTCGCTCGTATCACGGAGTGGGAAGAGGAGATCGCTTCTCACTCGGCCGCCGCGGAGGGCCTGTCTCGTGATTACGTGGTCGAGCAGCTGATCGAAAACGTCGAGATGGCCAAGGTGGCCAAGCCCGTGCTGGATCGGCAGGGCAAGGAGACGGGTGAGTACCAGTCCAACCTGGCTGCGGCGAATCGTGCACTCGAGCTGCTCGGCAAGGAGAAGGGCATGTTCGTCGACCGCATCCATTTCGAAGGGCTCGATGCGGAGCTTGCCGGCATGGAAGGTAAGGTGCTGCGAGACTTCATTCGCGGGGTCGGCTCGGAAGTCGGCCTGCGCATGGTGGACATGACTGATGACGACACCCGGGGCTGGATCCTCCGCAACGCAGAAAGGGTGGGACTCCGAGTCGTTGCGGAGAGCGGCGAAGATCCTGACGGCAGTGAAGATGCGGAAGATGGCGGCGTACCTCCCGTATCCGAAGCAGCTGGAGTTCCACCGACAAGG
>SDBT01003395.1_pt1 | contig 27585 bp, 33 predicted proteins | sample 2277101 | NCBI WGS metagenome assembly SDBT01 (sample SAMN10404973, study PRJNA504765) | marine sediment metagenome | isolation source: marine sediment core GS10_PC15, 103 cmbsf | place: Arctic Ocean: Southern Knipovich Ridge | collected 2010 | reverse complement strand
GACAGACAGACGGGGCTAACATCGTAGATAGGCGGACCTAACTTATTTCCAGCACGAAAGCAACCGCTTGTAGTCAAACCAAGCTGGCTGAGGCCGTCGGTGTCCGGCGCACGACCGTTCACGGATGGACCAAGCGTCCCGACTGGCCATTTAGCTCCGAGGGCCCGTTCCCGGTCGGCGCGGTTGTCGCCTGGCGGATGGCGCAGCTCCACTGGCAGCATGACGGCAAGGCACCGGAGCCTGACGGTGAAGCCTTTGAAAAGTGGATGCGCCAATCCGGGCTGGCTCGCGAGGTGGACCCGCCAGAGAAGCCTGACGAGATCAGCAAGGCAGAGGCCGATCGGCGTAAGACGATCGCGATGTGGCGCAAAATCGAGTTTGAGAACAAGGTCGCTGCGGGTCGCTACATCAAGCGCGTTGACTCCGACACGGTGTACCACCGGATGATGGGTCTCGTTCGCGCCAAGCTCGAATCGTGGGTTCAGTCGATGCCCGAGATGTTCCGGGATTCCAGTCGCGAGCAGATCGCCGCGTTGGCAACGTCTCGTTACGACAGGATCTGTCTTGAGCTTGAGGCCGTCGAGCGCGTCAACCTGTTGGCAGAGCCGGCGAAGCGTGAGAAACCGCCGGACGCGAAGAAATCGAAAGCTGCCAGCAAAAGGCACAGGAGGAAAACGTGATGGACACATTCTACCTGATCACCGATCGGGGTTTGACCGAGATCCCGCTCACTCGTAAGCAGGGTGACGAGGCTTGGCGGTGGTTGTGTCGTAATGCGGACGCGAAGATTCTTCCTCGGCAGACCATCGGAATGAGGATGCGAGTCGCCGTGCTGCGATTGTTCTTGTGGCTGAGAGAGAAGTGGTAACCACTGAATTCATCCTCGACGAAGCCCGCCGCGCTACCTGGGCTCCGCGCGAACGCCTCACCGTTACCGAGTGGGCGAACCGATACCGCCAGCTCACGAGCGGCAACATGCCCGGCCCGTATGACGTGCGGATCACACCGTATGCCGCTGGCGTCATGAACGCATTCACCGAGCCGGACAAGCGGATCGTTTGTTTCGTCAAGTCGGCGCAGACCGGTGGCACTGAGTTGGTCAACAACATGGTCGCCTACTCGATCGACCAGCAGCCCGGGCCGGTGCTCTACACGTACCCGACGGAAAAGGACTCGCGCGAGGAGTGCCGCGACCGGCTCGTGCCGATGATTGAGCAGAGCCCGCAACTTGCACGACACATCCCCGGTCCCGGCTGGGACACGCTCGACCAGCTTGACCTGGACGTCATGAAACTTCACATGGCCTGGGCAAAAGCTCCGCGGACCCTGATTCGCCGCGCCATCCGCTGGGCGTTCTGCGATGAGATTGACAACTGCGACAAACAGGCGGGGAACCTGGGCAACACGTTGAAACTGATTCTCAAGCGCCTCACGACGTACAAGGGCCGTTGCAAGTGCGTTCTGAACAGCACGCCGTCCGTCGAGCACGCGACGGCCTGGCAAACGCTACTTATCAGCGACCGTCGCGAGTACCACGTTCCGTGCCCCAAGTGTGGCACGTACCAGGTGCTGCGGTTCGATCAGATCAAGGTGCCGAAGAAAGAACGCGACCCTCAGCGTATCCGCAAGCTCGATCTCGCGTGGTACGAGTGCGAGTCGTGCCACGCGAAACTGAAGGACCGGGACTACAAGCGGTCGATGGTCGAGCGTGGTGTGTGGATCACGCACAGCGAACGAATCACTCAAAAGCTTCCGTGCTCCCGGCGGCGGATCGTCGAGCGGGCGGTGTTTGACCACCCGGACAGGTGGCTACCGGCCATTGCAGGCGATCCGCCGCTTACTGACATCGCGGGTTTCCACATTTGGGCCGGTTACAGCCCGTGGCGTGACTGGTCGGACATTCTCGCCGAGTGGTTTGAGTGCAAGGACGATCCCGAGTCGTTGCGCGTCTTCGTCAACGCGACGCTCGGCGAGCCGTGGAAAGAGGCGATCGAGGAGGTGAAGATCACGGAACTCGAGGAAAAGCGGTCGGCGGGGTTGCCGCGGGATCTTGTGCCGAAGGACGCGCAGGCGATGGTCCTGTACGCCGACGTTCAAAAGGACCACATCTACTACGGGATGCGAGCCTGGGGGTTCCTGCGCGAGAACTGGCTGGTGCGGCATGGAATCGTGATGACGTTTGACGAACTGCTGGCTGTGGCGCAGCGGCCATACGCGCGCGAGGGCGACGGTCAACCATTGAAGCCGCTTTACCTGGCCGTCGACTCGGGACACCGGACACACGAGGTCTACGAGTTCGCGCGGGCGAACCGCGGTATCTACTGCTGTAAAGGGCAGCAGGCGCCCGTGTTCAGCGTGAAGCCCTCGGAGATCAAGTACAGCATCGGTCGGTCCATCGTGGTTCGGCAGGTCATGCTCTTTCACGTCAACACGTCGATGTACAAGGAAATGTTGCACCGGATGATTCACACACCGTCCGGTGATCCTGGCTGCTTCCATATTTGTCGTGAAGCAGAGGACGATTATTGTGTGCAACTTACATCGGAGCAACAGGTATGGAAAACGGTAAACATAGGACGTGCAAAAAGACGGGTGGCGGTGTGGGAGCCAAAGACGGCGCATGCACCGAATCACTATCTGGACGCGGAGGTGTACGGCCTGGGGATAGCCGACTTCCTGGGACTCTTGGCGATGACGAGGGAGTCGGTAGCGGCGCAAACGGCGGCAAAGTCGCAGAGGTCGGAACCCCCGACCAGCCAGCGGAGCCAACGGGGGCGCCGGATTGGGAAAGGAACGCTGGGGTGGCGCCCGAGAAAGTTGATTTCGAGGTAAGGATTCCCGTCGTGGAATTCGAGCAACTGAAGTGCCCGTTTTGTGGCAGTGCGGACCACATCCAGATTTACGGCGCAAATGGACCAAGCATCAGGTACGCCCGTTGCAAGCGGTGCGTCTACCCCGGTGAACGCGACCCGCAACTGCAAGGTGACTTTACTCGTTTTAAGGTGTTGTTGAAATGACCGGCCCCTTCCCCATCCTAGTCCTCGGTCCCGGTCGCTGCGGTTCGTCGACCGTCGCCAAGTGGTTGATTGACCTCGGTGTCAACATGGGGGCACGGTTCAGGGCGGCCGACGCGATCAATCCGCACGGCTACTGGGAGGATCTCGACTGGCGGGACTTGAACGCGGCGTACCTGGATCGGGTGATACCGGAGGATTGGTATTGTTGGCTGGCTGAGCGGTTGTACCGGGAGCGAGCGTGGCGGCCGGCAGCTCCGGTCGGGCATGATGCGAACGAGTGGGGCATGAAGGACCCGCGCCTCTGTGATACGCTGGCACTGCTTCAGCGGAGAGTATTCGGTATCTTCACGGAGGTTTTCCAGCCCCGTTTTATCCGTCTACGCCGCGACCCCGAGGACGTGGCCGCAAGCATGACGCGGTGCTTCGGGTTTCCGCACGAAGAGGTGATGCGCGTGATTCGCAAGCGGGCGTACCTGCTCGACCAAGCGTTGGTAGACCAGACGGTGCTCGACATTCAGTTTGTAGACATCGTCTCGGGCGAGGCTCGGGACATTATCAAGGAGTGGCTATGAAACGAGTTCTGATTACATGTATCCACGGCGGTTGGATCGCGGACGACACGGTCTCGGCACTGCTGGACCTGAGCCGCGAGCGTCGCGTTGAATGCACGATCGAACGACCGCAGACGACCGCAAGCCGTCCTTACGTGAGCGTCCTGAACGCCACGGCCCGGATGATGGTCTCAGAGGGGTTCGACTTCTGGATCAATCTCGATGCGGACAACTCGCCGCGCAAGAACCCCGTGGACTTGATTTTCTGTGACAAGGATGTCATCGGCTGTCCCTACCCGATCTGGATTTCCGGCAAGGCGCCGCGGCCCTACGTGTGGAGCGCGTTCGACCATGCGCCCGAGCTGGGCCAGTACGACTACCGGATGCACAAGCCGGAGGCCAACGAACTGGAGCAGGTCGACGCCGTCGCCAGCGGGTGTATGGTCATCGCTCGGCGGGTACTGGAGAATCTGAAAGCCCCGTTCAGCCGCGTGTGGGACGAATGGGGCGAGGTCGTGTGCGGCACCGATCTGGCGTTCTGTGGTCGGGTCCGCGAGGCCGGGTTTCAGGTCTGGTGCCACTACGGGAACCCGTGCCGGCACTTCAAACAGATTGAGCTAACGGAGGCCGTCGCGGCGATCGAGGCGGCGCTGGCTGGCACGAAACATGCGGCCCCGACCTAGTTGCGTGCCAAACGGCCTCTATTTTCAACAGCATTGAAAGACTTTCTTGACCGTCCGCGCCCGCGGTGTACCTTTGAGGCGTGGCTTGGACGCAATCAGACCTGGACAACGTCGAAACCGCGATCCGCGCGCGGATTAGCGGGGGTGGCGTCATTTCGTACAGCGTCGGGAACCGGTCTCTCCAGTACATGAAGCTATCGGACCTACGGGAGCTTCGTCGCGAAATTGAAGGCGAACTTCAACGGGTTCTGCATCCGACCGGCGCCGCGCTGGCCACATTTCGGAGGCCGGCGTGATGCAAGAGGCCGTTGCCACCCCGACGATGCCACCGGAGGAAAAGCGCGAGCGGAAGCTCTGTGCCCTCCGCTGGAACAAGAAACACGGGGCGCATGCCGTCGAACTGAGTCGAAACGGGGCGCTCTCCACGCGCCTAGACCGCGACTGGCCTGCCAGTGGGGTCAATTTCTACGATAGCGGCGGCCTGAGCCCCGCAATGGTGAACTACCGGACCCGTGCCGTTGAACTCGACGGAACGAACGCAATCGCCAACGGGATAATGAACCGGTGCGTCGAGAACGTCATCGGCACGGGTATCCACCTCCGACCGCAGACCGAGGACCAGGGCTGGAACCAAGCCGCCCAGGACATCGTCGAGGAGTGGTCCTGGGCACGGGCTGACGTTCGCGGCCTGGGCGATTTCTATAGCGACCTGCAGCCGTTGTGGTTCCGTGAGATGCTGATGGGCGGCGACGTCGGGATCGTCCTGCTGGCCGACGGCTCGCTTCAGACGATCGACGGCGCCGACATCGAGACGCCGCCGGGCAAGGCTGGAGACGATTCGATCATCAACGGCGTGCAAGTCGACCGGCGCGGTCGGGCCGTCGCGTTCTACGTGGCCACCGACGACAACGGGGTGAACTACGAGCGGATCACCGCGCGTGACTTCGTCTTTTTCCCGCGCCCCCTACGATCCAAGCAGGTGCGGGGGCTGACCGCATTCCGGCCCGCCATCGATTCCAACCTGTTCGACATGATGGACGGTTACCTGGAGGCGGTCGTAGCCGCCTCGCAAATGGCCGCGATGTTCGGGCTGCTGATTCAGACCGAGGGCGGCGTAGGGTCGCTCGGGTCGCTTGCTTCAACGACCGACGCCGCGGGTGACGCTGCGAAGGAATTCCCCTTGGAGCCGGGAATGGTCCGGTTCCTACAGCCTGGGGAAAGCATTCTCCAGGTCAAACCCGAGCAGCCGACACAAAGCGCCCCGGACTTTATGGCCATGATCTGCCGATACCTCGGGCTCCCGTTTGGTTTGCCGCTCGAGCTGGTCCTCATGGACTTCAGCAAGACGAATTACAGCAGCGCCCGAGCGTCGCTGCTTCAAGCGTACCGCGTATTCAGGATGCACCAGACGCGGACGGTTAACACCGTGTTGCGTCGTATCCACCGCTGGCGGATCTCGAAGTGGATCAAGGCGGGCGAACTTTCGGCACGGCCGGATGCTTGGAAGCACACCGTGACACTGCCCGGTTGGGCGTGGGTTGACCCCGAGAAAGAGGTCAAGGCGCACATCCTGGCACTGGACGCCAATCTGACGACCGTGAGCGATATCGCCGCGAGCCTCGGTCGGGACTTCGCGGAAATGGTACGGACGCGACAAGACGAGCGCGCGGCGTTGACGACCGCGGGCATTCCGCTGATTCACAGCAACGCGACGCGAGACGAGGGTAGCGACGCCGAGCCGGAACCGGTGCCGGGCGGTGGTGATGACGAGGAGTAGGCTATGAAGATTCCATCGATACTACGCATCAGCGGGGGGCAAACGATCGAATTGCAGGAAGCGCCGAGAGACGCTGGGGCAGATGACGGCAAGCGTCACTTCACGATGAATGCTTACACCGGGGCGCCTGTTGAAACGTGGTCCGGCCCGCTGATTGTCGACCTGGACGGACTGAAAATCGGAAGACAAAAGAAGCCCATTGACCGCGATCACGACTCGGGTCGCCTCGTTGGCTACAGTGAGACAATCAAAAAGAAGGATGGTGGTCTCTGGATCGATGGTCAAGTCATCAGCGAAATGGCGGCCGGGCAAGAAGTGATTGCGGCCGCAGACAATGATTTTCCGTGGCAGGCTTCGATGAAGTTCAACATAGAGCACGTCGAAGAACTGCAAGATCAGGAATCGCGAGTTGTCAACGGCCATAGGTTTACGAACGGAATGGTCGTAACCAAATCGCGCCTGTTGGGTGCATGCTTTTGCGCCTACGGTGCGGATGAGAATACGTCGAGCGTCGTGCTCGAAGAAACTGAAGACGGCCTCGTTGAGGTCGAAAGTTCAAAGGAGACTGATATGGCGGACAAAAAGGCAGACACCGCCCTTTCGGCCAAAGACGTTGAGAAACTGAAGGCCGACGCGGTGACCGGGGCCGTGGAAAAGGAGCGGGCCGAATTGGCCGCGCTTCAGGAAGCGTTCCCCGACCGGGCAGAGTTCGTGCTCGCACAGCACACGAAGGGGCACACGGTCGAGCAGGCGAAAGCCGAGTTGTGCGATGTGCTTGTGAAGGACAAAGCGACGGACACGGCGAAGATCGCCGAGTGGGAGAAGAAGCACGCCGAACTCAGCAAGAAAGCCGACGCCTACACGAGCGACGGGCACCAGGGCGTGACCACGAAGCTTTCGGCCGGCGACGGGCCCGACACGAGCAAGATGGACCCGGAACAGCTTGCCCGGCACAACTGGGACAACAACGTCGAGAACTGCGCCAAGGAGTTCGCATCGTTTGAAGTGTACGAGATGTACGAAGTCAACGAGGCGCGCGTGCGAGAACTGGTAACGCATACCTCGTAGACGCTGGCGTTTGCGAGTCGCGGGCTCGAATGTGAGCCGTAGGACTCAAAGGAGATTGGACGAATGGGTACACGAACTAGCGACATCAAGCGTGATTTCGACGCCAGCGTTGACCCGTGTTTTGAAGAGTGGGGTGTGGTTGCGTCGGACATCATCTATGAGGGCTCGGCGGTGGGTATCCAAGCTACCGGTTATGCCGCACCGGCGGCGGTTGCCGCCATGTTCGCCGGGTTCGCCGCGGTGCAGTCCGACAACAGCGCAGGGGCGGCCAACGCGAAGACAGTGAAGGTGCGCACCCAAGGCAAAGTCAAGATTCCCGTCGTTGGCGTGTCTGCGATCACCGACCGTGGAGCGCCGATCTATCTCGGTGACGACGACACCTTTTCGTTGACCTCGACTTCCAAGAAACTGATCGGCAAACTCGTGCGGCACATCAGCAGCACGACGGCTTTGGTATTCTTCTCGGCGGACTTCCTCGATCCGTCGCGGGCGGTGGTGTGACTCACTAGGAGACTGGACCCTTAGCGCAGAGAAATACGGGCAAGTGGCGAGGATAAGCTCTCGCCGCGTGCTGTAACCACGATGCTCGTTACAGGGGCATCGGGCTGAGACGGTAACGCGTCCGCCCGATGCCCCTTTTCTTTGCGCCAAACCACGGAGTTAGAACGATGGGATACAAGGTACTGGACGACCGGAACATCCGGAAAGAGTTTTTCAAAGCGTACAGTGTGGCGGAGGCCGGGCTGTGGGCGAACGCGCTCGGATTTCGATCCGGCTCGGATCGCGAGGAGGAGACATACCGCTGGCTCGGCGGGTCTCCGATCATGCGTGAGTGGATCGGCGGTCGGATGGAAAAGGGCATCCGGGACGAGGCCTACACGCTTCGGAACATCAAGTACGAGGCGACTATTCCGGCATTCGTTGATGAGATGCGCCGGGACAAAACCGGCCAACTGATGTTCCGTATCCAGGAACTCGCGGCGCGGACCGCGACGCACTGGGAGAAGTTGCTGAGTACGCTTATCACGGCCGGTGGTGCCCGCGCTTGCTACGACGGGCAGTATTTCTTCGACACGGACCATGTCAGCGGCGACAGCGGAACTCAGCTCAACTTGCTTGCAGCGGCGCAGGTTGGCGCACTGGATGTTGGCACCGCTACCGCGCCGACGACTGCGGAGATGGTCGCTGCGATCATCGGTGTCATCACCTACATGTTCAAGTACAAGGATGACCGCGGTGAGCCCCTCAATCAAAACGCTAAGAAGTTCGTCGTGATGGTGCCGATTGGTGGCGCGACGAACTTTTTAGGTGCAGTGCTCGACGCGCTGATTTCGCAGAACTTGTCCAGTGGGCAGTCCAACGCGCTCCTCGGTACGGGTTGGGCGATTGACGTCATTCCGAATCCGCGGATGACAGACACGGCCGTCTTCTACGTCTTCCGTGTTGATGGTCCGATGAAGCCGTTCATTATGCAAGAAGAGACGGGCGTGCAGACGGCATCGCTGACGTCGGGCTCCGATGAGGAGTTCAAGAACGACCGCCACCTGTTCGGCGTGAAAGCAAGCCGCGCTGCTGGCTACGGCTTCTGGCACTATGCGGCGCACGCGACGCTGAGCTAGACGCCGATGACCCTCGCGACCCAACTGGCGGCCGACTTCGTCAGCGTGATGCTCAATACAGACGAGTTCGCGCAGTCGGTCACGTACCACCCGGACGTCGGCGACGATGTCGTGCGCAATGCCGTGTTCGACGCGCAGCTGGGCGGTGAAGAGTTGAACAGCCGTGGCCGCCGGGTATTCGCGCGGACTGGGACGTTGCACATCGCGACTGATGCAACGAACGGCGTAGCCGCGCCCGCATTGGATGACGAGGTCACGATCAACGGCGAGAAATGGGACGTGCTGTCCTGGGAACCCCACGGAGGCGTGTGGGAGATGCCTGTACGGCGGTCGACGCAACTAGACCGCGGCGCGAGCGGCTACCGGCTCCAAAGGTGATGTATGGCGGCGACTGTACCAGCCTATGTCCAAGCGTTACCGGCGCTGCACTTGCGGCGCCTGATCGTGTCTTCAGCCGCGTTCCGGACGTGGGTAGGCGCGGGCACTGAGCAGGCGGCGTTCGACAATGCCACGTTCTACATCGACCCTCCGGCCATCCCAGACAACGGCAAGTTCGCGGCACTCGGCCCGCCGCAAGATGACGAGGCGTCGTTTTCGCTGTCACCACGCGGTGCGCCGAATGATTACGCGGTCGCCGGTCGCCTGGAGTTCGTTTTGCGCGCTCCGCGCACGACAAGCGATTCGATCGCCGATCAGGTGATGGATTTCTGGAACACATGCGGGCAGATCATTGAGGAGATGGTCGCGAACAGCGGGACAACCGGTGGCCTCGGTGCCCGGTTGGAGTTTACGGAACTGCAAGGCACGGGTCCGCTCTGGTCTCACGAAGACGAGGATCAGGACGAAGACCCGTACATCCTCGCGTTCTACACCGTGGTCTTCGAAGACGGGGTGGTCTGATGCGCTTCTCAATGCCCCAAGTCATCCTCCTAAACCCGCCGCAAACGGTGAAGCGCGGGTTTCCGAAGGCGATGAAGGGTGCGCTCACCAAAGCCATCAAGCATTGGCACTCGCGCTTTCTGCCTCGGCACTTCCGGGCTGGCGCGTTCGCTCGGTACGGGTACAAGAAACGCCATATTCGACGGCAGAGGTTTATCCACCGTGGACGGAAACCCAAGTACCCGGGCGAAATCTACGGCACGGCGACGCCGCTCGTCGATACCGGCCTCTTGCGCGACCAGGCGACCCGGTGGATCTATATTCGCGGCACGTCCAAGATGATGACCGGACGCATGACCGTTCCGTGGTACACGCGGGTAAAGGGTTGGCGTGGCCGCGGCCCCGATAAGGTCAAGGAGCTTTTAACGACTACGGCCGACGAGGGTGCGTTTCTGCGCACGCTTATCGGCCGTCACATTCACCGCGCCATCGGTGCGCGGCATCACAGAAGGGTGGTGACACTCTAATGCCAAACGCATACGCACTGGCGGCGGTTCGCATCAATGCCGGAACGCCGATTATCATCGACCAGATTCAGAACCAAAACCTGGCCCCCGGCGTCGAGGAGCTTCTGGAAGGTGGCGGTGGGTCGATTGACGCCGAACACCTGAGCGTGTCTAGCCAGAAGGCGATTATCAGTTTCGCCACGACCGCCCTGAAGACATCGCTCGGTGCCTGCGGACTTGGCGGCCTAGTCATTGCATCCTCGGCGTCAAACAGCCCGATCGAGTTCCACTTCCGTAAGCGGTCGCGTGGTTCGGGGTTTGAAGGTTCCGGCCACGATATTCGTCTGCGCATGACGTTGGGCTTCATGTACATCACGGGTGTGAGCGGGAACCATCCAAACGCAGCGCAAGCCACGTTTGCAGTCGTCGCCATCTACGACGGGACGAACAATCCGCTGACGATCGTCAAGGCGCAAACCCTGCCGTCGCTCACTTCGCCAGACGATGGGATCTGGACCGTAGGCCCGGTCTACGTCAACGATACGCTGTACGACAATGACATCCAGAGCTTTTCGTTGACGCCCAACATCCAACTCGGGTATGTCCAGGGGGCGGGGAAAATCTGGCCGGTCAACCTTCACATCGTGAGCCGCGACGCGATCATGGAATTCGGGATGGGTGATCTGGCTCTGGCTGATGACGCGACCGGGCTCGGCTCGCTGGGCGTTGCCCGCAGCGGTGTGACGCGGGCGTTTCTGCGAAAGAAGGCCGCGGGCGCTGCGCTTATCGCCGACAACGTGGCGAACCACATCCGTTTCGACATACCGGGGGGCCGGATCAAGATGACGGGGATGGGTGGCGCACACCAAGGCGACGTGGCGCTGACTGTGAACTGCCGGGCAACCTACGACGGCAGCAACGATCCGATCGCGATAGCGGTCGATCAGCTTGTGGATGCAGGTGCATAATGGCAGGATTCCTCTACTACATTCCGAAGGAACGCAACCCTACGCGAGAAAAGCTCGAGGCGCTCGGGTTTCCATTCCACGCACAGGCCGGTGTGCCCGGTTGCGGTTGCGACAAAGGCCCGGACGGGGGCATGGGTGCGGTGTTCGCGCTGTCGTTGCCCGCTGGGGTCGAACCATCAATCGGACACTACCCCGATAAGCAGGTATGGGAGAACAAATTCGGCGGGGATATTTGGATCGGCTGGGAACGGGAAGCGCCGCCGGAACCGCGCGATGTGCAGTGGGAGCAAACGGTTGCCGGTAAGCAGGTCAAGCTCCTAGACGGCAACATTTGGACCGTGCCCGCAATTCGCAATGTGGACGGCACGCTCGCCGTGGAAGCCGTCTTGCGTCCCGGCAACAACGGCACCATACGGCGTGACGAGCCCGCGCCACCGTATGCGGCCTTGTGGACCTTTGTCCATCGCATGTTCACGCAACACGGGACCGACGCCCGGCCATCCCAGGAGGAATGCGTGAATATGATCGCGAGCGCGATGAGCATAAATTACGCCGTGTCCCCGTGTGAGCTGCTAACGTTGGGGTTGCTCACAGAGGTCAATATGTTTCTCGTGTGGGGTGCCATTGCAGGCATTCCCGAGGAAGTGTGGGGCGTTCATAGGCGCGAGCCGTTGGACTTCGCTAAATGACTTACCGTCTTGACTACAAGATAGCCGGTGATCCGAATAAGATGCTTGACGCACTCAATCGCGTACAAGCTAAGCTCGAAGAGACGAACACGGGGGCGAAGAGGTTCAATGAAACGGGGTCCAAGGGCACCAAGATATTCGATGGGATGATGGGCACGCTTGCGCGGTTCGCCAGTGCGGGCGCACTCATCGGTGTTGCGACAAAAGCGCTCTCTGCGATGCGCGAGACAGCAGAAGGCGCGTCCCGTGGTGTCGAGGCGGTCGAAGAGCACCTCAAGCGACTGGTGCAGATTTCCGGTGGGCGCCCGGAGCGCATGCAAGAGTTTCTTGGCATCGCGCGCGATCTTGTCGAGCAACGGGGCCTTACCGTCGATGCCGCGCTGCAGGCGACTTTCCAAGGGATGTCGCTCGGCTTCAGTCCGGAGCAAGTCCGAGAGCTAGGCGGCTACAAACAATTTGCCGGCGATATCGCGCCGCTGTTCGGGGCGATGGCGGGTATCCGCGCGGCGTTCGGGCCGGAGGCGGCTGGGGGTCGCCCCGAAAGCATTATGAACGCCCTGCTCGCCGCGGCCGAGAAGTCGAAGGTGGGTGTCGAGGAAATCTCGCGGATCGCATTGACGCCCGCGCAGCAGGTCAAGCGGCTCGGCGGCACTGCCGAGGAAACGCTCGCCGCGCTGAGCGTCGCGAGTATTGCACTGGCATCACCGGAAGAGGCGTCAACCGCGGTTGCGCGTTTCGCGGATGTGGCGGCGCGGGACGAACGCTTCAAGGGTCGTGGCCTAGCGGGAGCGCTCGGCGTTGCTGGCCAGATGACATTTGAGGAGCGCGAAGCGATCTTCGGTATGGAGCAACGCGCCTTCCGTGGAATGGGTGTCCTCTTAGAAAACATCGATCAGTTCAACGCAACGCTCACCGAGATCAACAGATCGATAGCGGCTACCGGTCCAGGCGACCGCGCCTCGCAGGCGATGGCACTCGCAGCACAGGACCCGATGTTGGCGCCATTGACTGCGGCACAACGACAGGCGGGTGGGCGCCAATTGGCTGAGATGGCAACGTTTGGCGGGGAACAACTCCGCCGCGAGGCGATTCGGGATTATGTGATGCAGTTGCTTGCGGAGGAAGGGACCGGAGTATTTGGACGATTCGTTGCGACCCAGCGCTTTGACGCTGGGTTATTCTTGGGGGAATCCTCCGAGTCATTGCTGCGTGATGCGGCGGGGCGGACGTTCAAGCATCGAGGACTGCAAGGGGCCGCAACCTACGAGGGCATGGTGGACAATGTGCGAGAGGCGATTATGACGCTGGATCGTGCCAGTCGGCGATTAGAGAATTCCGCGCAGGCATTGGACCGCAGTACCCCGACTATCGTCAGTCCCGGACCCCTGGAGGAATAATGCCGTCGATAGGTGCAGTCAGTTTCCTGCGGGTTGACGATGCCGAGAGCAAGCCTACGGAGATTGTGCGCCGGGTAACCCGGCCGAACGTCAGCGGCGTGGCACTGCAAACGCTTGGTATACGGGGGCGTCAGTTTCGGCTGAATGCCGTCCGCGATTATCTCGACGAAGCCGCGTTCCAAGTGATATACACGACCTTGCGGGGCTACATTGGCAACTCGGTCGGATGGGAAAACAACGAGGAGACGGCGTTCACCGGCCTAGCGATCCTGAACGTGAGCATCATGCCCGGGACCAAGCTGCCTATACTGAGCCAGGTCGGCGGGTTCCACGGTGCCGATGGAACGCTCATGGCTACGTTCGCAGTCGATTGTGTTGATACGGGGATTGTGTGAATGACGGTAAGCGTTGACGAGCCTATCCAGGTCGGTGCGAACACATGGGAGTTGCGCTGGTCTTCCGACGTGGAAGATCCGCAATACCGCGTGTACCGCAATGGCAAGCTCGTGATACAGACGCGGCGATCGTCGGCCGTGTTCGCGATGCCCGCGGGCGAGCCTCACATGATCGAGATCCTCGACAGCGCGGCAGACGTTCCCAAGAAGTACGGGCGTCCATTCGCGCATCTCGGGTGGTCCGCCACGGCTACCGCGACACACTACATCGTCGAGCAGTATGTGGATGACGAATGGGTTTTGGTGGCGACCGTTCAGGAGACGGGAAAGCAACGCTGGCATACACTGATTAGCGCACTGGCCGACGATACCACGCATCAGTTCCGCGTGACGGCCGTAAGCAAGGCGGGGACGGGTACTCCGGCGACCGTGAGTTACACGCTCGTGAGGGCGCCCGATCCGCCGTATGTGGATATGACCTACGACTCAGGAACGGGCAACGTGACGGTTGCCGCTGCTGCATAGGAGATAGACGGATGCCAGACGAAAAAACGGGATGCGATAGCATTCGATATTACAACACGGGCGCGGCGGCCGATGGCAATGCGCAAGCCGATCCGGATCTGTGCCTGGGGAACTATCGGTCTGGCACCGAGGTGACGGTGTTGGACGTGTCGGTCCAGAATCCAATTGCCAACCTCGACATCGACCACGTCGACGGCGCGAACGGCGAAGGTAGCGGCACTGTCACGGCGACGGATGACGATGACCTGCGGTATACCCCGCCGGGTGGTAGCCAAGGGCCAACGGTCACGATTGCCAACGGCGAGACAAAGACCCTCGAGGGCGGGAGCGGCGCGACCGAGAAATACGTCCGCGTGAGCCGCACAACGGCCGATGCCCTGACCGGAACGGCAACGCTCGTGCTCACCTACACGAAAGAAAACGTCATCGCATTGGACGACGTGTCTTCAGGTGAGGCGAGCGCGGGTGACGACGAGTACCGGTGTGTTGCGATCAAGAACGACTCGGCCGAGACGGTCAAGGATGTCAAGGTCCGGGTGAAGGTGCTCGGTACGCAACAGGTGTCGGACGCCGGGCAGTTGGGGGCAAGTGGCGCCGGGACTATCACGACAAGTGGTACGTTCGCCGATTGGCCGGACAAAGGCTTCTGTGCGATTTACACGGCCGGCGCGGCCGAGCGTGAGCTTGTCTACTATGAATCGCGCACCACCACCGTGTTGACCGTGCCGGCCGCGGGCCGGGAGCTGCTCGGTACGACCGCAGCGGCAGGGGCGGCCGACGATACGGTGGACGCCATTCCCGGCATCGGCATCGGCAAGGACGCGCCGACGAGCCAGCCGTCCGGGAGCTTCGTGGACAACACGGGTGCTGACGAGGATACGGCGCCTGGCGGCATCACGTTCACGACGCCGGTCCTCGACGCTGATGCAGTTGACATCGGCGACCTGACGACGGGCCAGATTTACGGACTGTGGATTCACCGCGAGACGTCCGTCGGTGCGCTCGGCCAGAGTGGCAATGTACATGATATAGAATTCGCTTTTGACGCGGCGTGAGTCATGACCGACACGGCCGGGGAAAACAACGCGAGCACGGTCCTGTTGCTGCACTGCGATGAGGATCTCGGGGCAACTACGTTCGTCGATCGAGCGGTGGGTGGCAGTGCCAAGACGCTGACGGCCTTTGAGGATGCGCAGATCGAGCACGTACCGAAGTGGGGCTTCGGTGCGATCGGCATGCACGGGGCGGGGTCGTTCGTCAAGATCGATCCGACTGACGACTTCGACTTCGGCCTTGACGATTTCGCGATCGAGTTCTGGGCGAAACTCGGAGACCCGCTGCGCGCCCACCTGTTCGCGATGGCCGCGGACGCCGACAACATGCTTGCGATCGAGCGGGCCGGCTCGCAGGGTGATTCCGTCAGCTTGCGCATCCGCTACCGGGTCGACGGCGTGGATCTTGTTGCGCTAACAGGGACGAGCCTCTTATATCTTGACCCTGGCGCCTATGAACATTTCGCGATTGTGCGCGTAGGCGTGTACCTTCAATTATATTTCGCCGGCAAACGAAAACTGAACCTGACAGCCTGGGGCGTAGATGAAGGGCCGCTAGACATTGATTGTAGTGGCTGGGATACGTACATCGGCGCGTCATTCGAGGCCGGCGAGTTCAAGACGACCGACGCCTATTTCGATGAGATCCGCATTCAAGCCGAAACTCTATGGTCGGGCAGTACGTTCTCTCGGCCGACGGGCCCGTACACGAGGCGGCAACTCAGTTACGTGGTCGGCCAACACACGATCCGGAAGCGGCATCAGTCGCAGGCGGTCGGTCAGTATGGGCTCGCCCTACGTCACCATCGCAGCGAGGCGGTAGGCGTTCACGTCGTTCGCAATCGTCACGAGTCGTCCGCTGCTGGCACGCACGGCGTGCAACAGCGGCACTACGCGCAAGTGGTTGGCACCCACGATGTAATCTTGCATAGACACCGGTCCGAGGCCGTCGGTACGCACGTTGTGCGAGTGGGCCATAAATCAGAAGCCGCCGGCCAGTCGCGGATTCTCACGACGCGACATCAGTCGGAAGTCGTCGGCGCGTTTGACGTCCGCAATCGCCACGCGTCGGAGGCGGCGGGAACCTCTCGTGTCCTCGCGCGATATGAGTCGGAGGCAGTCGGCACATCGCGCGTAGCCGAGTCGGCGGCCGATCGCTACGAGCTGTACCACGGTATCGGGCCGATCGACTTCACGGCCGCGCCCCTGGATACGAGCCCGACGCTTCCGTTTGACGTTGCGATCAGCGGTGAGGGTGTCCATCACCTGGTAGTGCGCAAACGTAACCAGTACAACGAGCTGAGCGGGAACATCGCGTCGACGAAGATCGAGCTTGATGATGCTGACGAAGAGATCCAGGTCGCGCCGTCTCCCCCCGAGTGGATCGAGGCCGAAATCGCGCCGGATTACAAGTTCCGGGTCCGCGCCCACTACGCTTACCCGATCGACGGCGACTTGGCGGCGGATTATTTTTTGGTCTACTGGCAAGTAGATCAAGGGGAATGGTCGGAATACCATTCCGAGCTAATGGTCAAAACCGATGGCCTGGCTCGATTGGATTGGACATCGAGCGAAACATTCGAAGACAGCAAGGTGTCCGTGCAGGTGCGAACGCTTAACCTAGCGGCCCAACGCATAAGCGATCCGATCACCAGCGAGCTGCTTGATTTCCTAGACTTCGGTCAGGTGCCCGGTGCGCCTAGTTTCGTGAAGGTGGAGAATTTCTGATGATGCGAACGATGATAGGCCAATCGCCGCTCGTGCCACGGCCCGCGCCCTCACCGTGGGGGCCTACGGTCACCGGCACGACGTTGGGCAAGGCGTGGGCGCACGCCTACGTTCGCGATGGATGGACGGGGCCCTGGCAGCTCGTGCCGTACCTGCAGCCGCTGCGGTCGGTCGAGGCCGTTTTCCCTCAGCGCTCGACGGCCGATTTCCTGTACCGCTACGGGGATATCAAGTGGGAAGACCGTTCCACTAACGTGCATTGGCTCCCCGAAATCGGCCTCGACCTGTACGTCTGCATTCGCGTAATACCCGAGAAAGGTTTCCCGTTCATTTCGTGGGTCGGCGTCATCCCGGCCGAGCAGCTTCAAGTGTTCGGCACCCGAGTCGATCAATCGGGCGTTACGCGCCCGGCCGGCGATCAGACGATGACAGCCTACGGCCTGGAGTACCTACTCGAGCGACGGCAGGTGCCGGGCGCGTGGGTGCGCATACCGGAACCCGAGGAGCCGCCAGACCCACCGGAAGAAAACACGGGCCAGCAGATCGGTTGGTCCCCGCCATTCAATCAACGGTATGTCGCGGGGCTTCAGGATCTGGGCAACCGGACTGCCGACAAGCTGCTCGAAGGTGGCGTCGAGGTCGCCTACGGCTTTGGCGGCTCGTCCGTCTGGTCGCATCGGGACATCGTCGAGTACCTGTTGTACTACTCCAACCCGTCGTTGGTAGAAATCACGGAGCCGGACTTCAAGTTGGCTCCGACGGCCGAGGCAGAGGACCCCGAGATCATTGCGTTTTTCGACGCGATGCAAAGCCGCGTAACCCATGAAGGCCGCAACGTGTCGAGCGTGCTGGCATCGCTGATCGATCGCAGTCGCGGCCTGGGCGCACGGATCGCCTGGTCGGTTCTACCGGGCGGCGCGCAGGGCGAGGGCGGTTTCCCGGGCGGGCCCGTTGAACTCGAGCTGTTTTCGATGACCGATCTGGCGATCGCAATCGGCGACGTGACGTTGCCTGCGAATCCGCTACGCGAACACATCGCGCTGGACTCCGGCTTGGAGACCGAGCACAGTCTCGTAGTTGTCGACGCGATGGCAACCTACGACTACCTGCGCGTACAGGGTGCTCGTGTGCTGAGCTGCTTTTCGGTCTGCACACAAAATCTTGCGGTGAGTACCGACCGGGTGATCGTTGAGCCGGACTGGGAACCGACCGTCGAGAGCGAGTATTACGCGGCAGACGATTTAGTACGTGAAACTCCGCACTTCGATCGGGTGTGGCAACGATTCCGTTTGCCGGACGACTTCGATTGGACGACCGTAGTTCAGCCGAACGGTCAACTGTTGAACCCGGTGTTCGGCGATAATGCCGAAATTGATTTCAGCACGGCGGCACCGTATATGAATGCGGGGCATGTGTGGCGGCGCCGACTGCCGTTGGCGGTTCCTGGGACCGAGGACGCAACGGAGCCGACATACCAGGCGCCCTTTATCCTGTTCCAAATCTTCGAGGATGGTGACGATCAATACGAATGGATGATGGGCGAAAAGCCCCGCGAGGATCACGTAGCCTGTCAGTTCACGTTGGTCGACCAGGGCCTGGCGATGGACATCCGCTATAGGCCGAACCATTACCACGCAAGGACTCATTTTCTCGGCGATACGAAAGTGTCGCCAAAACTGGACTACGACGCCATGATCGCGACGGTATGTCTGGAGACTGACACGCGGCCTGCGGTCAACGTGCTGCTCGGTGCCCCGGGCGTTGGACGCAATCGCACGTTGACGATCACGCTGCCGGATGTGGAGATGTGGATTATTGCTACCGGCACGGTCCTGGGCATCAACACGGAGGCGGGGGGGGACGGGTTGCGCGGCCTGGACGTGTACCGCGGCACTCGTATTCTTCGAGACGACACGGCCCGTCTTCGGCATGTGGCGGCACTTGCCAAAGCCGTGTACGGGACACACCGCAAGGCCGTGAATGTGCGTTATCGAGGATTGCGCCTTGACCATCCGCTCGGGACCTATGTGATCGCCGCGTGGGCGGATCAAGTGCGTCACGGCGTCGAAAGCGTTGTGACACAGCGCGTCATGGATTATGAGAACAATCGCACGGCGGTCAAGACTGGATTCATCGAACTAGACTTTGCAAGGAGCGGCATGTAGTGGCCGAAGATCTTCACAGAGTAGTACGCCAGCTAAAGCGGGAGATCGCCGACGCCAACACCCGGATTGAGCAGCTCGCCCAACTGATGGACGGGTGGCCGTCGCGCTACGCGCTGCCCGGTGAACCCGCCCGGGATGACTCACGGTTGACCGGCGTGCTGTCGTTCGGAGGTGAAGCCAAACAGCACGACATCATCGAAATCATCCGCACGACACAGTTGTTTCATCCTCCGACGAATTCGTGGTTGTGGCAAATGGACATGCACAGTCCGCCGCGCATGAATATGGCAGTGACGAATTACGGGTCTGCCGCGCTGGGTTTTGGGGGGTTGTCACCAGCCGGCGAAACGAAGTGGGCCGATGCATTCTCAAGGGGGGGCTGGTCCTCTCGGACCAATTTCCCTGTACTCACCGGTCGCCAGCACTGGCCGGCGGCAACGATCAGCGCACGCATCTACATGTGCGGCGGTTACGTGGGTGTGAGCGCCATCTACAACGATCTGTGGCGTTATCGCTATACGACAGACAATTGGCTGGCGTTGGACAATATGCCGTTCCCAGAGCGTGGCGAGCACGTCGCGTTCGCGGTCGATGATAAGTTCTATGTGGCCGGCGGGGAAGACCCGTACCCATCGCGACTGGTCGATCGCTTTGACCCGGCAACGAATACGTGGGCAACCCGTGATACCGTTCCTAGAATGGATAAATTGCGGATACGTGCCGCGGCAGTGACGCTCGGGGGCTATGGCCACGTGTTCGGCGGTCGGCAGAATATTTCGTCAAGGCATCAATCGATCGAACGCTATGACCACGTGGCGAACACGTGGAGCACTAAAGCCTCAATGCCGGCGCCAGCACGTGACGGGCACGGGGCTGCCGTGTTCGGCGATCGCGCCTACCTGGTCGGTGGTCAAAGTAACGACGCACTGAACATCGGTAGGACTGACGAATACAATCCAGACACGGACACGTGGAGCACCCGGTCGAGCATTCCCGGCCCGCCTCGACGGGGGCATGGGGTTGCGGCGATATGAAAGCAACTGACACAAAGGAGTGATAGACGATGGCAGACTACACGCAAACGCAGACCATTCAGGTAAACAGCGGCGGGCGCAACCTGACGGCAGAAAACAACTACAGCAAGGAGGGCCACGAGGGGCGGTCGGTATCCGTGCCGGAGTCGTCGACCGACCTCGAGGTCGCGATCGAGTTGGACGTTACGCAGATGGAAGCGTTCTATCTGCTCAGTGACGTGGACATGACGCTGGAGACGAACGACGGGGGTTCGCCCGTTGACACGATCGCCCTGAAAGCGGGCAAGCCGTTGGTATGGGCGAGGGACGGGTACTACCCGAACCCGTTCACCGTGGACGTGACCGCGTTTTTCCTGACGACGGGCGCCGTCGGCGAGGGCACGCTGGACTTCGAATGTATCGTTGACCCGACGGTGTAGGTGGATATGACGATAGACGAAACAGTTGATGGGCTACTGCGGGACTACCAGGACGGTCACAGCAGCTTTCAGATACAGCACTTCATCGTGGGCGCCGAGGGCCCGACGCCGTGGGGCATGTATCAACAGGCGTTACGCGAACTGCGTAAACGTCGGGACATTCTGCGGGACCTGGACTTGAGCCTGGAGCTGGCAAGGCACACGAAGTGGAGTCGAGCGGTCATCGCTACCCTGCTCGGTTGGCTATGGTCGCCTCTGCGCATTCGTGCTATACGAGCGGCACGTGGCTATACGAACCTGCTGGAAGCACGCGAGAGCACGAGCCGGGAGTTCGCGGAGTTCCTGGAACACGCCCGGCGGTTGCACGCGCAACTCGGTAAGATCGACAGGGACAAGCTCGAGGCGCAACAGTGGCAGGCGCGGGGCATGGCAATGATGGCCGCGGACTTGCAGCTCAATGGCGCGATGAGTACGGCGACGGTGAATTACCTGGCGTGTTTGCCGGTGCCGATGCGAGAGTGTATCGTCGATGAGTTGCGGACCGCCCAGGAAAAGCGGCTGGATTTTGGCCGAAGGCTAGAAATAGAGGGCGGGCGAGCGGCGGAACATGAACGGAGTGTACACCATGACTGATACCCTGAACCTGGTTGGAGTGCCGGGCATTGTCATTTTCCTCGTTCTGCGCGAGGTGTTCGGATTCTTGAAACATTGGCGTAATGGAAATGCGAAGTTCGGCAAGGCTGCGGTAGTAGCACCTATGGCCGTGTGCCCGGATGATGTACAGCGAGAACATGCGGCAACGCTCGCCCGCCACGACGAACTGTTGACGGGTGACATGGGCATCGTGACAACGCTCGCCCGCATCGACGGACGCTTTGCCAGCGTGGATCAGCGATTAGGGGTTATCGAGCAGTGCGTCGTGAAAGGGGGCAAGGGTGACTGAAGTTCTGCTCAGCGCAGCCCACACCATCGGGTTTGAAGCGGAGGACCCTTCCGCGTGGATCATCCCACCCGGCGAGGTCGGCACTGCCCTCAATCAACTCATGGACCGTGCGGTCGCGGGCGGCGAGATTAACACCGCGTCCAACCAGGGCACCGACGGCGTCGGCGTGTTCGATACGAAAGTCGGCGTAGATTTGCAGTTCCGCAACATCGCTCCCGCGTCGTCCAAGATCTCCGTTGCGTTGAACGGCAAGGACGTCGATCTGGACGTGGTCGAGGCGAACTTGTCGCTTGCCAATCTGGGCTCGAAGTCACACGCGAGCCTGACTGACATCGGCGCCTACAGTCACGCAGCGATCGACACGCACATCGGCGCCGCCGTAACCGCCGGGTCGGCGTTCGGGACGGACTTGGCAATTCTCGTGGCCGACGGAACCGGCCGCGGTGCGAAGGCGTCGACACACATTCTGGACGGTCCGTTTATCAAGCGAATCGGTGGGGCCAATCCGAATGTATGGGAACTCCTCAGCGCGGGCTCGGCGTCCGTCAACTGGCTTGGCACCTCTAACCACTTTACGGGCAACGACTGCATCCTTTTGGCCCGCGGTGAGGCCGACCGCGGCATACAGATTTGGGACAGCAACAACAACGAAATGGTGGTGATGGCCTCCGTTGCCTCCGCCGTCGGCTACCTCGAAGTAACCACCGCCATTGACGGCAACCCCGTGCTGCTCACGGCGAAGACGTCGACTACTAACGCGGGCATGACCCTCGACACGTCGGGTACGGGCGTGATAACGCTCGATGCCGCGACTACCATAGTCGGAGCCCTGTCGGTCGATACCATCGGTGAGAGAACGGGTGCCGCCGGTGTGACCATCGAGAACGTGCTACTTAAAAATGGTCGCGTAGGAGTTGGAACCGCAACACCCTCACAACACTTGCACATATCCACCAGTGGGGTTCCGACAATCAGATTATCCGATTCCGGCGCGCCAACGGATCAAGGGGTAGCGACTCTCATAGAATTGTATCGTGGAGATAATACGAACAGGGTTGGCTTCTGGGGCATGGAGAGTTTTGCTAATAATGTAATGGCTCTTGCTACAGATTACACGGCAGGAGAGATCAGTTTAAAAACAGGAGCCAATGTAGAAAGGTTAAGGATAAGCTCAACAGGGAATTTTGATTTCAAAGCTGGAAATCTGACGACAACCGGATTACTGCTGATGGGCCTGACGGCATCGGAGGACGCCAAATACCGGATACATATCAAGCGAAGTGCCGCCCCCGCGTTCGCCCTGTTCGAGGTGCAAAGCAACGTAAACAGTGACCAGTGCGGTCTGCAATTCCGGAAGTCGGAGGTGGGTCTCGGGGATGTACATTCGGGGCACCGTGGCGGCGGATTGTTCTGGTTGCAACGAGGTGGCGGCGCCTATGTGAACACGGCGTCCGTCAGGACTGTGGCAAGGGGTTCGCAGTCGTGCGAAATGATATTCGCTGCGGGCACTAATGACCCGTACATGACACTCGAAAACAGCGGGGACGTGACGTTTGAGACGAGCGGCGTTCGCCTGAACCTCGGTGGGGCGACGACCTGGATCGAGCACGACGCGGCGGCTGGCATGGGCCTGGAGGTGCCGGATGGCAAGGCGTTTCTGTTAACGGCCAATGCGGTGCAGTGTATGGGGGTCACGGCTTCCCTTTGCGCGTTCGGCCCCAGCGGGGGGCCGCGAGGCAACATAGAGTACGCCACGGCCGGCAGACTGCAAATTAGGGATAACGCTTCGAATACCGCCATCCGCATTGAACAAGGTCCGAACATTGGGTTTCTCGGTGCCAATGCGGTAGGTAGGCCAGCGGTCGCCGGCTCGTGGGCGGGGAATGTAGCGGGCCAAAATCTTGCGGCGGCGTTGGCGACGTTGGGATTGATTACGGACAACACGACATAGGAGACGTCATGGCACAAGCAACACTCAGCGCAAGAATCCAGGCGGCCGGACTCGACGAAACATTCGGGGTAACGCTCAGCCAAGAGAATACGGATGCCCTTATAGCGTTCCTGTTTCGCGGTGACAGCGACGAACTGACCGAGCAATACCCGAACCAGGCCGAGCGTGTCATAGAGCTGTACAGGCGTTGGCTCAAGACGGTACACAACGATGTGATCCGTCGACAACGGCAACGGGGGCAGACGGTGCCCGATGCGTGGGTGTAGAGGAGTTTGAGACATGACAGAACAGGAGCAGCAATGAACATCGACTTGACGCAAGAAATTAAGGAGCCGAACGGCAGCCCGATTCCGCTGGACGGCCAACCTATCGCAACGCTCGGCGGCGTCATCTACGCGGCGCTAACCCGGGTGGAGTCCGAGTCCTATGAGCAGGCCGAAACGTGCCACGACCTGGCAACGGCGATGGTCGGGCAGGACACCTACGGTTTCAACACGGCCGAGCTGGCCCTCGTGCAGGCGAGAATTAAGGGGCTGGGGCTGACCCTGCTCCGCGTCCCGGCGTTTCGCATGCTCGAGATCAAGGACAAGGCGGAACCGAAGCCCGCACCTCCTGAAACGACGAAACGCTGAACCACGCGAAGTGGAAACACCAGCAGTAGTGTAGATCCTCTCTGCCCGGCGGCGACGGGATGTCCGCGAAGAACCGCGGCCACTTGCAGGTCGCGTGAACCGCGAACACGAAGCGCGGGCCGTGGGATTGCCAGATCATGGGCTAGTCCTACTGTCGATACACGAACGCCATGACCTCGTGTGTGCAGCTCAGGGCCTCGTCGGGGATTAGCGGGTCGGTGTGGCGTCGGATCTCGTTTTGCGTCATGCCCCCGCGTCTGAGCGTGACGATCTCTGCGACCATCTCAATGATCTGGGGCTCGGTGTGCAGTGGGCAGCGGGCACGAATCTGCCGGAACTCTGGCTGTTGGGCGATCTGCTCGGCGTCGGGCGTGGGCATGGTGGTTCTCCGCCGCGCGATCCTGCCCCAGTAGACGTCATCCTCGACCCGGTGCATGGCGGTCCGCCAGCCAGCGTAGAACGATCCGCCGGCCAGGATTGCCACGAGGGTTATGCCCAGAGCGATGTTCGCCTTACGCGACCGTCGCCACGTCCACCAAGGCTCAGCAAGCCGATGGCCACAGCGGAAGCACTTCCGGGCTTGGTCGCTACATCCGTTCTCGCATTCCGGGCAGTAGATCATGGGCCAGCCCCACTTGAAAAAGAAAATGCAATAAATTCACAGATTCCGCGCGCGTATTCGTGCCGTTCTTGCATATCATAACCAGGCGCGGAAGCACCATGCCCTTTCGAGTAGGAGCGACATGTGGTTTTTCTGGGGGAGAATCATGCCACACGACGATATTGACCGCGGCATTGTCATCTTTTGTGACGGGCAATACTGGCATCCGAGAGGATCCATCGCGCTCACGATTCGTCAAGACGCAGCCCGGCGCGCAGCGTCGCAAGAGCCCGGACCATCGCATCCCGCGACTGCGGATCAGCCGGGTCTACCGGTACCAGCCCCGGCATCGGTGGCGGCCAAGGCGTAGCGTCGTCGAGTAGCCACTCGACGGGCACCCCAAAATAGCGAGCTAGCTTCAAAACTTTGAAGCCACCAGGCTCGGCTTGGCCCGCCAGACAGCCTCCGATGTACCCCTGCTCCAATCCAGCATTCCGATTGACGTCCACCTCCGTGCGGTCCTCCATCAATTTCGCGAGCTTTTCGTGGAATGTCATGCCCTTGGTCCTACGTTTCGACGATTTTTGTGTTGCCATAACTACCGGACCATAAAGAGTTTAACACTACTTCGCTAGAAAGTCAACCGATTTTCCGCGAATCGGTTGGCTTTCCACCGAATATGGTGTAGACTCCATGTATCGGTAGAACATCGGAATGGAGTCCCAACGAATGCCAGCGAACGAAGAACAGGTCAAGACGAAATATCCCCGTCGACATTATGGCGTCTCGCCCCCTCTTGGCGAAGCAATCGACGCGGCAGGTGAAGCTACGGACCGCAAGGGCGAGGGCCTGCAACGCTCGATGCTCATTGCGTATATCGCGGCGAATCCCGTGAAATGTGTTGACATTCAGGTGCCGCCTGCGGGCAAGGCCCCAGCGGAGTCCACCGCGTGACCGATCGGCCGTTGACAACCGAGGACCGGCTCCAGGTCGTGACCATCGTCCACGCGGCTGAACGGCTCGACTGCTCTACGAACCACGTGCGCCTGCTGCTCGATGTCGGACTGCTCCGAGGCGTGAAACCCATCGCTCCTGGAGCGTCCGGGGTCACGAAGCAATCGAGGCGCTACGTCTACCTGGATTCGATCGCTTCGTACCTTGAGATCCCCGACGTGAAGCCGAAACGGCAGCGTCGGTCTGCTGACTATCTTCAGCGGGTGAATCTCGCAAGGGCGAGACGAGGGTTTCCGCCATGTGACGAGCACGGGCGTCTCGCACCTGAGCATACCGGAGCACCATACGGAGGCCCTTGTGTCCCAGCCGCTTAGCGACATCCGCGAGGTCGAACCCTTGATCGAACCACGATTGTGCGGCTGTGGGCCGGATGGCGTTGGCGCCCGTGATGCCGCGGCGACGGAGGATCGAGCGGAGCCCGCTCGGTTTGTACGGTCGCTTCTTTCGATTCAGGAAGACATAGCCGCTAGTTTTCGGCTGGGCATCCACGATCTCGCGGGCCCTGTCTGTCAGATACACCACGCGCGGCTTCCCGGTCGTGTGGGCCGTCTTATGCGCCGGCAACACACAGGCGCCGCGGCGCCTGTCGACGTGCTCCCATCGAAGCCCAGTGGCCTCACCCGGCCGGAAGCCCATTTCGAACATGAACTCGACGATCGCCTGGGCTTGGGGTTGAAGAGTGTCGAGAGCAGCTCGCAGCACGTCCAGGTCGATGTCCCGCGGACATTCCATCGGGCGCGGCAACTTGGGCCGGGTCGGCATTTCCGCCAACCACTTACGTTCGACGGCCCATCGGCAGATCCGCCAGGCGTATCCGAAGTACTTGCGAATTGTCCACGGCATCAGATTCCGTTGTTGGAGGTGACGCACGAACCGCTTGAGCGACTCGGGGCCGATGTCGCTGATGTTGTCGGTGCCAACGAATTTGAACCAACGGTTGGTGAACTCCCCGTTACGGGGATGCGGGTGCTCGGCGTCCCACGCGTCTATCAGATCGGTGACGCTTTCCGGCCGGTCGCGGGGAATGCCCCGAAGCAGCCGAGCCGCTTCCTCGTGCGCCGCCTTCGGATCAGGGCCCAGGTAGTGGCGGACCCCGTCAATCTCCACCGTGTAGAACGGCTGCCGGCCAGCTTTCGTCCGTCGTCGAATTTGGGGAACGCGGGGCACTACACGACTCCAACCGTGGGCGTCACCAGTTTACCGTGGGCGCTGGTTAAATCCAGGAAAAATAGGCCGCTCGTAAACTATTGCCAAATAAGAACTTACGATTGGCGATACTGGCCTACGGCCCCCGACCCCCTCCCTGTCAGGGACTGGGTCTGTTCAGCGCAACCCCTTAGTTCACAACAGGTTATAGCAATTCGCCGCCCACGGATGTTCCACACGCATTACCGAAGATCCTGGGCTGCGGGACACCAAGCGTGGGCGCGACCGAGCCTTCAGATTTGCCCGCTCCAGGTCCAGCGGCCGCGTGTGCTGGCCGCTACGGCCGGCGGTGCCCGGTTGGACCCCGCAAACGCAGAGGAGCCCCAGAATGCCTGATGCGCGCGTGATTGAGCTGGACGGCCTGACGGAATTCTTGGTGTGGTATCGCGCCTACTCCGGCGCACTGGTTTTGGACCCGACAACGGGCGTGCCTGGCAGCGTGTTTCTGTCTGATGTCACGGGCCATTGCGGCTCGATGTTGCTCGAGCCCGACCCCGTCCGCGCTGCGGTGCACAAGGAGCGGGAGCGGATTCTCGAGGCTTTCGAACGCGTGTTGAAAAGTTGGGGCAATCCGCTAGACGATTACCCCACTCAAGAACTCCTCGCCGCCATCGACGCCCCGCCCGAGCCGGCGAGCGAGTACGGGAGGGGCGGGGAGGCGTTCCGGGAACGTGCCAAGGAATGCGCTAGGGGCTGGCCCTACACCACCCTTCGCCCAGGGCTACTTGAGAAGTTGGACGCTATCCCCGGTGTCACGGAGCCCCCC